>Ga0209415_10010776_pt1 | contig 15471 bp, 15 predicted proteins | sample PeaSoiSIISIP2007_FD_187696 | JGI IMG/M metagenome (GOLD analysis project Ga0209415, IMG submission 187696) | Peat soil microbial communities from Weissenstadt, Germany - SII-SIP-2007 (SPAdes) (version 2) | ecosystem: Environmental > Terrestrial > Soil > Wetlands > Peat | place: Germany... | reverse complement strand
GACGAAGACCCAACCGCGATGAAAAATCCTTGCCATCTCATCGGTAAAGACCGCGGCGTCGGTAAAGACCCGCGAATGGACCCGATCGGTCTCAACCAGCGGCCCGTAATCCGGGTGGGCGGAACGCGTTTTCATCGCAATCAGAGCGTATAGACCGAGTGGACGTTTCACGCCGAGTATAAGCGTCGGCGGCGGCGAGATTCAATCACCGGCCTTGCGCATCGCCAAGCGCTCGCCGGCGAAAGCTATCCAATCCGCGCAGAACTACGTATCATGCCTCGGTCCGAAACAACATCCAAGGATCAAGCACAACTCCCTCTGCCAGATCGCAAGCAGATGAGCGCGGCGCCACAAGAGCCCGGGGAGCGACGGATCTCGCGGCATCTCGCCGCGAACGGATTGGTGCTGCGGAATGCCTGGATATTGCTCGCCGTCTCCGCCTTGCTCTGGTACTCGACGTTCAGGGCCTTATTTGCGGGACCCTTCAGCCGCATCGACTTCAACTGCTTCTACCTCTGGGGCTTGGCGGCGCGCTCAGGAACAAATCCCTATGTAGTCAATCTGCAGCCCCTTGCTCACTCGCTTAATCTGACCACCGAAGGCATGGATCTCGCCGATTATCCGCCGGTATTTGTGCTCGGGTTCGAACCTTTATCATGCCTTTCACCCAACCATGCCTATCTTGCCTGGACGCTTATCAACGCGCTCGCTCTGATCGGGTCTCTCTGGCTCTTGCTTCGCCACCAGCAAGAGATTACCGGCTTCAGGCGCATAATACTCGTCGGCCTGGTGCTTTTCTATTTTCCTCTGACGTACCACACTTACTGGGCTCAAGTGCAACTCATAATCCTCTTGCTCGTGGTAATTGCCAATCGATACCTCGACCAGCAACGTGATGCATCCGCCGGCATAGCCATTGCCGCAGGTGGTCTGCTCAAGATTTTCCCGTTCTATCTGCTCGGCTATGTACTATTCGCACGACGATGGCGCGCACTTTACTGTTCCTGCCTCGCAATCATATTGGGTAGTCTGGTAGCTATTCTCTTTCTCGGCTTCGCTCCGACGGCCGACTTTCTCGTGCGTTTATTTCAGCGGCTCGAAGGGGGCTGGCTTGCCGAGCATAAGCTGACCGAGGGGCCCAATCTTATTGCGCTCGGTCCTGTGGCCTCCCGTATCTATCAGAGCCTCGTAGATTCGCACGCATCCGGTCAGATACTTCGACGGCTGTTCATTTTCACACCCCAATTGCTCATTCTCGGCATATCATCTATTCAACGATCAAGACGTCCGACCAGCCGATACGGCGGGAAGCGGCATTTGCCCTTTGGACAGTGACTATCGTTCTGGTTTCGCCGACTGCATGCATTCATTACATGGTATTGCTGATATTCCCTTATATTACCCTCGCAAAAGCGGTGGTCGCCGGACGCGCAAGTTTGCTGGCAATGTCACTCGGACTAGTCAGCTATCTTTTCACTCAGGCTTGGGCATTGATGTCTGCGATTATCGCATTGACTCTACCCTTGAATGTCGGCCACTTGTTGACCCAGAACTGGTTCTGCCTGATGACCGTACTCGCTTATGCGTCGATCTTTTCTTTGGCAATGCAGCGGGATGAGTAGCAGGCTCGGGCAGCGGTTTGCTTTCCAGCTTGTTTGAATTCGGAGAAGGCACGTTTCGAAAGTCGGTGCTTGCCGAAAACGAGGGTTATTGGCTAATGAGGTCTGCGTCTATTTTGCTGGTATCGACTTGACGCCCGCGTCCAAGCTCCGCCTCGAGTCGCCCTGGGCGTTCGCCGTCTATTTCGTGATCGCGGCGGCGGTCGTCGACCGTGGGTTGGTCGATGCGCATGTCACCAACTACATCGGTACGGGCACCGACCCGCCGATGTTGATGTGGTTCCTGAACTGGTGGCCGTGGGCGCTCGCGCATCGGCTCAATCCGTTCTGGAGTTACATGGTGTGGGCGCCGGTCGGGGTGAACCTGACCTGGACCACCTGCGTGCCGTTGCCGGCGCTGGTCTCCGCGCCGATTCAGCGCGCGCTGGGTCTGGTCGCAGCATACAACATGCTGGTCACGATCGCGATGCCGACGGCGGGCTGGTGCGCCTTCCTGCTCTGCCGGCGGCTGACGCACGCCTTCTGGCCCGCGCTGGTCGGCGGCTACCTATTTGGTTTCTCGCCTTTCATGCTGGGGCGCGCGCTCGGTCACCTGAGCCTGCTCACGATCTTCCCGATTCCGTTGATCGCGCTGCTGGCGCTCAGAGGGGTTGCGGGCGAGGTCTCCGCGCGGCGCTATGCGGGTCTGCTTGCGCTCCTCCTGATCGTCCAGTTCCTTTGCACCGTCGAGGTCTACGCCACGCTCACGTTCTTTGGCGCGATCGCTCTCCTGCTCGCGCTCTACCTGTTCGAGGGCGAAACGCGACGCGCAATCGCCGGACTGATCGCGCCGACCGCGGCGGCTTACGCGATTTCGGTCGCGGTCCTGTCACCCTATTTTTACTTCATGTTGATGCAGGGCTTCCCGGATGCGCCGCTTTGGGACCCCGGCCGCTACTCGGCCGATCTGCTCAGCCTAGCGGTTCCCACCGCCACGATGTGGCTCGGCGTCACGCATCCTGCACGTGCCATCGCAGCCGGTTTCGGCGGGTACGCCCAGGAGAACGGCGCCTACATCGGTATCCCGATGCTGGTCGTGGCCGAGGATTTCCGCCGACGCAACTGGGCGACGCCGGCGGGAAAGCTGCTCATCCTAATGCTCGCGATCGCGATCATAGCGGCGCTCGGCCCGCACCTGCGGATCATGGGGAAGCCGACGGCCCTGCTGCCGTGGGCGATGATGCTTAAGCTGCCGGCTATCTCCAACGCGCTGCCGGCGCGGTTTACGATGTACGCGTCGTTGATCGTCGCGATTATCGCCGCGCTCTGGTTTGCCGGCGGACGCGGCGCCCTCACTAAATCTGTCGCCGTCATCGCAATCGCGATCTCGCTCTTTCCCAATCCTCACGCCTCGTTCTGGGTAAGCCCGCTCGAGTTCCCGGCCTTCTTCGCGGCTGGCGCCTATCGAACAGCAGTCAAACCCAACGAGTTGCTGCTGGTGTTGCCGTTCGGGCAGCGCGGCGCTTCGATGTACTGGCAGGCGCGCAGCGCGATGTCCTTCCGGATGGCGAGCGGATACACGGGTCCGTGGCCGCCCGAGTTCGAGCAAATGCCAACAGCGCAGTTCCTGTATGGCGCGATCGACCTGCCTGAGCGCGTCGATCAGCTCAAGGCGTATGTTGCGCGCTTCGGCGTCGAAGCCATCCTTGCCGATGAGCAGGAGCCACTTTTCCCAGTCTGGCGTCCGGTGCTCGACGGCCTTGGAATCCAGGCCGCGCGCCGCGAGGGGTTCCGCATCTACAATCTCCCGCGCGATGCGTTCGCCGCCTACGCAAAGCTGAGCCCAACGTATGTGGAGGCGCGCGCGGTTTCGCTGCGCTTCGACGCCATTCTCTCGGCGGCTGCCCAATACCTCGCTGCGGGCGGGCAGGCGCCGCGATTATCGCCGCCCACCCTCAAGCGCAGCGGGCTGTTGCCGGGCGATTGGGAGATTGACGCGGACACGGTCGCCTTTCGGGATTGGGATATAGCCGCTCTGGAGGACGGCCGCATCGCGATCATCGTGCTGGCTTCGTACCCGACCGCGCAGCTTTTGATCGATCGCTATCGTGCCGACGCGACGGAGATTCGCTACCCGATGTCGCAGCGATGGCGCCCCGGCTCAGCGTCACCGCGCAACCGGACGCAGCCGCGCACGCTACTGCTGATCTTTGATCGCGCCCACTTAAGCGCCGCCGCCGCGCGCCTGCGATCGTCGCCGCCGCCCGAGATGACCACGGGGTTCCTTGCCGGGTCGGCCGCCATTCCGCATTAGACTCGGCTCACAGCTGGAGCTTCGACGGGCCGGCGGCCCGGGCCGGTTTCCGGCAGCAGGTAGAGCGCCAGCGTCGCCAGCAGCGCGAAGCCTGCGAAAACGATCAACACCGGCGCCAATCCGATCTTGCTTGCGACCGCGCCGCCCAAAAACGGCGAGACAGAGGCGCCGGCGAAGCCGATCGCCCAGACCACGCCGTAAGCGCTGCCCATCTTCACCGGCGTCATGCCGGGCAGCTCCATCATCGTGGTCAGGATTCCACTGAGCGGGCCCGAGGTGCCAGCGCCGAACGCGACCATCGAGAGCCGAATCATCGCCGGATCGTGAAAGGTAACCGCGCCGAGGGCGCCGAAAAACATCAGCAACTGGAGCGGCCACATGAACGGACGGCGGAGCCCCGTAACCGCCGCGCCAAATCCGCCCCCGGCCGCGGCGAAAGCCGCTGTCAGCGGCAGGATGGCCACGATTCCATCCGCCTCCTGGAGCGACATCCCGTTGCTTGCATGCAGGTAGAGCGGCAGGAAAGCGGTGAAGATCTGGAAGGTCCATAAGCTGCCGAAGAGCGAAAGCCCGACCAGCCGCACTCCCCGCATCCTCATCACTTCGCCCATCGACGATCCGGCGGCGGCCCCGCCATGGCCGCCCGCCCCGCCATGCACGCCGTCTGCTCGTGGTTCGAGGCCAAGCGCCGTGAACAGGATCGCGATCACGCCGAGCGCGTACCCCGCGTAAATCATCGAGGTCGTCCACTGCCGTCCAGTGGCCAAATAGACCAGCGGCATCACGGCGAAGACGATCGTCACGCCGGCGAACGGCGCGATCGAGTTGGCGATGTTGACGTAGGGCCACTCGCGCGGCTGGAACCATCCCATCGCGAGCGTCGCGATCGGCGCCAGCAGCACGCCATAGCCGAGCCCCTGCAGGACGCGGCATAGCAGCAGCATCAGGTAAGTGTGGGTATAGCCACTCAGGACCAGTCCGATGCTCATTGCCCAGGCGCCGATGATCCCGGTGCGCACGGCGCCCAGCCGCTCGGAGACCACGCCGCCGACCAGCGAGAAGATCACGACGCAGGCGGGCACGATCGACACCAGCAGGCCGCCCTCGCCGAGCCCGATATGGAGACGGTTGATGATGGGGCTCAGCAGCGGCGCCGGCGCCAGCCACGCGATCGCTTGCGCGATCAGCAGCAAGACCAGCAGCGCTTCGATAAGCCATCGATACGACGGCGCTCGCGATGCGTTGGTCCCCGTCATGACCGACACTCCCGCAAAAGACTGGCGGCCGCTGCCCCGGCGGCCGATGTGCGACGGATGCTACCAGAGGCGCAGCGCATCCGCCTAGCGGGCTGATCTCACTCGGTCAGCGAGCGCGCAGCGGCGCGGCCGAAACGGTTGCGACGCGGAGCCTTGTGAGCGAAGCGATCGACGAGTGCGGGTAGAGCCGGTAGACCATCAGGTAGACGATCACGCCGGTCACCGAGACGTACATCCAGATGGGCCAGGTCCAGCGCGCGATCTGGCGATGGGCCGCGAAGCGGCCGGAGAGCGCGCGCCGAAGCGTGATGATCGCGAGCGGGCCGATCACGAAGGCGAGCGTGACATGCGAAATCAGGAGCGTGAAATAGATCGGGCGGATCGCGCCGCGGCCCAGAAACCGCACGTCGCCGGCATGCGCGTGGTAGACGATGTAGGAAATCGCGAATGCGATCGAGACCGTGAACGCGCCCAGCATGCAAGCGCGATGGGCCCGCACCGCGCGGCGCCGGATGCAGATCATACCCGCGACCAGCAGAACTGCGGCCGTGCTGTTGAACACAGCGTTTAGAAACGGCAGGGACGAATAAGCGATCAAGCGCCGTTCACCGCGGCGGCGTCCGTCAGATGCGATCCAGCGCCAGCGCCAGCAGCAGAACCGGCAGATAGACCAGCGACGCCATGATCACGCGGCGTGTCGAGGCGGCCCGGTCCGGCGTGCGAACCAGGCCCCAGCCGCACCACAGCATCCCGAGGCCCAGCGCCATCGCGAGCACTAGGTAGACGCGCCCCGCATAACCCATCAGTGCGGGCATCACGCTCACCGCGATCAGCATCAGGCAATCGGCCACCACCAAGGTGTTGACGATCAGGCCGCGCGGACCGTCGGGCGGGCAGAGGTGGATGCCGGCCGCCTCGTAGTCGCGCCGGTAGAGCCGCGCGATCGCAAGCGTATGCGGCAATTGCCACAGGTACATGATCGCGAACAGGATGAGCGGCTCGACCCCGAGGCTGCCGCGCGCCGCGGCCCATCCTGCCACCGGCGGCAGCGCCCCCGGCACCGCGCCGATGATGAAGCAGGCCCACGAGACGCGCTTGAGCGGCGTATAGGCGCCCAAGTAGAGGACGGTGATCACGCCGATGACCGCGGCCGACATCCAATTGACGGCGATCACCAACCATACGAAGCCGGCGGCGGCCAGCAGCAGTCCGACGACCAGCCCCTCGATCGGACGCAGGCGGGCGGCGGGCAGCGGCCGGCGCCGCGTCCGCTCCATCAGCGCGTCGAGGTCGCGCTCGAAATATTGGTTGAGGGCGAGCGTGCCACCCGCGGCCAGCGCGCTGCCGATCATCAGGTTCAGCCCGAGCCACGGGTCCATCGCGCCGGCTGCGCCCAGGTAATAGCCGACGAAGGTCGTCACCAGCACCATCGCGACGACGCGCGGTTTGGTAAGCGCGACATAGTCCGCGATTCGGCGACGCGCGCCGCCGAGCGAGGTCGCGACCGCCGCGGCTTCGGCGCTCATGACGCCACCCGAGTCCGCGCCATCGCACGATCACGCGGATATGAGCCGCGCACCGGGATTGCTTCCATCGCGGAATGCGCGCGCGTCGGGCGCCAGGTCCGGATCGTCAACGCAAACGCGGTCGCCAGCACGGCGGCACCGGTCGCGACGTGAGCGGTGGTCGGGAGCACCGCGCGATGCGTCCAGATCGTCAGCGCGCCGAGCGTGACCTGGAGCGCGACCAAAACCAGCAGGCCGACGGCCGGGCGCATCAGCCGCGGCTCATCGCGATAGCGCCGTGCGATTCGCGCAAACGTCCAGACCGCCAGAATTGTCACGGCGAGCGCGCCGCATCGATGCGCAAAATTCACCGTGATTGGCAAGCTCCAGCCCGGCGGGACGAGTTGTCCGTAGCTCAGCGGAAAATCCGGGATGGCGAGGCCGGCGCCGAGATTCCGCATCAGCGCGCCAATCAGAATCTGGATGTAGATGACGGCGGTCGTGATGGTTGCGAGGGTACGGAGCGTGGGCCGCACATCGTCGGCAATTCGCGCGCGCGGCATCACCGTCCAGCTCGGATTGGTGAACATTACCAAGCCGACCATCAGGCAGAAAAAGAGTTGCGCGGTGGCGGCATGCGCGACGGTTACGCCGAGCGGCAGCAGAAAGACGACATTGAGCGCGCCCAGCAGCGCCTGCACGATCACGAGTCCGAACGCGCCAATCGCCAGGTTCCTGACCCATCGCCGCGGCTCAGCGAACCAGCACCACCCGGCCAGCGCGAAGGTCAGGACCGCGACCGTGCCCGCCATCACGCGATGGCTGTACTCGAAGCGGATGCCGCCGATCCAATGCGGCGGTACCAACCGGCCGAAGGCGAGCGGCCAATCGGGGACCGCCAGGCCGGAGCCGGTGGAGGTGACAAGGCCGCCGACAAAGATCAGGATAAAGGTCATCGCAGCGGCCAGGATCGCGAACCGATGAAGCCCGTTTGGAGGGCTCGCCACGGATGGATGGCGGACTTCGCTCGCTCTTGGCGTGGTCATGAATGGTCGGCGCCGGCGTTCCATAATCGCGGACGGGACTCTCGTAATGCGATCCTGACCTGCGATTCTCGGGGCTATGGCTCAGCCGAATCGGAAAGACAAGATATCAATCCTAAAGCAGGTTTGCTACTGAAAACGATCGATTTGAAGGCCGTCTAATGGATACGGGAGGTGAGCGCAGCGCGCGCCGGGTAATCCTGACGGATCGGACCCTGGCGCTCGCGTTCGAGGAGCGGGTCCGGCGCTTCGGGCCGCGAGTCTTCCTGCAGGAGAAGCTGGACAAGCGCTGGCATGGCCGCACCTGGAACGAAATCGGCGATGCGGCGGCGCGGCTACGCGCGGGGCTGGTCGCGATGGATATCAAGGCGGGCGACCGGGTTGCGATCCTGGCCGAGAATTCGCCGCAATGGGTGATAGCGGACCAGGCGGCGCTCGGGATGGGCGCCGTGGTGGTCCCGCTTTACACCACGATCGCCGCGGAGGAGACCGCCCATATCCTGAACGATTCCGGCGCGCGGTTGATCGCGCTTAAGGGAGCCGAATCGCTCAAGAAGATACTCGCGATGGCGCCGTCGGTGCGGATGCTCGAACGGATCGTCATGCTCGATTCGGATGATGCGCCCGCGACCGGCCCGGCGGACCTCCCGATTTCGTCGCTCGCGGCGGCGAGCGCGGCCGCGCCGATGCCCGCGATCGATGGCGACCGGCATAGCGTCGCAACCCTCATCTACACCTCCGGGACGACGGGGCCGAGCAAGGGCGCGATGCTCACGCATGGCAACCTGCTCGCCAATTGCGAAGGCTCGCTCAACGCCTTGGCGCTCGACGAGCGCGACGCCGTGCTCTCGTTCCTGCCCATCGCACACTCGTTCGAGCGCACCGCCGGCTACTACACGGTCACGATGTGCGGCGGGACGATCGCCTACGCGCAGGGCCTCTCGCAGGTCGCGCAGGATCTCCACGAGATCAATCCAACCGTCTTCCTGGTCGTGCCGCGCCTGCTCGAGGTGGTTTATAACCGCGTGATGCGCACCGTTGAGGAGGCGCCCGCGTGGCGCCGGCGGCTGTTCGAGACCGCGCTTGCGGCCGGCAAACGGGCCGCCGCCTATCGCGATCGCGGGGCTTCCGTGCCGATGCCGCTGGCGGTCGCGATGGCGGCGTTCCGGCGCCTGGTCTTCGCGCGGGTGCGCGCGATCTTCGGCGAGCGCATCCGCTATCTCATCTCGGGCGGCGCGCCGCTGCCGGTCGAGATCTGCGCGATGCTCGCCGCCGCTGAGGTGCCGGTCTACGAAGGCTACGGGCTGACCGAAGCGGGCCCGGTGGTGTCGGTGAATCTGCCGGGGCGCACGAAGCTCGGCACGGTCGGGATGCCGCTGGTCAACCTGGAAGCGAGAACCGCCGAAGACGGCGAACTCCTGCTGCGCGGGCCCAGCATCATGCGCGGCTACTTCGGACGCGAGGCGGAGAGCCGCGAGGCGCTCGACGGCGACCGATGGCTCCATACCGGCGACATCGCGCGGATCGACGCCGACGGCTATATCGCGATCACCGACCGCAAGAAGGAGATCATCGTGCTCTCCGGCGGCAAGAACGTCTCACCGGCCAACCTGGAGAACCGTCTGACGGCCGATCCGTACATCGCCCAGGCCTGCGTGGTCGGCGACCGCCGCAAGCATCTGGCGGCTTTGATCGTTCCGCATCTCGAGAACCTCGCCGAGCAGCTCAAGCGCGACGGGATGGCCGCGAAGGCGCCGGAGGAGCTGGTCAACGAGCCGGCGCTCAAGTCGCTGTTCCATCGCCGGCTGCGCGAGCTCAACCGGACGCTGGCCGACTTCGAGGCGATCTCCGCCTTCACGCTGGTCGCGCATCCGTTCTCGCAGGACAACGGCGAGCTGACGCCGACTCTGAAGGTGCGCCGGCGCGTGGTCGCCGCGCACTACCGCGAACAAATCGAAGCGATGTATCGGGATTAGGCGGCCGGGGCGCGGCGCCGGGTCAGGTCTCGCGCTCGCCGCCGCCGTCGTCGCCGTTGACGGCGATCAGCTCGTGGATCGTGACCAGCTTGCGGATCAGATAGGAGCGCTTGCCCTTGGGCGTCTGGACCTCGATATCGTCGTCGCCGGCCTTGCCGAGCAGCGCGCGGCCGAGCGGGGACGAGAGCGAGATGCGGTGGAGCGTGCCGTTGACCTCTTCGGGCACCACGATCTCGTAGGCGATCTGGACGCCTTCGTCGAGATCCTCGAGCTCGACGCGGCTGCCGAGGCCGACCGTATCGTGCGGGATGGAATCGAGGTTGATCATGCGGAGCTCGGCGATGCGCGCTTCGAGGTTGGAGACCCGGGCCCGCAGGAATTCCTGGCGCTGCTTCGCCATCGCCCACTCCGCGTTCTCCGAGAGGTCGCCATGGGCGCGGGCCCGCTCCAGCTCCTTGGGCAGGTCGACCGTCAGCTCGCGCTTGAGCGTCTCGAGTTCTTTGCGCAACCGCTTGATTACCGCTAGCTCAGTCATCGCCAACTCGTCTTTCAGCGCGCGCCCCTCGCGACGGGTCAGCGCGGTTATAGCACCACGTTAAGCGCGCGGCCGGCGCCCTGCAAGTTGCTCCGATGCGGGCGGTCGACAGGCCGGCGCGCCGCCCGCTCAATCGGCGACGATCGAAGTCAGGCTGCGATTGACGCCCGCCACGCTCTGGACCTTCTGCACCACCAGCTCGCCCAGTGCGGAGACGTCGGCGGCCTCGACCACCGCGATTATATCGTGCGGTCCGGTGACAGCATGGGCGGCCGAGACGCCGGCGACCTGCCGGATCTTCCCGGTCACTTCCTTGGCTTTGCCGGGCGAGGTGTCGATCAGGACAAATGCCTTAACCATCGTCGCTTCCTCCTCGCGTGCGCGGGCTCAGTGCTGCTTGCCGGCGCGCTCGTAAACGTAGAATCCGCGCCCGCTCTTGCGGCCGAGAAACCCCGCATCGACGTACTTGCGCAGCAGCGGACAGGGACGATACTTGTCCTCGCCCAGCCCCGCGTGCAGCACCTCCATGATGTAGAGACAGGTGTCAAGCCCGATCAGGTCGGCGAGCTCCAACGGTCCCATCGGATGGTTGGCGCCGAGCTTCATCCCGAGGTCGATATCGGCGGGGCTCGCGACACCTTCATTGAGCGCAAAGATCGCTTCGTTGACCATCGGCAGCAGCACCCGGTTGACGGCGAAGCCCGGCGCGTCGTTGACGATGATGGTCTGCTTGCCGAGCCGCGCCGCGAGCTCGCGCGTGGCGGCCAGCGTGTCGTCGGAGGTGGCGAGTCCGCGCACGATTTCGACCAGCTTCATGACCGGGACCGGGTTCATGAAGTGCATGCCGATAAAGCGCTCCGGCCGGCGCGTCGCCGCGGCCATCCGCGTGATCGAAATCGACGAGGTATTGGAGGCCAGAATCGTTTCGGGCGGGCAAAGTTCATCGAGCCGCCGAAAGAGCGCGTGCTTGGCGTCCTCGCGTTCAATTATCGCCTCGATTACGAACTCCGCCCTGGCAAGTTCTTCGAGCCCGCCGGCGCTCCGCAACCGTCCGAGCGCTGCCGCGCAATCGTCGGCGGCGATGCGTCCGCGCTCGACCGCGCTATCGAGATTGCGGTGGATTCCGTCGACTCCGCGGCGGACGAGCTCCGCGGAGACGTCGTTCAGGATCACTTCGATCCCGGCCCGCGCGGCGACCTGCGCGATTCCTGCGCCCATCTGCCCCGCGCCCACCACGCCTAGCGTTTCGATCATCATCGGCGACCAAAAAAATTGAAGCGCCGGCCCTGGGCCGGGCCACGCTTCAGGAGTTCGAAGCTAGCGCAGGCGGGACGCCGACGGCAAGGAAATCTGGCCGGAGTTCATCCAGACCCGGCTTGACAGTACCGGCGATGGCGACCTAACCTCATAATTGAGAACAATTCTCAAAATCATGACTGGCTCATCGACGGTTCTCCCCTACTTTCTCTATTCGTTCGGGATCCTCTTTCGCGAGGGTTTCGAGGCCCTGATCGTCGTGATCGCACTGGTCGCGGGCACTCGCGAAGCGGGCGAGACCGGCAAGGCCCGCGGGATTTACGCCGGCGCCGCCCTCGCGATCGCCGTCAGCGTCGCGCTCGCCTGGTCGGTCAATCACTTCCTGGGCGACAACACCAGCGACACGCTCGAAGGGATCTTTCAGATCTTCGCCGCGGCGACGCTGTTTTACGTCAGCTCGTGGCTCACCTCGAAGTCCCAGGCCGACCAGTGGATCGGCTTCATCCGTTCGCAAGTCCAGACCGCCCGCAAGAGCGTCCTGCCCTCGGTCGCGCTCGGCTTGACCGCGTTCCTGGCCGTGATGCGCGAGGGCGCGGAGACCATCGTGTTCTTCCAGGCCCTGATGTCCGGGGCGACCGCGGTAGCCGAGAAGCATGCCGTGATGGCGGGGGTGGCCGCCGGCACGGTCGCGCTGGCGGTCGTGTTCATCGTGCTGACCAACGCCGCGATTCGCATCCCGATCGGATCGTTCTTCTCGACCACCACCGTGCTGCTCTACGGCCTCGCGGTGGTGTTTGTCGGCCAGGGCGTGGGAAGTTTCCAGGAATCGGGATGGATCGCCGCGACCTTCATCCCGCATCTGCCGACCATCCAGGTACTGGGCTTCTTCCCGACCGTGCAGACGATCGTGGCGCAGGCCGTCCTGCTCTCGATCGCCGCCGCCGCGTTCATCGTGCCGCGGCGCCGGGCGGCGCGGGCGCCGAAGCTGACGCCGGGGACGAGCGCGCCGCAGGCGCGGCCGACTTGACCGATTCCGCCGCCGCGCCGGCGGGCGGATAGCCCCGCTCCTCGGCCACCACGCGTTCCACTTCGGAACCGACCCGCTCTCCCTGCTTGAGCGCCGACTCGCCCACCTCCAGGCATTCCCGCACGATCCGATCGCCCGACGCGCCGGGCGCGGCGCGCACGCGCGTGAGGACGGTCCGCAGCTCATCGATGCGCGCGAGCATCTCGGCCAGCCGCGCCTCGACCGCCGGCAGTGCTCCGGGATGCGGCGGTGAACCCTCGTCAGGCTTGGCGTAGAGGTCGAGAGCGAAGGACTGCTGATGCTCCGCGACGGCCACCCGCTCGACGGCCCGGCTGATTTCCGGGCAGGCGTCGGCGGGCGCAATCGCGGCCGGCTCGGCCGCGGCGGCGGAACCGATCGCCAGAAGCGCGACCATCGCGATCAGCCGAATGTCGATGCGACACGCCACGGATAAACCAAATCGCCCGGCGCCAACGGGACCATCCGTCCGCACTTGGCTCCAGATTACCGTATAATCCTCGCGATGGCCGTTCGAGCCGATGCCCGCGATGTTGCCGGCGCGCCGCGCCCGGGTCCCCTCAACCGCGGATGGGGCGCGGTCGCGGTGTTGCTCTGCGTCCTCTACACGGCAGTGCTGGCGACTCTGGCCGCCCTCACGGCGCCATTCCACGACGGGCATGCCGTCAGCTACATCGGCCGCCTTTGGGCCTGGTTGATTATCCGAACCTGCGGAGTACGGGTCGAGATCGAGGGCCGCGAGCAGCTCGAAGCTCTCGGCCCGTGCGTGATGGTCTCGAATCATCAGAGCATGTTCGACATCTTCGCGATTCTCGCTTTCATGCCGGGCGAGGTGCGCTTCCTCGCCAAGAAAGAACTGATGAAGGTGCCGCTGGTGGGCTATGCGATGCGGCGTTCGGGGCACATCATCGTCGATCGGCAGCACGGCGGAAACGCGATTCGGCGTGCGATCGAAGTCTCGCGGCTCGGCTACAGCATCTGCGTCTTCGCCGAAGGGACGCGTTTTTCGGACAATCAAGTGCACGAATTCAACGATGGCGCCGCATGGATCGCGATCGCGACGCGGCGGCCATGCGTGCCGATCGCGATCAGCGGGAGCGCCGCCATCTTTCCGCGCGGGGCTCGCGTGGTCGTGCCCGGCCGGCGCATCCGCATCCGCATCGGGGCACCGATCGAGACCAGGGACCTGCGCAGCGAAGATCGCATCGCACTCACCCGCCGGCTCGAGGAGTCCGTCCGAGGGATGTTCGTCAGCAACCTATAACGGCCAATCGCTGGCCTTCAGACGACGACTTGATAATCCGCGAGCGTCCTGCAGGCTTCCGGCGTCTCGCTGCTGCGCGCGGCGTTGACACCGGTTGTAACCGAATTTCGCGAGTTACGTTATTAGTGATCGCGAGGGGGAGGATTTTTTTACAGCTTGGGTCGAGGTGTTTATGCGGCTCTATCGGGCCCTCGATATGCTCCAGGAATGGGACCCCAGGGCGACCCTGCATCCGGACCATATCTGTATCCATCAACCGAAGCATCGCGTTGAACACTGCCCGGCGCCCCCCGAGGCGGTCTACTCGGGCATCGACGCGCTGCGCGACTCGCCCGACGGGTTGCGCACGCGGCTGATCAACGGCGAGGGACCGAACCGCCGCGCTCCCGCCCTGTTCTGACCGGGCGCAGCCCCGGTTATGACAGAGCCCGGAGGCGCGGCGGCTTCGCTACCGCTGCTCAATCCCCATCGGTGTCTTTTGGCGTCTTGCCATACAAGACCGCCAGGCAGCCGTTCGTGCAGGAGGTCTTCTTGGTCGGGTCGTTATCGAAGGCCAGGCTGTTGACCGCGAGCGGCACGAAAACGTGATTGTTCTTTTCATCGACCGCGAGGCTGTGCAGGATGGTGGCGCCGGTGGTGTCGCCGGTCCGGAAATTAAGCACGGTATCGTTATGGACCGTGTCGATGACGCCCACCGAGGCGTTGATCGCGCCGCTGTTGAAGTCGGTAATGTAAGCAGCGTTGGCGACGTAGGCGAAGCCATTGTGCGGATCGAACCAAGCCTCGTCGCTGTTGCCGGTCGGGCCCGCGATGGTCGTTAATTCGCCGCTGCCGAGGTCGTAAGCCATGAACAGGTCGGAGTTCGCGGGCGTTGCGACCGCGACCTCGCCGCTGCATCCGAGGATCAGCCGCTGATGCTTCTCATCGAAGGAGAGGCCGGTTCCCACGCAATTACCGGTCGAGACCACGGTTTTTACCGCGAAAGTTTTCGGATCGATCGAGTCGATTTCGCCCGGCCCGCTCACCGTCTGCTGAAGTTGTATATAAAACAGACTGGTCTCCGGATCGTAGACTGATTGTTCCAGCGCGCTGCCGAACATACTGACGCCCGGCGCGGCGTTCGCGAAATTGATCTTTTTGACCACCTTGTCGGCGTTCGGGCCGGTAGTCCCAATCAACGAGATGAACGGGATGGTCTCGTGGGGGTTGGTGATCAGAACCAGGCCATCGGTGGGATCGTACGACTCTTCATCGGTGTCGCCGGCGCCGCCGGTGGGGATCATCGCGACGACTTTCGGCGCCGCCGGATTGCTGGCATCGATATGCCAGGCAGTGCTGGCGGGGTCACCCACGTAGATTTGATGAGTGTCCGACGTGACCATCATGCCGTTTGGCCCACCCGCCGCAAAATGCGGCGTGGGAATGAACTGAGTAATCAACTTGTTCTTCTTCGCGTCGAAGATGTCGATCGCGCCGTTGCCCGAGTCCGCGATATAGACCACCCGCTGCTTCTGATCGACCCAGGTGAGATCGAAGAACGTGAGCTGGCCGGTCGCCAGTTGTATGGTCTTCTGCACACCGAATTCCGAGCCACCGGCCGCTTTGGCGATCGTGCCGGCGAACGGGATCGTCAGCATCGCAGCGACGGCCACAACCAGTACGTGTCGCATCATAGTTC
>Ga0209415_10010775_pt1 | contig 15471 bp, 19 predicted proteins | sample PeaSoiSIISIP2007_FD_187696 | JGI IMG/M metagenome (GOLD analysis project Ga0209415, IMG submission 187696) | Peat soil microbial communities from Weissenstadt, Germany - SII-SIP-2007 (SPAdes) (version 2) | ecosystem: Environmental > Terrestrial > Soil > Wetlands > Peat | place: Germany... | reverse complement strand
CATCCGGCCTTGCCTGCGCGCGGCCTCCACGCATTCGGCATGCGCATGGCGGCGGCGGCTCGTGTCGCCCTCCGGCGCGATGAGCACGTGGGGGCTCATCGCGTGCAACCGATACCCGCACAGCGGGCAGCGGTACGTCGCCGGTTTGAGGTTCGACGCGGCGCGCACCGACCACCAGTCGGCGGGCTCGAGCCTACCCACCGGTGCGAACGTACGCGAGCGCGACGACGGTGCCGTCGGGGCGTCGCGCCTGGCTCGTCACCCGCTCGACCGCCGTCCCGTCGTCGAGCTCGACCACCCGCAGCGTGCGGTTGACGTGGCCGCGGTAGTGCAGCCGCGCGATCGGCTCCTGCCCCGGATAGCAACCCTTCGAGAAGCTGACGTGCGTCGCGTCGAGGCCAGCCTCCGCGGGAAGGATGCGGTCGTCGAGCTCGCGGCCCCAGCGCGGGACGCCCGCTTCGATCCGCCGCAGCTCGAGCTCGTCCTCGGAAAGCGTCGGCGCGAGGCCCGAGTCGAGCACTTCAGCGGCTCCCGGGAAGTCGGCTGCGATGCCCTCGCCTCCGAAGGCGAGGACCGAGTCGTGCTCCTCTGCCTCGATCTCGCAGCGGGCACGCAGGCGCATGCGCGTCAGAAGCGCACGCACGGTCTCGCCGAGCTCGGGCTCGGTGAGTAGCAGGAAGTCCTCGTCGCCGCGGCGCCACACGACGAGCGGCGCGATGAGGCGCGCCTTCGCCGTCAGCAGCAGCGCGGGCACGGACGCTCCGACCTCGAGCGCGTCGACGTCGTTCGACACCATGCGCTGCAGGTAGTCGCGCGCGTCCGGCCCGGCGACCCGGACGAACGCGCGCGGGCGTGCGGCCACATCCATCCCGATTAGTGTACGAACGCCGTGCCGCTCTTCCGCTCGAAGGCCGAGGACAAGGTCCGCGAGGCGGGCTACGACCCGGCACGGCTGCCGCCCGGCCAGTACCTGACGGAGAAGTGGCCGGTGCTGCACGCGGGCGAGGTGCCGCCCGTCGACATCGCCACGTGGACGCTGCGCGTGCGGGGCGAGGTCGAGGAGGAGCTGACCCTGACCTTCGACGAGCTGAAGGCGCTGCCCGCGACCGAAGTGACGACGGACATCCATTGCGTAACGCGGTGGAGCAGGTTCGACGCGCGCTTCAAGGGCGTCCATTGGCGCGAGCTCGCGAAGCTGTGCAAGCCGAAGGCGACCGCCAACTTCGTCGTCGCCCATGCGGAGCAAGGCTTCACCGCGAACGTCCCGCTCGCGGCGATCGAGGACGAGCACGCGCTCGTCGTGTACGAGGCCGACGGCGCGCCGCTCACGCCCGATCACGGATGGCCGGTGCGGTTGTTCGTTCCGTCGAAGTACTTCTGGAAGAGCGCGAAGTGGCTGCGCGAGATCGAGCTCTCGAGCATCGACAAGCCCGGCTTCTGGGAACGCTACGGCTACAACAACAACGCCGACTACTGGCAGGAAGAGCGGTACGGGTTCTGAGCGCCGGCTAGCAGTCGGCCTCTGCCTGCTTGAAGACGTCTTCCCAGGTCATGCCCGCGAACGAGACCCTGGACCAGAAGTTGCCGCCCGACACGTTCATGTTGTGGACGATCCGCGCAGCCGTCTTGCAGGGCTCCTCCTCCTTCGTCACCTCGGGGCTGCCCCATGCCTGGCCGCTCGCCTCGATGATCATGTCCAGCGCGTTGCCCTGACTCACGGCTGACGTCTTTCGCAGCGGCTTCTTCGAGTTGTAGAGCACGACGACGAACGTCGCCGACGCCTTGCCGCCCTTGACCGTCGGTTTGGAAACGGCTTCCGCGGCGACCATGTTCCCGGTCAGCACGCTCGGGTTGGTCGTCACCATGAAGAGCGGCGCAGGCTTGCCGCTCACGGTGCCGGTGACTGTGGCCTTGAAGTACACCGCTTTGCCCACCTTCGGCAGCGGCCCGAACGAGACGCTCACCGAGCCGGGAGGGCCGAGCGACGACGCACCGCCCGCGAGCACCGCGACGACGACGGTCCCGACGAGGACTCCTGCGGCAAGACGGGTTCCCACGACGCGAATCGTCCCACTCGCACGCGCCCGATGCAACAAGACGAAGGGCGGCCCTGCGACCGCCCTTCGCGTGAAGCAGAAGCCCGTGGGGCTTCCTACATCATCCCGCCCATGTCGGGCATGCCGCCCATTCCTGCGCCGGACTTCTCCGGCGCCTCGGCGACGATCGCCTCGGTGGTGAGGATGTTCTTCGCGATCGACGCGGCGTTCTGCAGCGCCGAGCGGGTGACCATCGTCGGGTCGCCGATGCCTGCCTTGAGCAGGTCCTCGACCTCGCCCGTGTCGACGTTCAGGCCCCAGCCCTTCTGCGCCTGGCGGACGTGCTCGACTGCGATCGAGCCCTCGAGGCCCGCGTTGGTCGCGAGCTGGCGGAGGGGCTCCTCGAGTGCGCGGAGGATGATGAGCGCACCGGTTCTCTCGTCGCCCTCGAGCGATCCGAGCACCTCGTCGCGGATCGCGTCCGCGGCGTTGATGAGCGCGACGCCGCCACCCGGCACCTGACCCTCTTCGAGAGCGGCGCGGGCTGCCTGCAGCGCGTCTTCCACGCGGTGCTTCTTCTCCTTCATCTCGGTCTCGGTCGACGCGCCGACCTTGACGACCGCGACGCCGCCGGACAGCTTCGCGAGGCGCTCCTGGAGCTTCTCGCGGTCGAAGTCGGAGTCGGTGTTCTCGATCTCCGCCTTCAGCTGCTTGATCCGGCCCTTGATCGCGTCGGACTCGCCGGCGCCGTCGATGATCGTCGTCGTGTCCTTGTCGACGACGACGCGGCGGGCCTTGCCGAGCTGCGAGATCTTCGTGTTCTCGAGCTTGAGGCCCATCTCCTCGGTGATGACCTCGCCGCCGGAAAGGATGGCGATGTCCTCGAGCATCCGCTTGCGGCGGTCGCCGAAGCCGGGCGCCTTCACCGCGACGGCCTGGAACGTGCCGCGCAGCTTGTTGACGACGATCGTGGCGAGCGACTCGCCCTCGACGTCCTCGGCGACGATCAGCAGCGGCTTGCCGGCTTGGATGACCTGCTCGAGCACCGGCAGGAGATCCTTGACCGCACCGATCTTCTGGTTGGCGATGAGGATGTACGGCTCGTCGAGAATCGCCTCCATCCGCTCCGCGTCGGTGACCATGTACGGCGAGAGGTAGCCCTTGTCGAACTGCATGCCCTCGGTGAACTCGAGCTCGAGGCCGAGTGTCTGGCCCTCCTCGACGTTCACGACGCCGTCCTTGCCGACCTTCTCGATCGCGTCCGCGATCACGTCGCCGATCTCGCGCTCGCGCGAGGAGACGGTCGCCACGCGGGCGATGTCCTCCTTGCCGGAGACGCTCTTCGACTGCGACTTGAGGTTCTCGACCACCGCGTCGACGGCCGTCTCGATGCCGCGCTTGAGACCCATCGGGTTCGCACCCGCGGCGACGTTCTTCAGACCCTCGCGGACGATCGCCTGTGCGAGCACGGTGGCGGTCGTCGTGCCGTCGCCGGCGACGTCGTTCGTCGACGTGGCGACCTCGCGCACGAGCTGCGCACCCTGGTTCTCGAACACGTCCTCGACCTCGATCTCGCGGGCGATGGTGACGCCGTCGTTCGTGATCGTGGGCGCGCCGAACTTCTTGTCGAGGACGACGTAGCGCCCCTTGGGGCCAAGAGTGACCTTGACCGCGTCGGCGAGGATGTTGACGCCCCGCTCGAGCGCGCGGCGCGCATCCTCGTTGAACTTCAGCTCCTTGTGAGCCATGGCTTGTTCAGTCCTTCCTGAGGCATCGCTTGCGATGCCGAGTTCAGAGGCCGTGCCGGCTTCGCCGGCGCGGCCGATTTACGCTGTTGCGCCGGCCGGCTCGCGCGTCCCGACGACCTTCGCGAGAACATCCGACTCGCGCAGGATCAGGTACTCGTCCGTTCCGACCTTGATCTCGGTTCCGCCGTACTTGGAGAAGACGACCTCGTCGTCTTCCTCCACGTCGAGCGGGACGTACTTGCCCTTGTCGTCCCGGCTGCCCGGGCCGACCGCGAGGACGCGGCCGCGCTGCGGCTTCTCCTTCGCCGTGTCGGGCAGCACGATGCCGCTGGTCGTCACGTCCTCCTCATCGAGGACTTCGACGATCAGACGGTCACCAAGCGGCTTGAGGTTCATCCAACTGCCTCCTGACTACACCGTCGTGACACTTGCTGGCACTCTCACCCTGAGAGTGCCAAGGCATTGTACGAGCAATCGGGCGGCTCCGCAAATCGGCTAGAACCTCCACGTGGAGCGGGAGTTCTCCGCGGGAGGCGTCCTCGTCCGCCGCATCGGCGGCCGGCCCCACCTCGCCGCGATTCGGCCCCAGGGCAAGCCGCCGGGCACCTGGGTGCTGCCGAAGGGGAACCTCGAGCCGGGTGAGTCGCCCGCGGAGACGGCCGTCCGGGAGGTGCTGGAGGAGACCGGCGTCCACGGGAAGCTGGCGGAGAAGCTCGGCGACGTGAAGTACACGTACACCCGCCGGGGCGGCGAGCGTGTCTTCAAGGTCGTGAGCTTCTACCTCCTCCACGCCGGCCGGGGCCGGATCGGCGAGATCGAGGAGGAGATGCGGGTCGAGGTGGCCGACGCCCGGTGGCTGCCCCTCGACGAGGCGCCGCGCGTGCTCGCCTACGGCGGGGAACGGCAGATGGCGGCGAAGGCGCGCGATAGGGTCGGCGGCGGATGAACCTCGTGAACGTCACCGACTACGTCGAGGCCGCCGCCGCGAAGGTCGACCCGAGCGTGTGGTGCTACTTCGAGGGCGGAGCCGGCGACGAGGTCACCCTGCGCGCGAACGTCGCCGCCTTCGACCGCTGGCGCTTCCGGCCCCGGGTGCTCGTCGACGTCAGCGAGGTGACGACGGCGACGACGCTGCTCGGAACGCCCGTGGGGATGCCGCTGGGCGTGGCTCCGTTCGCGATGCAGCGCCTGATCGACCCGTCGGGCGAGGTCGCGACCGCACGCGCCGCAGCCGCCGCGGGCGCCCTCATGTGCGTCTCGACGCTCACGACGAGCACGCACGCGGAGATCGCGGCGGCCGGGGACGGGCCGCGCTGGCTCCAGCTCTACGTCCTCCGCGACCGTCAGCGGACGCTCGACCACATCCACGAGGCGCGCGAAGCCGGCTACTCGGCGCTCGTCCTCACCGTCGACCTGCCGTACGTCGGCCGCCGAGAGCGCGACCTCCGTCTCGGCTTCCAGAACCCGCCACCCGATCTGCACCTGCCGTACGCGGGCCTGTTCGAGACCTCGCCCGCGCTGACCTGGCGCGACCTCGAGTGGATTCGCAGCGAGATCCCGCTGCCGCTCGTGCTGAAGGGGATCCTCACCCGCGAGGACGCGACGCTCGCCGTCGAGCACGGCGCGGACGCGGTGTGGGTCTCGAATCACGGCGGGCGGCAGCTCGACGGCGTCGCGGCCGGCCTGGACGCGCTCCCCGAGGTCGCGGAGGCCGTCGACGGGCGCTGCGAGGTCTACGTGGACGGCGGGGTGCGTCGGGGCGGCGACGTTCTGAAGGCGCTCGCGCTCGGCGCACGCGCGGCGTTCGCGGCGCGGTCGGTCGCCTGCGCGCTCGCCGTCGACGGCGAGCGAGGCGTCGCGCACGCGCTCTCGCTCCTGCGGGACGAGATCCAGCTCGGGCTCGGCCTGCTCGGCTGCACGTCGCCCGACCAGGTGGCACGCAGCCATGTCGAGGCCGCTCTCCCCTATGATTCTCCCGCTTGAGCGGGCTGTTGGAGCCTATGTACGCGCTGAACTTCTACTCACCGATGGTCGCCGACCAGCTGCGCACCGGGCGCAAGTCCGCGACCATCCGGCTGGGCGACAAGTCGGGGAAGTACAAGAAGGGTATGGTCGTCAAGGTGCTGTGCGGCAACCGGTACGGCGCTCGCGAGTTCGTCTTCGACGCCGTCATCGACAAGGTCGAGGTGAAGACGCTCGGGGAGCTCTCGCCGCGCGAGATCGAGCACGACAACCCCGAGATCCGTCGCACCGACGAGATGGCGACGTTCCTCGGCCAGCTCTACAACCGCACGGTCGAGGTCGACGACGTCATCACCGTCATCCGCTTCTCGCAGATCCTCAGCGGGCCGGTCGTCACCGGCTTCGACAACGAGCTCTTCTAGCGCTGCGGCGCGTCGAGCTTCGCCTGGAGGAGCTCGATCAGGACGCGAAGGTCGCGCCGCACGCCGACGAGAACCTCTCGCGCCTCAGGAGAGATCTTCCTCTTCCCCATCGTTGTCCTCCTCTCCGAGAAGCTCGTCGAGCTTCTCTTCGATTCGCATCAGCGCCAGGATGATAGCCCGCAGATCGTCGGAGCTCAGGCCCTCGTCCCGCACGGCGAGATGGTGCAGATGAGCCCGCCGGCACGCAATCCGCACATGCGTACGGGTCCCGTCAGGACTTCACGGCGGCGCTCGCGGAGCTGAGCGCGGCTGCCGTCGACGAGCCCGCGTGCACCGTGACGAGGGCGACGAGCGCGTGGCCCACGTCCGCGGCCGTGACTGCATACGACGCCGAGGTCGCGCCGGCGATCGTCGTGCAGATGCGCCCGTTCGCGTTGCAGCGCTCCCACGTATAGGCCGTCGCCGCAGGCGTCGAGCTCCACGTCCCTGCGACGACCGTGAGCGTCTGGCCCTGCACGGGTGAGCCGGTCAGCTTCGGTTGGACGGTCGAGACGAGCGTCGCCGGCGCGGCGGCGACCGGGCCGACGAGCGAGGCGTAGGCGGGCTGCTTCATCCCGTTCCCGTCCGTGGCCGTCACCGTCAGGCCGACGGACTTTCCCGCGTCGGCGGACGCGATGCGGTACGTCGCAGCGGTGGCGCCGTGCACGGAGGCGCAGTGGGCGCCGGTCGAATCGCAGCGGTACCACTGGTAGTGGTACGAGATCGGCGCCGTGCCGGTCCACACACCGGTCGCGCCGGTGAGCCGCCGGCCGACCTTCGGCGTTCCAGTGACCGTCGGGGAAGTCGTCGCCGCGAGCACCGGCGGCGCCTGGATCGGATCCGTAGCGACGCTCAGCGCCGTCTGCGTCGTCGCGCCGAACGTCGCGGTGACGAGCGCCGCGAGCGCGTGCCCGACGTCGGCGGCGACGGGCACGTACGTCGCCGACGCGGCGCCGGCGATCGGCGCGCAGATACGTCCGTTGGCGTTGCAGCGCCACCACGCGTACGCGACGGCGGTCGGCGTCGCCTGGCCCCAGGTGCCGGCCGACGCGGTGAGCGTCTTCCCCTGCATCGGCGTGCCCGTCACCGCAGGCTGCACGGACGATGCGTCAGCGGCTGACGCGGCGGCGACCGGCCCGACGAGCGACGCGTACGACGGCGTCGCCGTACCGCCCGTCGGCGTCACGCGCACGGTGAGGCCGATCGTCTGCCCCACGTCTTTCGTCACGAGCACGTAGCGGGCGGCGACAGCGCCGTGGATCGAGCTGCAGTGCGATCCCGCCGTGTCGCAGCGGTACCACTGGTAGGCGACCGCGCCGGTCACGGTCGCCGGGGCGCTGCCGGTGAGTCGCTGCCCGGCCTTCGCCATCCCGGTCACCGCCGGACGCGTGCCGGCGCTCGGCCCGGGCGGCGGCGCCGGAGTCGTGGTGGTCGTCGTCGTGGTCGTCGGCGGCGTGGGGCTCGCCGAGCCGGCGACGACGACCGGCGTCGCGAGGCTGAGCGTCGCCTGCGTCGACGGCCCCGCGGTCGCCTGCACGCGCGCGACGAGCGTGTGCGCGACGTCGGAGGCGCCGACGACGTACGTCGGCGCTGCGGCTCCCGAGATCGCCGTGCACGCGCGCGCGATCGCGTTGCAGCGCATCCACGCGTACGTCTCGGTGCTCGGCGCCGACGTCCAGATGCCGATGGACACGGTCAGCGTCGACCCGACGCGCACGGAGCCCGAGATGGCCGGCCGCCCAATGGACGCGAGGCTCGACGCAGGCGCGATCGGGCCGACGAGGCTCGCGGAGGCGCTCGCGGTGCCGTTGGAGTCCTTCGCAGTCACGGTCAGCCCCACGGTCTTGCCGACGTCCGCCGCCGTGAGGCGGTACGTCGGCAGGACGGCGCCGGTGATGACCGCACAGCCGTTCCCCGACGTGTCGCAGCGGTTCCACTGGAACGAGTAGGACACCGTTCCCGAGCCGGACCACGTGCCGCTGCTGCCGGTGATCTGCTCGCCCACGCGCGCGAGGCCGACGACGGTCGGGAGCGCCCGGTTCGCCGGGCCGGCGGCGGCGGCTCCCGCAGGAGCGGCGAGAACGAGGACGAGCGCAGAGATGGCGAGGACAAGCCGCATCCGGGACGGCTTCGCCGTCCCCGCTGCTAAGTCCTGCCGCGGCGGCGAATCGGCGACCCGAAGAGCTCGTCGGGGCGCAGGGGCTTTCCGCACTCCTCGCAGTCGACGGCGGCGATCGACGAGATGGGCGCGTTGCAGTCCGGGCAGCGCCGGAGGAGCGTCCCACCGCACTGCGGGCAGACGTCGGGAAGCTCGGCCTCGAACTCCTCGAACCAGCGCCGCGCCGCGCCGCAGCGCAGACAGACCGCAACCCAGTCGCCGAGCACCTTGCGGCGCTCCTCGCGCAGCCAGTCCGAGGCCTCTCCCATCGCGTGACTGTAGCCTCGGCGCCATGCCGGTGAGCTTCGACGGCTCGCTCGACGGGATCGACTGGGCGCAGGCGAAGGCCGACCTCGCCGCCGACCGCTTCGACAACGGGTCGCGCGTCGTCGGCATGTGGCTGGACAACCATGCAAACCGCTGACTATCCGAAAATCGAATTGCACGTGCACCTCGAAGGCACGGTGCGCGCACCGAGACTCAGGGAGATCGCGAAGCGGAACGACTACGCGCTGCCCGACGACCTCGAGCCGCTCTACAGCTTCCGCGACTTCCGCCACTTCATCGAGGTCTTCGAGCTGACGGCGGGAGCGCTCAGTCGGTACGACGACTTTCGCCAGGTCGTCGTCGACTATGCAGCCGAAGCCGCCGTGCACGGCGCTGTCTACCTCGAGGCGATCTTCGCGCCCGGCCTCTGGCGAGGCCTCGATATCGACGAGGTCTTCACCGGCTACTGCGACGGGGCGGCCGAAGCGCGGGAGCTGCACGGTGTCGAGGTGCGACTCACGCCGGACATCCCGACGGTGTACTCCCCGGAGGAGGCGGAGACGATCGCCCGCTACACGGTCGAGTACAGAAACCGCGGCGTCGTCGGTCTCGGGATCGGCGGCCTCGAGTATCCGTCCGAGCCGTTCGAGCGCGCCTTCGCGATCGCGCGCGCGGGTGGGGTGGGATCCGTGCCGCACGCGGGCGAGCTGGCCGGCGCAGAATCCGTGCGCACCGTGCTCGAGGGCCTCGGCGCCGACCGGATCCGTCACGGCATCCGCGCCGTCGACGACCCCGGCCTCGTTCGCGAGCTCGCCGGCCGCGGCACCGTTCTCGACGTTTGCCCTCTCTCCAACCTCCGCACCGGAGCCGTCGCCTCGCTCGCGGAACACCCGCTGCCGCGGCTCGCCGCCGCCGGCGTCCTCTGCTCGATATCGACCGACGATCCGGCGATGTTCGACACCGATCTCACCCGGGACTACGAGGCGGCGGCCTCCTTCGGCCTGGAGCCCCGCTCCTTCTACGAGGCCGGCCTCGTGGGCGCGCTCTGCGACGAGGAGACGAAGGCGCGGCTCAAACTGATCGGCGACACCTTCGACTGGCGCTAAAGTCCCGCGAGATGGCGGTGGCGAGAGAAGCGGAGCCGGTCGGCTCGCTCCACGAGGTGCGCGAAGCCGGGCTCGACCGCGAGGACCTCCTCGGCGTGTATCGGAACATGGTGATCACGCGCGGCGTCGAGGAGCGCGGGCACATCCTCTACCGGCAGGGGAAGATCCCCGGCTCGTTCTACACGGGCCGCGGCAACGAGGCCGCGTCGGTCGGTGTCGCAACCGCGATGGGCTCCGACGACGTCGGCACGCCGCTCCACCGCGACATGGGCGTGCACATCACGCGCGGCGTCGAGCCGTGGCGCATCTTCGCGCAGTTCATGGGCCGCGCCGACGGGCCGACGAAGGGCCGCGACGGCAACGTGCACATGGCCGACCCGAACCTCGGGCTGATCGCGATGGTCAGCCACCTCCCCGCGATGCTTCCCGTCGCCGTCGGCGCAGCGCTCGCGTTCCGCATCCGCGAGGAGCCGCGCGTCGCACTCGCGTGGTTCGGCGAAGGCGCCTCCGCCCGCGGCGATACGCACGAGGGCATGACGTTCGCCGGCACGCGCGACCTGCCCGTGGTCTTCATCTGCGACAACAATCAGTGGGCGTACTCGACGCCGACGCATCTCGAGTACGCGACCGAGCACGTCGCCGACCGCGCGCAGGCCTACGGCTTCGAGGGCGTCGTCGTCGACGGCACCGACGTGCTCGCCGTGTACCGCGAGGCGAAGCGCGCGATCGAGAAGGCGCGCGCCGGCGGCGGACCGACGCTGATCGAGTGCCTGACGCTCCGGATGGAAGGGCACGCAGTCCACGACGACGCGTTCTACGTGCCCAAGGTGATGTTCGAGAAGTGGGCCGCGTCCGATCCGATCGAGCGCTTCCGTACATGGCTGCGCACGAACATCGAGATGACGGACGCGGAGGAGGACGAGATCACCGGCTACGCGAAGAAGCTCCTCAACGACGCGCTCAAGCGCGCGGAGGAGTCCCCGATGCCGGATCCCGCCGACCTGACCGACGGCGTCTACGCCTCGGTCGAGGACCTCGAGACGCCGCACCACAAGTAATGGCCGAGCTGACGTACCTCCAGGCGATCTCCGACGGCCTGCGCACCGAGATGCGCCGTGACAAGCGCGTGTTCCTCATCGGCGAGGACGTTGGCGTCTACGGCGGCGCGTTCAAGGTCTCACTCGGCTTCCAGGAGGAGTTCGGCCCGTGGCGCGTCATCGACGCGCCACTCGCGGAGACCGCGATCGTCGGCGCCTGTACCGGCGCCTCGATGATGGGGCTGCGCCCCGTCGCCGAGATGCAGTTCGCCGACTTCATCTCGTGCGCGTGGGACCACCTCGTCACCGTCGCGGCGAAGCAGCGCTGGCGCGCCGGCACCCCGGTGCCGATCGTCGTGCGGCTGCCGTCGGGCGGCGGCTTCTCCGGCGGCCCGTTCCACTCCCAGAACCCGGAGTCGTCCTTCGCGCACATCCCCGGCCTCAAGTGCGTGTGCCCGGCGACGCCGGAGGACGCGAAGGGGCTGCTGATCAGCGCGATCGAGGATCCGAACCCGGTCCTCTACTTCGAGCACAAGCACCTCTACCGCCGCATCAAGGGCGAGGTGCCGGAGGAGCGCTACACGGTCCCGATCGGCAAAGCGCGGACGCACCGTGAGGGCAGCGACCTCTCCGTCATCACGTGGGGTGCGATGGTCTACACGGCCGAGGAGGCCGCGCAGCAGCTCGACGGCGACGGCGTCTCGGTCGAGGTGATCGACCTGCGGTCGATCATGCCGTGGGACAAGGCGGCCGTGCTCGAGTCGGCGCGCAAGACGTCGAAGGTGCTCGTCCTGCACGAGGACACGCGCACCGGCGGGTTCGGCGCAGAGATCGCGGCCACGATCGCCGAGGAGGCGTTCGAGGATCTCGACGCCCCCGTGAGGCGCATCGCCGCGCCCGACACGCCCGTGCCGTTCTCGCCCCCGCTCGAGAAAGCGTTCCTTCCCCAGGTCGACGACGTCGTGGCCGGCCTGCGCGAGCTCGCGGAGTACTGAGATGGCCACCGAGACCGCAGTCGACGTCGTCATGCCGCAGATGGGCGTCTCCGTCTCGGAGGGGACGGTCACGAAGTGGCTCAAGCGGGAGGGCGAGCAGATCGAGGCGGACGAGCCGCTGCTCGAGATCTCGACGGACAAGGTCGACACCGAGGTGCCGAGCCCCGCCTCGGGGACGGTGACGCAGATCCTCGTCCAGGAGGGCGAGACGGTCGCGGTCGGCACGAAGCTCGCACAGATCGGCGGAGCCGCCGGCGTGCCCGCACCGACACCCGAGCCGGAGGCGCAGCCTCAGCCCGAGCCGCAGCCCGCCCCGGCTCCGGCTGCCGAGGAGCGCGTGGCTGTGCAGCAACCGTCCGGCAACGGCAAGTTCGTCTCGCCGGTCGTCGCGCGCATCGCGGCCGAGCACGGCATCGACCCGAACCAGGTTCCCGGCACCGGCCGTGGCGGACGTGTGACGAAGCAGGACATGCTGGCGTTCGTGGAACGCCAGCCAACGGCGGCGCCGGCTAGACCGCAGCCGCAGGTTGCGGTCGGGCAGCCGCAGGCTGCGGTCGGCGAGCAGGCCGAGCCCGTCACCGCGATGCGGCGCGGCATCGCCGACCACATGCGCCGTTCCCTCGACACCGCCGCGCACGTCACGAGCGCGATCGAGGTCGACATGTCGAAGGTCGTCGCCGCCCGCGAGGTGCTGAAGAAGGAGTACCAGGCCGCGTACGGCGTCAACCCGACGTATCTCGCGTTCATCGCGCGCGCGGCCGTGGACACGCTCAAGGACTACCCGTACGTCAACGGCGAGCTGCGCGGCGACTCGATCGTCACGCGCAACTTCGTCAATCTCGGCATCGCGGTGGAGCTCGCCGACGGCAAGGGCCTCATCGTCCCGGTGATCAGGAACGCAGAGACGATGAACCTGCTCGGGATCGCAAAGGCGGTCGCCGACCTCGCTGCCCGCTCGCGCGAGAAGAAGCTGGTCCCCGACGACGTCGCCGGCGGCACGTTCACGATCACGAACCCCGGCGGCTACGGGACGTTCCACGGCACCCCGGTGATCAACCAGCCGCAGTCGGCGATCCTCGGCACCTACGCGCTCGTCAAGCGGCCGTGGGTCATCACCGACGAGAACGGCAACGACGCGATCGCGATCAAGCCGATGATGAACATCACGCTCACGTACGACCACCGACTCGTCGACGGCGCGTATGCGGGGCGCTTCCTGCGCGACCTGCGCACGCGGCTCGAGAGCTGGGAAGGCGACGGCGGCTGAGTAGAGGCGCGTACCTGCTGCAGCTCGGGCAGGTCCCCTACATAGAGGCATGGGACCTGCAGCGCTCGCTCGCGGGCGCGGTCTCGCAGGGCGCGATTCCCGATGTCGTCCTCTTCCTCGAGCACCCGCCGGTGATCACGCTCGGCCGACGGACGGACGAGAGCGCGGAGCTGCACATCCCCGAGACGGCCGCGGTCGAGATCGTCGAGACCGACCGCGGCGGCAAGTCGACGTTCCACGGCCCGGGGCAGCTCGTCTGCTACCCGATCCTCGACCTGAAGCGGCACGGCCGTGACGTGAAGCAGTACGTGCGCAACCTCGAGGAGACGCTCATTCGGACGGTGGCCGCGTTCGACGTCGCCGGCGAGCGCATCGACGGGCTCACCGGCGTGTGGCTGACGCGGCCGCCGCGGAAGATCGCGTCGATCGGCGTGCACGTGTCGCGGTGGATCACGACGCACGGCTACGCGCTCAACGTCGACCTCGACCCCGCGCCGTTCACAGAATGGATCACCGCTTGCGGCCTCGAGGACGCGACGTTCACGACCGTCGCGCGCGAGGCGGGCCGTGCCGTGAGCGTCGAGGAGGTGCGCCCGCACGCGGTCGCCGCACTCGCCGAGGTCTTCGACCTCGAGCTCGAGGAGCTCCCGGCCGAGGACGGCGCCGGCCTCTGGCCGCAGCCGCGCCACGCCGAGCTCGCGCACGCGGTGCTGTCGAGCCCCGAGCCCTAGGCCGAGAAGCCGGCCGGCACGGCCTCGGCCTCGATGCGTTCGACATGCTTCGCACGCAGCATCGCGACCATCGCGACGAGGCCGACGAGCACGAGGACGACCGTCCCCGCAAACGCATAGTGGAAGCCGCCGACGAGCGCGGCCGAGCCCTTGCCGCCGAGACTGTTCGTGCGGCTCGCGGCGATCGTCGAGAGGATCGCGAGCCCGAGCGCACCGCCCACCTGCTGCGAGGTGTTGAACAGGCCCGAGGCGAGGCCCTGGTCGTCGTCGTCGAGGCCCGTGGTGGCCACGAGCGTGAGCGGGACGAACACGGCGCCCATGCCGAGCGAGACGAGAAGCAGCGACGGCAGGAAGTCGGCGACGTACGAGCCGTGCACGGGCAGCCGGGTGAGCAGCAGCAGCCCGGCGCTCGAGACGACCATGCCGGCGACGGCGACCGTGCGCACGCCGATCTTCGGCGCGAAGGTCGACGCGAGACCGGCGGAGATCATGATCCCGCCGGTGAACGGCAGGAACGCGAGGCCGGCCTTCAGCGGCCCGTAGCCGAGCACGCGCTGGATGTAGAGCGAGTTGAAGAAGAACATCGCGAACATCCCCGACATGACGAACAACATGACGACGTTCGCCGTCGCGAGCGAGCGAATGCGGAAGATCGACAGGCGCACGAGCGGCGCGATGCTGCGCAGCTCGATGAAGACGAACGCGACGAGCAGGGCTGCCGCGAGTGCGAACGTGCCGATCGTCCTCGCCGAGCCCCAGCCCTGCTGCTGGGCGCGGACGATGGCGTAGACGAGGCTCATCAGGCCGCCGGTCACGGTGACCGCGCCGGGGATGTCGAAGCTCCGGTGTGCGGCCTCGTCCCTGGACTCGGGCAGGAGCCGCAACGAGAGCACGAACGTCGCCACGCCGACCGGCACGTTGATGAAGAAGATCCACGGCCACGAGAACGTCTGCGTGAGCGCGCCGCCGAGCACGAGCCCGACCGCCGACCCGCCGATCGCGATGGCGGCCCAGATGCCGAGCGCCTTCGCGCGGTCCGACCCTTCCTTGAACGTCGTCGAGATGATCGCGAGCGCGGCCGGGGAGATGAACGCGGCGCCCAGCCCCTGGAGGCTGCGCGCGCCGATCAGCATCCCCTGGCTGCCGGAGAGCCCGTCCAGGAGCGAGGCGAGCGTGAAGACGACGAGGCCACCGAGGAAGAGCCGCTTGCGCCCGAGCAGGTCGCCGGCGCGGCCGCCGAGCAGCAGGAAGCCGCCGAAGACGAGCGTGTACGCGTTGACGATCCACTGCAGGTTCGTCTCGGTCATGTGCAGGTCTCGCTGGATCGACGGCAGCGCGACGTTCACGACCGTCGCGTCGAGCACGACCATGAACTGCGCAAGGCACACGAGCACGAGAACGACCCATGGATTCGTCGAGTGACGCACACGGCTCCTAACGGGGACGACGACAACCAGTCCATTCCAGGGTACGGACTGGAAGCGGGTCTCCGCGACTAGACTGGGTTACAGGATGGAGACGTCGCTCCCCGTCGCCGACCGGCCGCGCCGCCCCGAGTGGATGAAGGTTCGCGCTCCCTCGCGCGAGGGACGCTACTTCGACGTCCAGAAGCTCGTCCACGGCCTCTCGCTGCACACGATCTGCGAGGAGGCGCGCTGCCCGAACATCTCCGAGTGCTGGGGTCGCGGCACCGCGACGTTCCA
>Ga0209415_10010774_pt1 | contig 15471 bp, 13 predicted proteins | sample PeaSoiSIISIP2007_FD_187696 | JGI IMG/M metagenome (GOLD analysis project Ga0209415, IMG submission 187696) | Peat soil microbial communities from Weissenstadt, Germany - SII-SIP-2007 (SPAdes) (version 2) | ecosystem: Environmental > Terrestrial > Soil > Wetlands > Peat | place: Germany... | reverse complement strand
AGCACGGCCGGAATGGAGGGGATCAAAAAGAAGAAGACCATGATGATCCCGTGCATGCTGAAGAGTTTGTTGTAGGTTGCCGGCTCGAGTAGCGCGCCCTGGGGTGAAATCAGGTTCAGACGCATCAGCACGGCCGCCGCGCCGCCGACAAAGAAGAAGAAGGTAATCGAGGCGAGGTAGAGCATCGCGATCCGTTTGTGGTCCGTGGTCAACAACCACGATTTGATGCCATAACTGGCGTTCAAATAATGGACGCGTGATTCGATGCCGGGTTCAACAACCGCGGTTCCCATTTCGTGAGTACCTTCCCTTTCTTCACCCAGGCCCCTTCCCGGACGGGAGGGGCGATTTAAACCTGCCGCAGCCGGTTACGATCACTTTTGACTTTCTCCTGGCCCTCGCGGAACGGGAACCGTCGCGGGAGACTGCTGTCCCCCTACGTTTTGGTTCCCGGCCCCATGCCCTCCACCCTCCAGGCTTGGAGGGTAGCTTGTCGGCTTACCGGGTTGGCCCGCTCCGCCGGAACCGAGCGATTTGATGTAAGCCAGAAGCTGCAGTATTTGTTCCTCCGTGACCTGGCCCTTATAGGTCGGCATGATGGGCTGATATCCAGCTACGATTTTGGCCGAGGGGTAAAGTATCGATTCCCGGATGTAGGCTTCGTCGGCCGTCACGGTGCTCCCGTCGGTGAGTTTCACCTGGCTGCCAAAGAGGTTTACAAATGGTGGCCCCTTGCCGGTCCCATGGCAGGTGATGCAGGCCAGTTGTTCGTAAAGCTTGGCGCCCGCGGAGGCCATCGATTCGCCCCGGATACCGCCGCTTAGCCATTGCTCATAGTCATCCGGCGACATGACAATCACATAGCCACCCATGACGGCGTGATTCGTGCCGCAGTATTGATTGCAGAAGAAGTGATATCGGCCTGTGCTCGTGGCCTCAAACCAGATGCTGGTGTACATGCCGGGCACCACATCTTTTTGAACTCGGAAGGCAGGCACGTAGAAATTGTGAATCACGTCTTCGGAGGTCATGGTCAACTTGATAGGGCGCCTCACGGGAACGTGCAGTTCGTTGATTTCCATCGGGCCTTCAGGGTGCTGGAGCTTCCACATCCATTGCTTTCCCACGACGAAGATCTCCGTGGACGCCTCCGGCGGACGCGAATTCCTGATAAACAGGCTCGATCCCCAGACGAAAGTGACCGCGCAAATGCCCAGAGGGATGATGGTCCAGATCACCTCGAGCGGGAGATTCCCTTCCACTTGAGTCGCCTTGGTTTCTGCCGAGCGGCGCCGGTATTTGATGGCGAAATAGAAGATGGTCAGGAAGATGAGAGCGGTGAAAAACAAATCAACCGCAGTGAGGAAATAGTAAAGATGATCAACGCCCCGCGCGATGGTCGAGGCTTGATCAGGCCGTATGGGAAACCCTTGCCACATTCTGTGTGTTCACCTTCCGTCGAGCAAGTCCGACGAGTCGAAAGTCAAGAGTCGACAGTCGAGAGTAATGAACTTCCAGCCCTCTCCCCCTTGGGGGAGAGGGTGCCCCTGGCCGGCGCTTTCACCAGCCCGTCAGCCGACGGAGTCGAGTGACGGGGGTCGCTCGTATCCAGCGGCCCCAGCAACTACAGCTCGCCGTACCCACTGCTGGGGCGCGATATTACACTGTACTTGCCGCCCGGCGAGACCTGGAGAGCGTCAGGATCAGCCCGCCAAGAACGAGAATTGTCATCAGCCCCGAAATCTGGATTACCCGCGAAATAAGCATGCCGTACTTCCCGGTCGCGGGATCATAGCGGCAGCAGAACAACAGCACCTCATCCACGGGCGAGCCAATCTTATTCGCGGACGCTTCCACCAAGCCCAGGCGCAGATCGCGCGAGGGATAGTAAATCCCGTAGAAATAGCGTGCGATTCGGCCTTGAGGGGTAAGGAGCATGATCCCCGTGGCATGAACGAACTGCTTGGCCTGCGGGTCATATCTGTACCGGAAGCCCACGGCACGGGTGAGCTGCTGAATCTCAGCTTCGTCTCCAGTGAGAAAGTGCCAGCCGGTCTCGGCTCCCTTACGCCCGTAGAGGCCGACGTAAACGGCCTTCTTGGCGGCCGCGAGCTCAACCGTATCATGAGGATCGAAGCTGACGGTCAGGACGTCGAACTCATGACCGACCGTGAATTTGACTTCCTGCAAACTGTGCAGCAGCCCGTTCTCGGCCATCGTGCAGAGCATCGGACAATCGAAATACACAAGCGATAGAATGACAGGCTTCTTGCCGAAGTAATCGCCCAGCCTTACCGTTTTGCCGAGTTCGTCCCGAAAATGCAGTTCGAGAGGAACCTGTTCATTCAGCTTCTGGCCGATACCGATACCTTGAAGGAGTGGCGGAAGAACCTTCGCATTGCCCAGCGGCGACGGCGTTCCAGCCTGTGGCAAGGCCGGCGCCTGCCACGCGTAAGACGCAGGCACGAGTGACTGTGCTACCGCAAGAATTCCCGGGAGCACGATCATCCACCAGCGCCAAGCAAAACCGCGTCCTTGTCTCTGATCCTCCACCCGAATTCTTCTCCGCCCTATGACGTCTGTCAGCGTGTCCATTGCCTTGCCTTTCTTACTTTGGAACCCGTGTCCCTAAAAAACTAATTAGGAATTGTCATTCTGAGCGAAGCGAAGAATGACAGCCAAGGCGCTCCAGGTTGGTGAGACGGTTCATCACCCTGGCAACGCTTTTCCCGCATCAGGAGACTTCCCCGACGGCTTGGGCCCGCCTTGTTTCGGCGGGGTCGCCGTGCGAACCGGGAATCCCCGCTGAAGCAAGAGATCCATTGCGCGGTCGACTGGAATCCTCACGACGCCCGCCTGCCGATCCACCCACCCGTAACTGTTCATAATTTCGTCCTGCGCCGCCTTGTACTGCCTGAGGTCCTTGGGGGCCGTGACTTGCAAGCGCGGCTCCGGCGGAAGAGTTCGGACATTTTCAAATGGCGACGCCGGCGGACCTAGTCCCTGGTGACCGACGAAGTAGCGGAACACCACGCGACTAACGATGAGACCGGCGATGACCACAAGCGACAGGCCGGCGGCGAAGATCAGCAAATTGCGTATATTCGCATCGCTCGTTTCGTGGCTACGTTTCGGCTGTTCGTCAGGCATGCTGAGCGACCTCCATGCGGGGATCGTGCAGCGGCAGCAACGGCCGGCTCTTCAGATTCCCCATGAACCGCCAGAACCAAATCCCGCCGATGCCGAGAATCGCCAGCCAGTCCATCCAGTGAAACTGGGGGCCTGACCGTTCGTAGGCCGGAACCGTCAGCCAGAAGATGTCCACCACACTCATGACGATCTGAATCGCAGCTACGATTCCCAGCCAGCGCGTCCTGCGCGTGACAAAGCGCGATAAGAGCAAGAGAAATGGCACAGCAAAATGAAGGATGACGAGTGTCAGCGCTACCCAGGCCCATCCCCCCGAGGCCCGGCTGACGTACCACGGAATTTCGTCCTGCAGGTTGCCCGACCAGATGATGAGGTACTGAGAGAACGACAGATACGCCCAGAGCATCGTAAAGGTCAGCAGCAGGTTCCCGTAATCATTTAGGACCCGTTTCGATAACAGGTCCGCGAAGGGCTTGTGATTGGAAAGCAGGATAACGGCTACTGTAACAATTGACATCGCCGCCAAGCCTTCCGTAACCATGAAGATCATTCCGTAAATCGTCGAAAACCAGCTGGGCTCGAGGGACATCACCCAATCGACGGAGGCATAGGTAACCGTCAAACCAAAAATGACCAGGCCTGGCCCGCTCAAACTTTGGAGGCGGTGTGTCAGTTCCGGCTTGCCGGTCTCGTCCTGTTCGCGGGACCACTTGTTGAGGAAGTAGGCCATCGCGATCCAAACGACGAAATAAACGGCATTCCGAACGATGAAAAAGGGGACATTCAAATACGGCGCCTTGTATTGCAACATCGAGTCAAGTTTGACTTTTTCCGGGTCCGCCCAACTGTAGAGGACGCGCAGGCCGAACAAGAGAGGCAGCGCAAGAATAGCCATCAAGTAGAAATTCAGCATGCCCGATTCGAGGCAGCGTCGAAGGGGGAAACCCCACCGTCCACCCACCAGATGATGCAGCATCAAAATCGCCCAGCATCCCAATGCCACGCCCACCCAGAACACAAACGCCACGAGATAGGAGCGGAAGAACTGCGTGGGGCTGGAGTAGGCGCCTGCCACGCAGAGCCCCAGGGCCACCGCGCCCACGGCCAGCGAGGTCTTCTGGAAACGGTTGAAGCCGGGTTGGAAAGACTCGTCAGAATTCATTTACTCTGTCCTGTCAAGTGCTCCCTCTCTTGTGCCGGCACATCGTCAAGCGACGCGTGCTGGCTCAACTGAAGCGCTCGAATGTAGGCGACGATCGCCCAGCGGTCCCGCGGCTCAACGCGCTCAGCGTAGCTGTACATTGCGCCGTAGCCGTTGGTGATGACGTCGAAGAAATGTCCAGCCGGCGCTTTCATGAGCCGGTCGATGTGGTAAGAAGGGGGAGGCGGGAAGCCCCGTTGGACCACCAGCCCATTTCCATTTCCCGTGTAGTCGTGACAGGGCGAACAATAAACATTGAAGCGCTCGCGTCCCCGCTCGAGAACCTGGCGCGTGATGGGGAACGGAAACTGATCCGCGGGCTGGCCGTTCACCCTTCCGGTATACAGCAGTTCGTCGGTCCTCAAGTGGCCGTGCGCCACGGTGCCGGGAACTTCCGGCCGCACGGACCTGCCGTCACCAAAAAAGCTGCTCGGGTCGAGCGGCTTGTACTTTGGTTGGACGTGCATGTCCAAGCGGCAGGCAAAGAGAAACAGTACGCAAAGAGCAAGGCAAGCCAAACGTTGCGCGGCAACACGCGGAACACAGCCCTCTCCCCAGGGGAGAGGGTGGGCCGCGACCGGCGACTTCATCAGTCCGTCAGCTGACGGAGACGGGTCACTTGAACTGCGGCGATAGAGTAACGCGACTGAGCCACCCCTCACCCGACTCGCTACGCTCGCCACCCTCTCCCCGAGGGAGAGGGCTGTACGCATACGCCTGGCGGCCACTTTGTGATTGGTGTTACGACTCAATTTCTACAACCTCTTTGGGCTTCAGCGTGGCCAGAAATTCCTTTGTCTTTTGCAAATCAAATTTCGGATCCCGTGCCTTGATACACAGGAAGAATCGGTTTCGAGTAGCCAACTCGAAGTGCGAGACGTTGAAGACCGGATGATAGGGAGTGGGCAAGCCATTCAGGGCGAGCATCCCGAATACCGTTGCCAGGCCCGCGCAGAGAATCGTCAGTTCGAATGTAATCGGGATGAAATTCGGCCAACTGTTATAAGGCTTGCCCCCGATGTTCAGGGGATAGCCAACAACGTTGGGCCAGTACTGCAGGAAAAAGCCGCCGGAACAGCCGATCAGTCCTCCGATCAGGCAGATGAGCGGGACGCGCGTGAAACGAAAGCCCACGGCATCGGCCAATCCTTCGACCGGGAATGGCGAAAACGCATCCATGCGGCAGTAACCAGCTTCATGCGCGCGCCGTGCGGCGCTGAGCAGTTCATCCGAGTTTTCGAATTCGGCCATCAGGCCGTAAATCGCATGTCGCTTCATAACTAACCAGGGGCTAGGGGTTAGGGACTAGCGGCTGGGATTAAATGCCCACACCGCGCGCTCTCACCGGAGTTAACTCCGGATCTGTCCACCTAACCGCTAGTCCATTTCGGCACCTGCCCACTTGCCTACCTGCCCACTGCCTACCGTGCGTCCTCCGCCGTCTTGTGGACCAACTCCCGCATCTCAAAGATCGAAATCATGGGAAGGTAGCGGATGAAGAGCAGAAACAAGGTAAAGAACAGGCCGATGGTGCCAATGAAAACCGCCCAATCCCATATCGTGGGGTAGTACATTCCCCAGGCGGAGGGCATGAAGTCTCGATGCAAACTGGTCACGACGATTACGAAGCGTTCCAGCCACATCCCGGTCTGGATCACGAGTGATATCAGGAAAAGAGCCAATACGTTTCGACGGATGCGCGACGACCAGAGCAGCGTCAGGGGAATAACAATATTGCAAGTAATAAGAATCCAATAAATAGGAGCGTAAGGACCCGTCATGCGGTTCATGATCATATAACGGTCGTACTTATTCCCGCTGTAAAAGGCCATGAACGTTTCCATCATGTACCCATAGGCCACGATCATGCCGGTGGCCAGCAACATCTTCCCCATGTTGTCGAGATGGCGTGTGGTCACGAAGTCTTCCAACTTGTAAAAATAGCGAAGAGGAATTGCCAGCGTCACGACCATGGCGAAGCCCGAATAAATGGCGCCCGCAACAAAGTAGGGCGGGAAAATAGTGCTATGCCAGCCGGGCACGATGGCAATCGTGAAATCGAAACTGACCACCGTGTGGACTGAGACTACCAGCGGCGTGGCCAAGCCCGCGAGCAACAACGACGCCATCTCATAATTCCGCCAATGGACGGCCGAACCACGCCATCCCATGGCCAGTACGCCATAAACGATCTTAGCCAGGCGCTGCTTGGCGCGGTCGCGCAGAGTGGCTAAGTCGGGAATCAGCCCTACAAACCAAAAGAGCAGGGAAATGGTGGCGTAGGTGGACACTGCGAAGACGTCCCAGACCAGCGGGCTACGGAATTGCGGCCAGGTGCCCATGGTGTCTGGGTACGGCAACATCCAATAAAACAACCAGGGGCGGCCCATATGCAACAGGGGAAACATGCCGGCGCAGGCCACTGCAAATAACGTCATCGCCTCGGCGAAACGGTTGATGGACTTCCGCCATGCCTGCCGCATCAACAGCAGGAATGCGGAGATCAGCGTCCCGGCGTGGCCGATCCCTATCCACCACACAAAATTGACGATGGCAAATCCCCATGCGATCGGGATGTTGATTCCCCAGATCCCGACGCCCCTATAGAGAAGATAGGAGACCCCCATATTGAAGAGCATGAAAAGGGCGAACGCGAGGGCAAACCCCGCCAACCAGGCCTTTTTCGTGCCCTGCACGAGGACAATCGAACTGATCTTGTCCGTAACCGACGCGTAGGAATGGCCGGGCGCAAGAAAAGGACTTCCAGGTTCGATTGTGGCTTTATTCTCGGGCCCTTCAGGACTCAACGCTCACTCCTTAATCTCCGGATTGGGGTTACGCAGCCTGGCCAGATACGTCGTCCGTGGCCGTGTGTTTAAGTCGGTCAACAACCCGTAGTTTGTTGATTGAGCTTTCAGCTTGGATACGCGGCTGTCCGGGTCGTTGATGTTTCCGAAAACGATGGCCTGCGTGGGGCAAGTTTGCTGGCAGGCCGTGAGAATCTCCCCGTCGCGCACCTCACGGTCCTGCTCTTCTGTCTCGATCTTTTTCGCGTTGATGCGCTGGATGCAATAAGTGCACTTCTCCATTACCCCCCTGCTTCGCACTGTCACGTTCGGATTTCGCATCGCCTGCAGGCTGGGCGTTGTCCAGTCCTGAAAGAGGAGAAAGTTGAAGCGCCTTACCTTGTAGGGACAATTGTTCGAGCAATACCGTGTGCCCACGCAGCGGTTGTACACCATGTCGTTGAGCCCTTCCGGGCTATGGACCGTGGCCCCCACCGGGCACACATCCTCGCAGGGCGCATTCTCGCACTGCATGCAGAGCACGACCTCGTTGTAGGTTTCAGGATTCTCGAGGGCCCCTCGGAAATAAGTGTCCACGCGAATCCAGTGCATTTCCCTGCCACGCGCCACCTGCTCCTTGCCGACCACAGCAATGTTATTCTCAGATTGGCACGCCACAACGCAGGCATTACACCCTACGCAACTGTTTAAATCGATCGCCATGCCCCAGGCATATCCGTCGTACTTGTAACCAGGATACATAGACTGGGCCCGGGTGGTCTGTTCTTCCGGGTCCTTGGCAAAATCCGGATTCTTCCGAAACTCGTCGAGGCTTGCGACCCTGACCAGATCGCGCCGCGCCGCCGCCACGCTTTCCTCTTCCTCTTGCTTCTGGTGCTCGCCGGTAATGATGTGATGACGTTGCGTGGTCACCAGAGGGTACGTGTCGCCGGTCTTGGCGATCTCGAGTCCCGAGCCAAACCAGGGCGCGCTCGAGGAGCGAATCGCGTAGGAATTGAACCCGATTCCGCTGCCGACTTTGCCCGCCCGCCTTCGCCCGTAGCCCAAATGCACCGTGACGGAATCGTCCGCGTGGCCCGGCATGATCCAGATGGGGGCCTGAATCTCGCGGCCCTGGAGGCGAAGTCTGACCATATCCCCGTTTTTCACGCCCAGTCCCGATGCAGTCGAGAGGCTGAGCATGGCCGCGTTGTCCCAGGTGAGCTTGGTCAACGGCTTTGGCAGCTCCTGAAGCCAGCCGTTATTCGTAAACTGCCCGTCCCAGATCGCGGGGTCCGGCTTGAAGACCACCTCGAGTCCAGCGCCCTTGCCGCGGCCGACGGAGATATTCTGAGCGAGCCGCTGTTCGAAATCGGGCGCAAGTTTCACCGGTTTGGCTGGAACAGCGCTGTCCGCGATGGTGCCCTCATTGAGCCAGGATTCCCAGGCAGCTTCAAAATTCGGACTGGGCTTCTGGCCGCTCCAATAATCGTGCACGATACTGTGAGGCGTTCGGCCGGCCTGGCCCAGGAAAACTGCCAGCATTTCGTGGGCGGTCTTGCCTTCGTAGAGCGGCGCAATCAGCGGTTGAATGATGCTTACGGTGCCGTCGAAGGCGCGAATATCGCCCCACGATTCGAGATAATGCGCTTGCGGGATATGCCAGTGGCACAGCACGGCGGTCTCATCTTCGTAAAGCCCAAGATAGATCCGCCGCCGGACCTTCAGGAGTTTCTCTCCAAAATGCAAATCCGCCGGGGCGTTGAAAACCGGGTTTCCGCCCAGCATCAACAGGAGGTCTACCTGGCCGGAGTCGATGTCAGAAACCAGTCCCCGCAAGGACTCAAGTTGATTGGCGGGATTGGCCTCGATGGGGGCGGTATAGTAAACAGTCTTGCCCACGTTCCCCAGCGCTTCATTCATGGCGTGCGCCAAAGCGTGCACGACCGCCGGTTGCTGGTCGCCTGCAAGCACCAAACTGGTCCCGGGGTGTTGCTGAAGGTCGCGCACGAGCGCGGCAATCGAGCTGGCGGGAATGTTGGGAAATGCCGGCGCTTCTCCCGCCGGCACTTTGACGCCCAGGCCTTCCCCAACCGTGCGCGCGAGAACTTCCACGTCAGAAGCGCGCAACGGCCAGCGATGGTCCGCCATGGCGCCTGTTGTCGAAGGTGTGCACTCGACGCAATACAGCCTGTTCATCGTCGACTGCGCGTCAGCAATCCGCCGCTTGTCGGCAAAGTCATGCGCGTAGCGCAAGCTGCCGGGCCCCGAGCAGAGAAAATCGGAATCAAGGGAAAGCACGACCTCCGCCTGGTCGAAACGATAAACGGTGTTGACATACTCACCGAAGGCCAACCGCGAACCTTCGCGCGCGCCGTCGCGTCCGCACGGCTCATACTGATTCCATTTGGCGTTTGGGAATTGAGCCAGAAGAGAACGAATCTGGTCCGCCAGAGCTGGCGAAGTGATTGTCTCCGTCAAGAGCCGAAAACCTGCGCCCTTGTTTCCGGCGAGTTCGACCCGCAGCTCGTCCATCGCCGATAGAAATGCGCTCCAGCTCCCGATGCGGCCGTTGCGGACCGCCACCTGGGAGCGATCCGGGTCGTACAGCCCGAGCACTGAGGCCTGCGCGAAAATATCAGCGGCGCCGAGACTGGCTGGGTGCGAAGGATTGCCTTCGACCTTGGTCGGGCGGCCCATGTGGCTTTCCACCAGCAGGCCCGCGCCCACTCCGCCGAAAGGCATGGCCGTAGCGTAGAAAAGCGGTTTACCTGGGATGAATTGCTCCGGCGATGTTTGAGCGTACGGGACAATCTTCTCGGTGGGAAGCTTCGTACAAGCGCTCAGGCCCGCAAGGGCAGCAGAGGCGGCCATGAGCTTCAGGATGTCGCGGCGCCCTATGCCCTCGGGTTCGCTATGCAGAGGCAGCCCTTGTGGCTGCACCAGGGCGACCGCCGACGACCCCGCCGGCGCGGAGCCCTGAGAGTCCACCAAATCGCCCAAGCCCCGCCAAAACCGCATCTTGGCGTCGTCTTCGGAGATCTGATCTTTACCTTTAGTCATTTGATCTGCTCGTCCCGGCGCGCCTCTCAACGATGGCACGTGTAACAATCCGTCAGTTGCGTGGCATCCTCAATCTTGTATTCCTTCACTAATCGCCGCCCCAGGGCGAGCTGATCTTGAGGCGGCTGGTAGTCGGCCTTAAAAACATCCTCGCGCCGCCGGACGAAGCGCTCCGGGTGTTTGTGACAGTCAATGCACCAACGCATGTATAGGGTATTGGCGCGCCAGGTGAGCGGCATTTCGCCGATCGGGCCATGGCAAGTGGTGCATCCAACGCCTTTGTGGATGTGAATGCTGTGGTCAAAATACGCAAAGTCAGGAACCGCGTTGACCCGTGTCCACTCCAGGGACTTATCTGTTTGATAGCTCGTGCGCACGGGTTCCAGGATGGGGCTGTTCGCCCACAGTCTGGAATGACAGCTCATGCAAATGTGAGTTGAGGGGATGCCTGCGAAAGACGATTTTTCCACTGACGTATGGCAGTAGCGGCAATCAATCCCGTCGTCCGTCACGTGATGCTTGTGGCTGAACGGAACCGGCTGCTCCCGGGGAACGTTGACGTCGGTGAAATAGGGAGATTCGGTGACGGCCCACCCAAGATAGCCGAGTGCGGCCGCAATAAACACCGCACCGTAAATACTCACGCGCGAAATTGTATTGGTGCTACGATGAAAAATCTGACCCATTGTGGAAGCACCAACAGAATACCGAAAAGCGAGTTAAGCCCTCAGTTTGCCGTATTCGTAGCCCTCGCTCGCTCCCGTGCCAAGCTCTCTGTTCGAGCAGTTCTTAATTGACGCAGTCGCAGAGGCCGCCGATGCGGGCAGCGCTCCGCAGCAGCCTGCCGCACCATCGGGCAGACGCGCCCAGACGCGCGGCGCCGGCACAGACCTGGGAATCACGCTATGCTTTAAGGTCTTACGCCCTGCTGCTAACTATCGGGATACCTGAAATGCTACCTATCTAAAGCCCAAACTATCCTGGAACGGCGACCTGCTCCGTCTTTCTATTAGATGCTGCTCAAACGGGGTCTGAATCATAAATTGTATTTCGCCGAAGCCCTTGCTGTCAAAGGAATCAAGCCGTGCACATAAAAAAACGTCACACTGCGACATGTCGTCCTACCGGGCCGGCGTCAACGCCAAGGCCGGCAACCAGCGGGTCAGGTGATCGAGACTGGGGTAATGCGTGCGGTCCACCTGCAACGGGGTGATGGAAATCTCGTGGGCCAGTATCGCCGCATAATCAGAGTCCGGTTCAACCTGATCCAGTTTCGTCATTTCATCAAGCCAATAATAAGGCCGGCCGCGCGGGTCTTTCTTTTCCACCACCAGATTCTGAGAAATCTTCTGGCTCTGGCGGGTGAGACGCACGCCGAGCACTTCACCCCGCGGCACATTCACGTTGAGCATCACGCCCGCGGGTAAGCCTTCCTCCAGAACTTTGGCGGCCAGTTGAGCCGCGAAGGTCGCAGCACTGGAAAAATCCAGGGATTTGCGCGTTGCCAGGGACATTGCGAACGAAGGCACACCATGCAGAGCCCCTTCCATGGCGGCCGCGATGGTGCCCGAGTAAACCACAGCTTCCCCCAGATTGCCTCCAGGGTTAATCCCGGAAACTACGAGATCAGGCCTTCGAGGCAAGAGGTTGTAGAGTGCGATAATCACCGTGTCCGCAGGTGTCCCCGAAACCGCGTAATGTCTCTCATCAAGCTTGCGCACCCTCAGCGGCGTGTGCGTGCTGATGGCCTGGCTCGAGGCGCTCATCTCCTTATCGGGAGCTACCACCGTGACTTCGCCCACGGCTGCCAGGCTTTCTTCCAAACACTTCAACCCCGGGGCATGAATTCCGTCGTCGTTGGTTACAAGGATTTGCTTCATCGCTCTGATAAACCAATAATTCTAGCACGGATGACGCGCAGGGGTGTTGCCGAGGATGTATAATAGCCCCATGAATGTCGTTAAGAGCCTACTCTTCGGCTTGCTGTCAATTATAGCGGTGGAAATACTCTTGCTCGTCACAATTGCCATAATACTTGCACTGGGTATACAAACGTCTGCAGGAAGGACGGCCGTAGGCATCGACGTCGTCTCCTTGGCGAAATCGTCTCCTCTGATCTGGATCTTAACCGTCCTCGCATTTGCCCTCGGGGTCCACTGGGAACACAGGCGGCTCAAACTCCGTCAAGCCACATAACCACTAAGGAAGTTCCTCATGAATCGCCGCCGCTTCATCAATTCTCTAATCGGTGCGAGTGCGGCTCTTCCGATTTGGCCCATGCCTGCGGCGGCGCACCCGCGCATCGCTTCTGCAGCAAACAGAAAGCTCGCCACGCCGAGCGCCGACCAAGCCGCCTGGCAAGACCTCGAAGTCGGCATGTTCGTTCATTTCGCTCCCAACACCTGGCAGGACAAAGAGTATGATGATCTCTCCACTCCTCTTTCCGCCATCAACCCCGCGCAGTTGGATACGGATCAATGGGCCGAGTGCGCCCAGGGTCTGGGAGCGAAGTACATCGTCGCTGTGGCCAAGCACGCGGGCGGGTTTTGCATGTGGCACACCGAAACCACAGATTACGGCATTCGCAACACTCCCTGGCGCGGCGGGAAAGGCGATGTCATAGCCGATCTCTCGCGCTCCTGCTACAAGCTGGGCCTGAGGCTGGGAGTCTACCTTTCTCCTCAGGATCGCAAGTTCGGCGCGGGCACGGGTGGCCGGTGCAAGACTCCCGAGTTGCAAGCGACATACAACACGATATATCGCCGCCAATTGACCGAGTTGTTGTCCCGATACGGTGAGATGGTCGAGGTCTGGTTTGACGGCTCGCTGGTGACACCGCTGGGTGACATTCTCAAGAAATGGGCGCCGCACGCCATGATCTTTCAGGGACCCTTCGCAACCATCCGCTGGGTCGGCAATGAGGATGGGTTTGCGCCCTACCCTATCTGGAACGCCGTCGCCAAGTCCGACGCCGCGACCGGCATTGCCACCGCGCTGCACGGCGATCCTCAGGGCGATGTGTGGCTGCCTCTCGAAACGGACGTTTCAATTCGCCGTCCTGATTGGTTCTGGAACACCCACAATGAACGAAAGGTGCTCTCGCTCGACCAACTCCTCGAGATTTACTACCGCTCGGTGGGCCGCGGAACACAATTGCTTCTTAACATTCCTGCCGATCGCCGCGGCCTGCTGCCTGACGCCGATTGCGCGCGCGCGCGCGAGTTCGGCGATGAAGTCCGCCGGCGCTTTGGCCGAAGCGTCGCCCAGGCTCGCGGTTGGGGAGAAGTAACGGTTTTGCCGCTTCCATCCCCGACGCGTGTCGACCACATGATTCTCGAGGAGGATTGCTCAACAGGCCAGCGTATTCGCAGCTACAGGCTGGAAGGTCAAGCACAGGGAAAGTGGGCCGCGCTGGGAGAGGGAACGTCCGTCGGGCATAAGAGAATCCAGCCTTTCAACCCCGGCGTGTTCGAGGCTGTGCGGCTCATTATCCCCTCGAGCGTTGGCGATCCTGCGATCCGCCGCCTCGCGATATTCGATGCGGGATCACCACCCCCTCGAACCTGGGACGCCCCCGCGCCGGTCTGGGCCGACGACGCCGTGGGTGAGTGGAAAAACCATCGCTTCAGCGTAGATCTTTCCAAGAAGATCACGGCAGCCGGCACCTACCAACTGCGCTTCCTGCCGCAGGGAGACGATACGGCCTCCATCCGGAATGTCGAGTTTCTGCTGGACGGAATTCCGCAGCCGCACCTCGTGCGCCGCGTTCCGCGCTCTTCAAACTTATTCATCCTCACTCTGCCGGGGATTGGCCAAAAGGCCGAGGTCAAAGGGCAAGTGCGCGGAGTGGAACAAGGAGCCATCCTGTTCCGCAGATATTGACGTGGTTGCGGTCGGGGCGTAGACTGAAGGCGACATGGGAACAAGCGCAAAAAACGCGTTGCCGCTTGTGTTGCGCCGCGCGACTCGCCGGAAGGCGGGCCTTAAGGGCGGGGACGAGCCGGAGCCCAAATCCGGGGCTGGGGTGATCACCACCTCGCGCAAGGTTGCTGTTGGTGGCGATGATTACACGCCCGCACAGCGAGAGATCATCGATGCCCGGTTAACGGAGGCCCGCAAAGGCCCGTATCATGGGCCGTTCCAGACCGCTGAGGAAGCTATCAGGTTCATCCGCAAAGAGGTCAGGAAACGGAAGGCAATCAAATCGAAGTAGTCTCCCTCCCTCATGGAAGTTCTCCTGTCGGATCGTGCGATTGAGTCCTTGAGTCATGCTCCTCCGGATGTCCGACGAGCTTTCGAAAAGCAGTTGCGGTTCCTGCTGACCAACCTACAGCACCCTTCGCTGCATGCTAAGAAGTACGACGAGTCGAAGGACCTGTGGCAAGCGCGAGTCAGCCGGAACTGGCGCTTTTATTTCACGATTGTCAGCGACACCTACCGCATTGAAGACGTAATTGCACATCCCAAGTGAGCGCCAGCCAGTTGTGGAGGTCACTTGCCGTGTCCGAAGAAGCGTTGGTAGTGAAAGAATCTCACGAGCAAAGAATCGTTTGCGCCCGCGTGGGTTTTTGGTTAAGGTGACGGGATGCAGGTAAGGGAGGGCTGGACGCGATGGATGATACGGGACTTCGAACGTCGCTGGTCAAGTTTTTCGCCCGCGGAACACTGTCGTCGCTCTTGGCATTGGTTGCCTTCGGCCTTTTGACAGCCTTGCCCGCGCTTGTCTCGGCCGGCAAGCCCGCAACGCATCGCCCGCCCATCGTTGGAATTGCGCATATCGCGCTGAAGACGGACAACCTGGCTGGGGCGCGTGATTTCTATGGGCGCACTTTAGGATTTCAGGAACCGTTCTCGGTGCGAGTGGCGAAAAACTCCCGCTCTGATCTCGCGGGCTCACCGGGCGATCTGATCATGACTTTTTTCAAAGTGAACGATCATCAGTATATTGAACTCACCCCCGATTTGACGAGTCCAACGGAAGACAGGCTTTCGCACATCGCCTTCGAAACCACGGATATTCGCGCGTTAAGAGACTACCTCGCAGCAAACGGATTGGAAGTTCCCGCCACGCTCAAGCCTGGAGTGGCGGGCAACCTGAGCTTTGCGGTTAAAGATCCGGACGGCCACACCGTCGAATTTGTCGAGTACATCGAGGGCTCTCTCCACAGCCGGAATTTTGGCAAATTCCTCCCGGACACTCGTATCTCACAGCACATGATTCACGTGGGGGTTACGGTGCGAGACCGGGCGGCGGCGGATCACTTCTACAAG
>Ga0209415_10010772_pt1 | contig 15472 bp, 17 predicted proteins | sample PeaSoiSIISIP2007_FD_187696 | JGI IMG/M metagenome (GOLD analysis project Ga0209415, IMG submission 187696) | Peat soil microbial communities from Weissenstadt, Germany - SII-SIP-2007 (SPAdes) (version 2) | ecosystem: Environmental > Terrestrial > Soil > Wetlands > Peat | place: Germany... | reverse complement strand
TCCGGGCCGCGCCAGGGGATCGGGTCATGACCCGATCCCCTGGCATCCCCAGACTGACAAATTTCAAAGACACAAGGTGTCCGATGACGGATAATCGGGAACTCGGCTTCGATCCCCGCGAATTCAACGAAGACCCAGTCGAAAAGGCCTATCGCGACGCGCTCGCCGATGGGCTGGAGCGGGTGCTCGACAGAGGTGCCGACACGCTTGCCGGCATCGTCGCAGCGCTCAACGCGGCGAGCGTCACGACTAAGGCCGGCGGCGCCTGGACAGAAGACACGCTCGCCGCGGAACTCGGTCGGCTGGGGCGCTAGGGAGGACGTGTGATGACGACAAGCCCGCTGGAAGTCCCGCAATCGGTCGACGACCTGCTCGCGGTGGGACTTCTCAACCAGTGGTACCTGGTCTGCCGCGACACCGAGATCGGCAACAAACCCGTTCCGCTGAAGCGGCTCGACCGCGACATCGTGCTCTGGCGCGACGAGCACGGTCGGGTGAATTGCCTCGAGGATTTCTGTCCGCACCGCGGTGCTCGGCTGTCGTTGGGGCGCGTCTGCAACGGCAGGATCGCCTGCGCCTATCACGGCCTTGAATATGATGGCGACGGCGTGCTCGCCGCGACGCCACCAACGCCCGACAGTCCGTTCGTCGGCAAGAAGCTTGCCGTCGCCTATCCTTGCCGCGAAGCGCATGGCGCGATCTGGGTCTATTTCGGCGACGGACGCGAGACAGGCGATTTGCCGCCGCTGCGCGTTCCCGACGAATTCGAATCGGGCGATTGGTCGGGCTTCGTCGATGTCCGCGTCTTCGAATGCAACTGGCAGCTCGTGCGCGACAACCAGTTCGATCCGATGCATGGCAGCTTCCTGCATGTCGGCACGCACATCCTCGATGCCGGCCGCAAGGATGCCGAACTCGGCTTCGAGCGACAGGAGCACGGCTTCGTCGTCTGGCGCAAGAACCAGCAGGGCGTCAATCTCGATCGCACCTGGCTCATGCACTTCGAGGGCAGCGGCTATTGGGCAATCACCGATCTGCCCTATCCGAAGAAGGAGGGCGGCGGGCTCGGGCGCCTCTTCCGCTATCCGACGCCGATCGACCGGCACCACACGCTGGTGTGGAACTACCGCATGCAGAAGATGACGGGCTGGAAGCGCGATCTATGGCGCTTCCTCTACAAGAATCGCGGCTCGGACCGCGGCGTCACGGTGCTGGAGCAGGATCGCGCGGCGCTCGTCGGCATCGCGCCTTGTGCGGGCCAACGCGAGAACCTGCTGCAGTGCGATATCGGCGTCGCCAATATCCGCCGCCTCTACCGCCAGGCGGCGGAGGCCCAATTCGCGGCACGCGCGAATCACGCCTCCGCAGCGCAATAGCATGCGGACGGGCTTCATCGGCCTCGGCCGCATGGGCCGGCCGATGTCTCAGAGCCTGGTGGATGCCGGGTACCAACTCACACTGTGCGACGCGCGCACGGAGACGGCGGCCGAGGCGGCCCGGGCCTATGGTGCGGCGCAGGCCGCGACCCCGGCCGAGATCGCGCGGCGCTGCGACGTCGCAGTCATCAGCGTTCCAGGCCCCGAGGAGGTCGAGACCATACTCTTCGGTGCAGAGGGGCTCGTCGACGCGGCCAAGCCGGGCTTTCTCGTCATCGACATGACCACGAACACCGTGTCAACGAGCCGCGATTTTTACGCGCGGGCGCGGGCGGCACACGTCGATTATCTCGATGCCCCGGTGAGCCGCGGCAACGGCACCGGCAAGCACACCGTCATGGTGGGCGGCGATCCGGCCGCCTTCGAGCGCGCCCGTCCGCTGCTCGAGGCGATCGCCGCCACGGTCTGCCATATCGGACCGACCGGCAGCGGAACAGCGACGAAGCTGGTCAACCAGGCCGTCTATGTTGCCTATATGGCGGCCTTCGCCGAAGGCCTTGCCATGGCCGAGGCATTCGGCGTGCCGCTCGAGGCGGCGCTCGCGGCGCTCGGTCGCGCTTCGGCGGGCGATCCGCTGATCATGACGAAATACGGCGAGATCCGCGGCCTCGTCGACAAGCGCTTCGCCGTCGCGAGCGCCTTGCGCTATCTCGATTATGCCGACGAGGCCTTCGGCGGGCTCGACACCGCCAAGCCGGTGATCGACGCCGCCGCCGTGTCGCTGCGTGCCGCCGTCGCAAAAGGGCTCGGCGGCGAGGACATCATCGTCGGGCGCCACGGATATCTCGCGCGCGGCAAGCGCTAGCGAGCGACGATCGTCTTGCCATAGGCGAGATCGATATAATCGTTGGTGTAGGAATCCCCAATATAACTGTCTGCAAGCCGCATTCGGTGCTTGTGCGTGGAGCGCCCGATAAGCCAACATCTGCGGCGAGGAGGCGTCCATGTCGAGCGATCCCGGCCGCTACGCCTATCTGCCGCTGATCGACCGGCCGAAGATCACCTGGCCGAGAGGTGCGCGGGTTGCGTTTTGGGTAGCCCCGAATATCGAATATTACGAGCTCGCGCCGCCGGGGCCGTTCTGGCCGCGTCCGGTGCCGGACATCCTCGGCTATTCGCATCGCGACTACGGCAATCGGTCCGGCGTGTGGCGCATGATGGAGGTGATGGAGCGGTTCGGAGTGCGTGGTAGCGTCTCGCTCAATGCCGCGCTCTGCGACCATATCCCGGAGATAATCGACGCGGCCACGCAGCTCGGCTGGGAGCTCTTCAGCCATGGCGTCTACAACACGCGGCTCATCTATGGCATGGACGAGGACCAGGTCCGCGAGGTCATTCGCGACAGTATCGATACGATCCGGAAGAAGAGCGGGCAGCAGGTGCGCGGCTTCCTGGCGCCGTCGATCAGCGCGACGGAAACCTTCTTCGACCTGCTGCCGGAATTCGGCGTCCGCTACACGCTGGACATGGTTCATGATGACCAGCCCATGCCGTTGCAGGTGCGGCAGGGGCGGCTCATCTCGGTCCCCTATTCCTTTGAGCTCAACGACATTCGCGTGATGGGCGGGCGCGGCTATACGCCGGAGCGCTATGCCGCGCTGGTCAAGGCGGCCTTCGACCAGCTCTACGAGGAAGGAAGCGAGACCGGCATGGTTCTGTGCATGCCTATCCATCCCTTCATTATCGGCCAGCCGCACCGCATCGCAGCGCTCGCCGATGTGCTGAACCACGTGACCTGCCACAATGATGTCTGGCTTGCCACCGCCGGCGAGATCTCGGAGTGGTATCACACGCATCACTACGATGCGGTCGCGTCCTTCGTCGCGGCGCAGGGAGCGCCGCCATGACGGTGCCTCCGGACCATCTTGCATATCCGAAGCGCAAGCGCGGCCTCGACCACGATTGGTTCGAGCATCGCCCGGTGCGCGAACGCCCGAAGGTCGCCTGGCCAAACGAAGCGCGCATCGCGCTGTGGATCACGGTACCGGTCGAGTTTTTTCCGCTTGAGGCGCCGCCTCAGCCGCTGCGGCCGGTGGGCGGTCTCGACCGCGCCTATCCGGATTACTGGAACTACGCGCATCGCGACTACGGCAACCGCGTCGGCATCTATCGCATCATGCGCGTACTCGACCGGCTTGGCCTGCGCGCGACGGCACCCATGAATGCCGAGGCAGCGACGCGCTATCCGCGGCTCGTCGAGGAAATCCAGCGCCGCAACTGGGAGGTCGCGGCGATGAGCGCCACCATGGCCACGATTCATCATGGCGGCCTGGCGCGCGAGTCCGAACGCGAGGTGATCGTCGGCGCAGCGGCGACGCTCCGCCGCGTGTCGGGCCAGGCGGTGCTGGGTTGGCATTCGCCCGGCCATTCGGAATCGATGGCGACGCTTGAGCTCCTGGCGGAGAGCGGTTTCTCGTACGTAATGGATTGGATCAACGACGACCTGCCCTACGAAATGCGGACGCCGGCCGGGACGATCCATTCCTTGCCGCTGACGCAGGAATTGAGCGACCGCACCATCCTGTTGCAACACGAGGGCATGATCGAGGACTACGCCGCGCAGGTGAATGCCGCCCTCCGGTGCCTCGAGGACGAGGCGAAGACCTATGGCGGACGCGTGCTGTCGCTCGCTGTGACACCATGGCTCACCGGCTATCCTCACCGCATCGGCGGGTTCGCCCGCCTCCTCGAAACGATCCTGGCGGGAGGTTCGGTCTGGCCGGCCACGGGAATCGAGATCCTCACCGCGTTTCGCGCACAAGTCGCGCGATGAGCGAAGGCGCCGCGTTTCTCGACATCGCGGGCCTCGACAAGGTCTATTCGTCGCGGGACGGCGCCATTGTCGCGTTGAAGAACGTGAGCCTCTCGATCGGCGCCGCCGAGTTCGTAAGCCTTCTCGGGCCGAGCGGCTGCGGCAAGAGCACGCTCCTGCGCTGCATCGCGACCCTGGAACAGCCGAACGGCGGCGCCATCCGGCTCCACGGCCGTGCCGTCCGCGATCCACCTGACGATATGGGCATGGTGTTCCAGCGCGACGTGCTGCTCGACTGGCTCACCGTAATCCGCAACATCCTGCTGCCGGCCAGAATCCGCGGCTTGCCGCTCGTGGAGTGGCGGCCCAAGGCCATGCAACTCCTCGAGCTGATCGGGCTCGACGGCTTCGCCAACCGCTTCCCGTGGGAACTGTCGGGCGGCATGCGGCAGCGCGTCGCCATCTGCCGCGCACTGCTGCTGAACCCGGCGCTCCTTCTCATGGACGAGCCGTTCGGCGCGCTCGACGCGATGACGCGCGATGAGCTGAACCTGGAATTGCAGCGACTTTGGCTCGACGACGCGAAGACGGTGCTCTTCGTCACGCACAGTATCAGCGAGGCCGTGTTTTTGAGCGACCGTGTCGTCGTCATGTCGCGCTCGCCCGGCCGCGTGGTCGAAACATTGGCGATCGACCTGCCGCGGCCGCGCCCGCTCGCCATCCGCGAGACGCCGGAATTCAGCCGCTACGTCGCCCGCATCCGCCAGATATTCGAGGGCTTCGGCATGTTGCGGGGGAGCCATGTCCGAGCCTAGCCAGGCCTAGGCGATGTGGCGCGCGCTGCACATCGGAGCGGTCGTTATCGGCTTTTTCGCATTCTGGCAGCTTGCCGTCGCCGTCGCCCATCCGCCGGAATACCTGCTGCCCGGTCCCGTCGCGATCTTCCGCGAGATGGCGAGCGCACCGCTCTGGTATCTCGGCCACGCGATGCTTACGGTCGGCTCGACCCTGCTGGGCTTCGGAGCCGCGCTCGTCGTCGGCTGCCTCGCCGCAATCGGCATCGTCTATTCGCGCCTTCTGGAGAACACGCTCTACACGCTGCTCATCGCGCTCAACAGCGTGCCGAAGGTGGCGCTGGCGCCGCTTTTCATCATATGGATGGGCACCGGCCTTTCCTCCAAGGTCGCGATCTCGTTCCTCATCGCGCTCTTCGCGATCGTGGTCGACACGGTGCTGGGGCTGCGCTCCGTCGATCCCGATGCCATCGATCTCTTCCGCTCGATGCGTGGCGGCACTCTGCAGACTTTGCTGTGGCTCCGCATGCCCAATGCGTTGCCGCATCTTTTCTCGGGCATGAAGATCGCGATTTCACTGGCGCTCGTCGGCGCAATCGCCGGCGAATTCGTCGCCTCGCAGGCCGGGCTCGGCTACGTGATCCTGTCGGCCCAGGGCGCGTTCCAGACGACGCGCGTCTTCGCCGCGATCGTGCTGCTCGGCATCCTCGGCACGCTGCTCTTCTTCATCGTCGATCTCGCCGAGCGTCTGGTCTGCCCGTGGCACGTATCGCAACGCGCGCGTCACCGTGGCGCGGAGCCGAGCCCCTAGCTGCGGTCGATCCGCAGCCGCGCGCGCTTCGGCATCTCGAATTCGGGCAGGCCGGCTTCCTTCCACAGTTCCAGCGCACGCATCATATAGTCCTTGGACGGCAGCGAGAACGTGCCCGCATCGACCTTCAGCGTCGCGTCGACGACCAGCTTGCTCGCGGGACCAGGACGACCTCCGACCGGACGCACGGACGGGTCCATATGCGCAAACTGCGCGCCCTCGACGACGACGATGTCCTTGCCTGGGTCCATCCGAGCGTTGAGCGCCCAATCGATATGGTCCGGATCACGGATATCGATGTCGGGATCGACCATTGTGATCCGCTTCAGCCCGGTCATGTTGGCGACCAGACAGCCGATGCGCTTGCTGTGCGCCGCGTCGCGGGGCTCCATCGCGACAATGACATGGCCCATGGTGCCGCCATAATTGAGGTCGATGACGGCGTCGGTGACGGTCGGTTCGCCGAGGTCGTAGCGCAGTTGCTTCAGCAGCACGCCGGCATTGGAGAGGCTCTGCATGATGGTGCTCTCACTCGGCGGCATTTGGCTCGAGAAGCCGTAGTAGATCGCGTCCTTGCGATGCGTGATGGCGGTGATGCGCGCGACAGGGCGCGGGCCGACCCCGCCCATGTAGCCAGCGAACTCGCCGAACGGTCCTTCTTGCGCGATCTCGCCGGGAATGACCTCACCCTCGATGATGAACTCTGCATTGGCCGGGACCATAAGATCGACGGTTTTCGCCTTAACCAGCTCGATCGGAGCGCCGGTGAGCCCGCCGGCGATCGTCGCCTCGTTCACGCCGTAGGGCAGCTTCGCGGTTGCCGCAAGCAGCACGGCGGGATCGGCACCGATCACCCAGGCAATCGGCGCGGGCTTTCCTTTGTCCATGTAAGTGCGGGCATTACGCGTGCCCTGCCCCGCGGGGTTGAGGTTGATGACGACGCTGTGGTCGTCCCGCACCTGGGTGCGATAGACCCCCATGTTCTGGATGCCGGTCTCGGCGCTCTTGGTGAGGACGAGCGTGGTGATATAGGGCGCCGCGTCCTTGCCGGGCGTCCAGACCGGAATCGGCAGGTCCGAGAGCTTGGCCGCGTCGCCCGCCTCCACCACCTCCTGCGATGGCGCGCGCGCGACCTCGACCGGTTCGCGGGGATGCAAGAGCGCATCGACCCATTTCTCGTTGATCTCATCCGGCTCGACGCCGAGCGCCATGGCGTAGGCTGCGCGCGACGATCCGAGGATGCCGGTGGCGAGGCGGAATTTCGACCCCTTCACGCTCTCGAAAATGATGCCGAACCGCTCCTCGTCCGGCAGCGCCTGGAACATCCACTTGGCGATGCAGGCGGGCTCCCAAGTGCGATCGACCGTCTTGGCAATCCGTCGCACGCGCTGCTTCTGCTCGAGGACATCGATGAGAGTCCTGAGACCGAGACTCGGCATGAATCACCCGCCAGCCAACGACGTGATCGTTGCGGCATCGAGATAGTCGTTGGTGAAGTAGTCCTTGGCCTTGGAGCCTGGATCGATCACCTTGGCTTTCTCCATGATTGCGACGGCCGAGGCCCAATCGGCCTCGCTCTGGATGCCGACCGGCAGGTCCTTGGTCGCCGGCGAGTAGAGGAACTGCAGCGACACATTTAGGTTCGCCCGCAGCACCGCCGGATCAAGCCGCGCATTCTCGTGACTGTGGACGACGGCCTCTATACCCTCGTCCTCGTGGCCCTTGAGAATATAGGCCCAGGCGCCAGACACGATGCTCGCGAATTGCTTGATCGCCGGCCCCTTCCTGGCGAGCGCCGCCTCGCTCGCGACGAGGCCCATGCTCGGCAGGTTCAGGCCGTGATCGGCAAAAAGGATCAAGCGCGAAGGCCGCTTATTCTCCAGCAGCGCCACGGTTGGGCCGGCCGAGATGATGCCGTCCGCGGCGCCGGCGAGATATTGCCCGACCTTGGCGCTGGCATCGATGTTGATGAGCTCGAGATCGTCGCGCGTTAGCCCGCCCGATGCCAGGAACGGATCGAGGAAAGGCGTTTCGAGCGAACCAGCCGTGTATATGATCTTCTTGCCCTTGAGGTCCTTCGGTCCGCCAATCGGCGAATCCCTCGGCACCATGAGGGCGATGTCGCCCTTGCGGAAGAATCCGGCGATCGACACGAGCCGCATGCCCTTGCTGCGCGCCACGGCCATCGTCGCGAGCGCTGCGTGACCGACATCGTATTGATCGTTCCCGACCATCTGAACCGTCGTGACCGAGCCATTGCCGTCGCTGATCGTGACGTCCAAGCCGGCCTTCTTAAACCAGCCTTTTTCTGCCGCGAGCCAGAACGGTGCGTGATAGCCCGACGGCAGCCATTCCAGCCGCACGCTGATCGTGTGCGCGTCGTCGGCGGCGCGCGCGGGCGAGCCTAGGAACGCGGCAACGGCAAGACACCCGCCGGCCGCGATACGTTTCAGCAATCCATTCATCGGAATTCCCCAAGGGCGCGACGCGTCGATCCTGCACCGCCATCTTCCGCAGCGCAAGAGGCTCTGCGCGTTGACGCATGTGGCGCTGCGTCCTTATGCTTTCCGGACATGGCAAGGAGGCAGCAATGGCCCAGGAGCCGCTCGCCAACGAGGGTAATGTCCTGCACATCTACGATTTCCGCGTCAAGCCCGGCGCCGGCGACGAGTTTATACGACTCTTCAACCAGTTCGATTATTCGGGCCACAATCCGATGCACGCCTCGCCCGCCCAGGTGAAGGACGGCGTGTTGTGCCGCGACGCCGACGACCCCGATCGTTTCTATCTCATCGGCGAATGGCGCAGCATCGAGGAGCACATGGCGATCCGCAAGCAAGTCGCCGAGCAGTTCAAGGCGGAGCGTGGTTTCGTATCGCTGATCGAGGGTGGAGCATTTGTGCCGCGCTACGGCAAGGTCGTCTCCGCGACGCCGGCAGAATACCTGCGCGAGGGGCGCTAGGCCATGGAGATCAACCTTCCCGACGTGGTGGCTGAAGTGACGGAAGCCTTCCTGCGCTATGAGAAGGCGCTCTCGACGAACGATGTCGATACGATTGACACGATCTTCTGGGACAGCCCGTTGACCTTGCGTTATGGCCCGAACGGCACGCTGCTCGGTCACGCCGCGATCTCGGCCTTCCGGCACGGGCGCAACATCCCTGGCATCAAGCGCACGCTGAAAAATACGATCATAACCACTTTCGGGCGCGACTTCGCGGTCGCGAATACCGAGTCCGACCGGCCGCAGGACAAGGCAACAGGCCGGCAGAGCCAGACCTGGGTGCGGATGCCGGAGGGTTGGTGCATTGTCTGCGCCCACGTTTCGGACGAGCCGCCGAAATGAGCATCCGCGCGACATCGGCCCCGTTGCGCCGCCCATTCATTGCCGCGACCGCCGAATTCGTCGCGGGCAAATCGAGCCCGCGCGATTATCTCGAGCTGTACGTCGCGACGATCGAATCGCTTGAGCCCAGGATCGGCGCATTCGTCGCCGGGTCGCTTTGAGGCTGCCGCCGGCGGGCCGAGAAGGAGCAGGTCGCGGGTGCACGACTTATTAGGAAACTCATGATCATCACTATGTGCTGCCTCGCCAGCTTGTGTTTTTGCTGCCGCTCGGATTTGGCTCCATTAACCGCATCTAGCAGGAATGCGATAAAATCGACACCACCCGGCCCGGCACAAGCGAGCGCACCATTATCGAGGAGAAAGGAACGCTCAGGCCGGGATGACGGGTGTTACAGCGAGAGCGTCGATTCGTGAAAATACTCTTCCACGGGGAAGGGCTTGCCGCGGTCGATGTAGCCATCCTTCCAGCACAGCTCGAGCATGCGCTCGGCGGCCGCGCGGTTCTTGCCCTTGAGCCCCGCCGGCAGGAAGTCCGCCCCCACGGCGGCGGCGTGCTCGGCGGCGGTGATCTCGTAGCTCGCCGCGTGCACGTTGGAGAGATCGGATGGCATGCGGGCCGCCTCGATGAAGGCGCGGGTGAGCCGCTCCGGCACCGTCGGATCTCTGTCCACGATCTCGGTCTTGACGATGACGCAATGGATGGGTTGCGGCCAGCCTAGCTCCTTGCAATAGTCGATTGCCGCGGTCTTGCGGTCGGCGTACAGCCAGCGTACGCGCGGATGCGCCGCGAGATCGGCGATCGACAGGGTGGAGCGGTCGCCGGGGTGGCTTTTGGTCGCGTTCTCGGGCCGGCCAAAGTAGCGCGTGACGGCGTCGATCTCGCCGTTGATCAGCATGTCCGAGAGGCGCTTTTCCTTGGGGATGGTGTCGACCTTAATGCCCGCAGGCGGCTTATAACCGAGCGGGCGGTAGTGCGAATAGTCGGGCGAGCGCTCCTCGAACCAGTGGATGTCCTCGCGGCGGACGCCGTACTTCCGCTCGAAGGCGTCGCGGATCCATGCGATGGCCGTCACCGGATATTCCGGCACACCGACGCGCTTGCCCTTGAGGTCCTCGGTGCGGTCAATGCCGGAATCGCGACGGACCAGTGTCTCGGTGTGGCAGCCGAACACCCAGCCCGGGAAAACCGGCAGCGCGGTCCAGCGCTTGCCGTGCTGCTTGCCCCAGATGGTGCCGGTGAGGGAGAGCTCGGCTACGTCGATGTCGTTCTTGGCCGGGATGTGCCAGAACAACTCGTCGATGTTCATGCGCGCGGGCTTGAGCTTGATGCCCTCGGGCTTGACCTTGCCATCGAAGATCGGCTGGAACCTGCCCGGGTGCCTGCCGAAGACGAGATTGAGGCTGAGATCGGCCATGACGTTTTCGCCGCCTTTTGTACGAGCGTGTCGCGAGGACGAGTTTCGTGCGCGGCCGCGCTCCGATCAACCGCATGGTCCAGCAAGGGTGGGCGAGCCGGGCAAGGTGCGACCGGTCAAAAATTTTCGCCGTCCCCCGAATCCTTTGCCGCCGCCGGATCGTCTTAGGGGGCGATGCAACCCTTACGAGGAGACAATCCATGGCCCGCATGCTCGTGATCTACAAGACGCCGCAAGATCCCGCCGCTTTCGACAAGCATTATTTCGAGGTACATATACCGCTCGCCAAGAAACTGCCCGGCATTCGCAAATACGAGGTCAGCCGCGGCGCGGTCACGACGCTTGCGGACGGCGAGGCCTATATGGTCGCAATCCTGACCTTCGACAGCGTCGCGGCAATCAAGGCCGCTTTCGCGAGCGAGGCCGGCGCCGCTTGCGCCGCCGATCGCCGCCACTTCGCGCCCGACCCGGCGCAGTTCCAAATGTTCCTCTTCGATGACCAGGAGGTTTGAGTCGCGATGACCGGGACGCCGCAGAACTCGCCGGCAGGCGATGAATCGCGCGCTGAATTCGAGCGCCTGATCGGCGAGCTGCGGCCGAAGCTCCATCGCTACTGCGCGCGGATGACCGGATCGGCAATCGATGGCGAAGATGTCGCGCAAGAAGCGCTGGCCAAAGCGGTCGAGGCGCGGGCAACCAACGACCTTGGGGCCGGCGCGGCGATCGAGCGGCCGGAGGCCTGGCTCTTTCGTATCGCTCATAACACGGCGCTCGATTTCCTGCGCCGCCGTGCTCGCGCCGAGGAGCCGCGCGCCGACGAGGCAATGGCGATGATCGCCGACCCGGTCGATACCGCCGAGCAGCGGCAGATCGCGGCGGCGAGCTTCCGCAGCTTCATGCGCCTGCCGGTCGCGCTAAGCCGCCGCCCGCTAACACCGAGCGTTGCAGTGCCCGCATTGAGGTCAATGCTCCAGCGCTGAATTTCCCCATATTTCGACCCCAGCATCTTCGCGCCATGGCGCTCGATCTCGAAGCTCGATGCTGGAGGATGCCACGACGCACGCTCGGTGCGGCCGCTGAGCTTCTTGGCCCGCATGCCGCCGTCGTCGACGCTTAAGCTGTGCCGCGCATTGGCAAGCAGCTTCTCGACTGTCGCAACATCTTGAGGCCCAAGGATACCGCTCGGGAGTGACGCGAGACACTCACGAAGCGTGTCAAGTGGCGTCGGCTGGTTGTCATCATTCAGCACCAGCAGCTCGCATTCAAGGGTGTGCGCTCGTCAGAGCATCGAAATTGCAGGCTCATCGGCAGCGCGTGACGGCCCTCCTATAATTTTAGCGCGTCCCTTACGCGTTATAGTGGCGACCGCCAAAGTGTCGCGGCTCCGCATTGGGCCGAAAATTCGCCTTTACTGCCGAGTGCGCTGTGGCTCACCTTTTTTATCGGCCCTCCAAGGCTTCTTGGACCCTGGGACCGTCGGTGCCCTGGAAATGGCTTGTTCGCGAGGCGGCATCGGTAGACCATTCTGACGAGGGCTGTCGGCGCAATGCCGAAGGAGAGGGATATGGCGGAGCGGTGTTGTTTCGCGCTCGATCTGCCGCCGGTGATCGAGGCGAACCATTCGATGTGTCTGGCCGTCTCGCAGTCGGCGATAGCTTAGCCTCATGGATGCAGCCGAGACGACCTATCTCGCGAACGACGGCGACGGTCACGTCATCGAGGGCGAGGAGCTGTTCCAACATTACCTTCCGCCGCAATTTCGTGCCGAGGCGCCCGGTCCACGGCTGAATGCTGCCAACGCGCGACGTTTCTTCTATGGCGGCGGCGAGCACCCGCCCTTTCCAGCGGCCATCTCGATCCGCAAGCCAATGCCGGCGCATGATCGGATCAAGCTCTTGGACAAGGAGCGAATCTGGGCGGCTATGCTCTATCCATCGGGTACGCTCGTTGGCCTGTATGCCACCGCGCCGTCAACCGCACGGGCACTGGCCGAGGCGTATCTCGATTGGATCGCCGATTATTGCGCACCGCATCGCGACCGGCTGTTCTTCGCAGCACCGCTGCCACTCGATGATATCGCCTGGGCCGCGCGGCACGTGCCACGTACCGTCGCACGTGGCGCCCGCGCCATTGCCGTGCGCCCCAATCGCGCATCCGGCCAGCGATGGGATGAGCCAGGTCTCGACGCCTTCTACGCGGCAGTCCAGGAGGCGGGCGTACCCCTCGTCTTTCACGAAACGACCGGCGATCCGGACACTGCGGCGGGCGACCGTTATGGCATGGCTCGACCCGATTACTACGCGTTCAGCCACATCATATCGCACCCGTTCGAGCAAATGTTCGCGGCGATGAGCGTGATCTGCGGCGGCGTGCTGGAGCGCTTCCCCCGGCTTCGAGTCGGCTTCGCCGAGGCCGGATGCAGCTGGGTGCCCTATTGGCTGGCGCGGCTCGATGCACATTTTGAGCATCGCATTCTCGGCCGGCAGATGCCGATTCGCATGAAGCCCTCCGATTATTTTCGCCGCCAGTGCTTCGTCACCTGCGATCCCGACGACGCGACGCTGCCGCTTGCCGTCGCGGGGCTGGGCGCCGAGGCGATCGTCTTTGCCACCGATTACCCCCATTTCGACAGCTCAGGGGGTGCCGTCCAGTCGTTCTCCGCCATCCCCGGAATCACGCCGGAGGATCGACGCAAGATTCTGTGGCAGAATGCGGAGCGGATTTATCGGCTCGCGGCGGAATGAAGACCTAAGCTTCACATTTCGAGCGTATGCCCTCCGACGGAACGACGCTTAAGCCGCCGCTGCCCCTTGCGCATTGGAATGGAGCTTCCGGTCGGCCGATTCGCCGTGCTACCACGCCGGCGACATAGGGATGCTTGCCCTTGGAAACCGAACTCTATCTTCCCGTCAAACGGTTCCTTGAGAAACTCGGCTTTGACGTGAAGGGCGAGATTCAGGGCTGCGACATCGTCGCGCTCAAAGGCGACTCGCAGCCCGTCGTCGTGATTTCAGAACTCAAGCTCAGTTTCAACCTGGAGCTTGTGTTGCAGGGCGTCGATCGGACAGCCGCGTGCGACGAGATCTGGCTCGCGGTTCGCAGCACGACGCGAGGACGCGAGCGCGATTCGAGGGCTTGCAAGCTCTGTCGATTGCTCGGCTTCGGTCTCCTCGGCGTGTCGAAAAGGGGAAAGGTCGAGGTTTTGGTCGAGCCGACGCGGTGGCGCCCGCGGCGCGATCCGGACCGTCGCTCGCAGCTTGTCGACGAGCATCGCCGTCGGCATGGCGATCCTGTGAAGGGTGGAAGCACACGGACGCCCATCATGACCGCCTACCGACAGGAAGCGCTCGCATGCGTTGAGGCCTTGGCTGCAGGACCCCGCCCCGTGAGTGAGCTGAAAGTTATCTCGTCCGACGCGTCGAAGATTCTGCAGAGGAACGTCTACGGCTGGTTCGTACGGGTCGAGCGCGGCGTTTACGCATTGACGGCCGAAGGACGGGCTGCCCTGGTCCGCTGGCCGACCGTTGAGAAGACAATCGACGCCGCCTGACAGACGCCGCCTTTGGCGACCTGCCCACGCTGGCAAACTCAGTAATAAAGACGCATTTTCTACTGAGTTATCCGGGACAGGTGACCTCGTACATCCTGGCCCCATGAGGGAACAGGCACCGTGGCGCCGTCGTACGACTTCGGGAATCGGTTGCTAAGCGGACATGTTTCAAAGCCGACCGTACTTCGCATTTTGACCCGAATGTATGGTCCGGCCGTGCGTCGCAAGAAGTTTCGTCGAGATGGCGGTGAACGGTCTTGCATCAATGTATCCGGCCTTTGATTGGAGCCTTTTGTGCTCCTGGCCATCATGGATATCAGCGCGCGTGCGATCTCATTAGCGGACAGGCCTCAACGGACCATTCGGGTCACCAGTGCTCGCATGCGCCGGGAAGACCGATCCTCCATCTCTTCTCATCCTCTCGCAGACCTCGGCGGGTAAGAGTGTCGGGTTATGTCAGCGCGTACCCCAGATCTTGCACTCGGCGGTCAAACAGGTTGGACGGCCGCCTCATCGGTTCTTCTCGCCTCGAATGCGCGGTCGCGAGCCAGAACGCTCCAGGCAATTCGGGCCAACTTATTGGCAAGCGCAATGGCGAGGACGTTGTGGTGCAGCCACCTTCTGGCAGCCTCGATCCAGAGCCTGAGCCCGTAACGCTCCCAGCTCTGCGGCCTGACCAGGACAACCCAGGCGGCCTGAACAAACAATACGCGCAGATAGCGATTGCCGCGCTTCGATATCGCGCCCAGGATCGTGCGGTCCCCGGTCGACATCTGCTTGGGGACGAGCCCCAGCCAGGCGGCGAAGTCGCGGCCTTTGGCGAACGTGTCTCCCGCGCCGATCGCGGCCACCATCGCGTTGGAGATGATCGGCCCGATGCCCGGCACGCTCATCAGCCGCTCGCAACCGGCATCCTGGCGAGCGATAGCTTCGATCTCGTGCGACAGGCCCTCGATGCGTTCATCGAGCCGGCGCCAGTCGTTGGCGAGCTCCTCGACGATGTGCGCAACGCGTGGCGACAAGATATCGGAAGGGGAGGCCAGGATGCGCGGCAACTCGGTGCGCAAGAAGCGCGGGCCCTGCCGTACCGCAATGCCACGCTCGAGCAGGAAGGCTCGAATCTGATTGACGATACCCGTGCGCTGACCGACCAAGCGCTCGCGCACTCGGTGCAGCGCTTGCAGGTCGAGCTGGTCGACCGTCTTCGTCGCCACGAACTTCGTCGTTGGACGCTGTACCGCCTCGGCGATCGCCTCCGCGTCGCGGAAGTCGTTCTTCTGTCCCTTGGAATAGGGTCGTACGTACTTCGCCGGCATCAATCGGGCATCGTGACCAAGCGCTTTGAGCTTGCGACTGAGGTGGTGAG
>Ga0209415_10010771_pt1 | contig 15473 bp, 15 predicted proteins | sample PeaSoiSIISIP2007_FD_187696 | JGI IMG/M metagenome (GOLD analysis project Ga0209415, IMG submission 187696) | Peat soil microbial communities from Weissenstadt, Germany - SII-SIP-2007 (SPAdes) (version 2) | ecosystem: Environmental > Terrestrial > Soil > Wetlands > Peat | place: Germany... | reverse complement strand
AGGCCGGCCACGCCCACGTCGTAGGCCCGCTCGACCGCGGCCCCCATGACCTCCGCGGTCCACGCGGCCTCCTCCGCCACGGCGAGGTCCCCGGTGCCGCCGGTGAGCACGCCCACCCGCCCGCTCCGGCGCGCGGGCGGATCTCCGACGACAACGAGACGCGCGATCGGCACATGGTGGGCCCCTGGCAGCGCCTCGGTGACGCGCGCCGCGTCGTCGGGCGCCATCCGAGTCAGCAGCACCGGCGTGCCTCCGCGACGCAGCGCGACCGCGATCTCAAGAATCTGCTCGACCGACTTGCCCGGACAATAGACGGCCTCGGGGGCACCCCGCCGCAGCGAACGGTGCGTGTCGGCCTTGGCGAACCCGAGGTCGGCGAACGGTAGCCAGCGCAGCTCCGCCACCGCGTCCCCGACAGAGAGGCGGCCAGCGCGAACGGCGTCCAAGAGGCGCGTCAGCGCCTCCTCGTTCACCGGCTGGATCCGCCCGCTGGGGGTGGGGCCGCCGCGGCGAGCCCCGCGGAGAAGCGCCCCGACCGGAGCCCGTCCGAGGCGATGCGCACCGTCGCGAACCCGAGGTCGCCGAGCGCGACCCGGACCTGCTCGAACACCGCCTGCAGATGCGGAATCTCCGCGGCCGGCACCTCCACGCGCGCCTCGCGCCCGTGGTGACGCACCCGCACGTCGCGGAACCCGAGCCCGCGCAGCACGCGTTCGGACGCTTCGATCTGCGCCAGCGCCGTCACCGTCACCGGGGTCCCGTACGGCAGCCGGGACGCCAGGCACGGCGCGGCGGGCTTGTCCCACACCTCCAGCCCGCGAGCCCGGGCCAGCGCGCGCACATCCGCCTTGCCGAAGCCCGCCTCCAGGAGCGGCGCCCGGACCGCGAACTCCGTCGCGGCGCGCATCCCCGGCCGATAGTCGCCCCGGTCGTCGACGTTGGCCCCGTACACGAGGTAGGGAATTCCCCACTCCCGCGCGAGCGGACCGAGGGCTTCAAACAACGCGCGCTTGCAGAAATAACACCGGTGCGCGTCGTTCTGCAGATAGCGCGGATCCTCGAACTCGCGCGTCCGCACATGCTCGTGCCGCACGCCGAGCCCCGCGGCGATCCGGTCCGCGATCGCCAGCTCGTCCTCGGCGAGCGACGGCGACACCGCCGTGGCCGCCACGCACCGTGCTCCCAGCACGTCGTGAGCGGCCGCCAAGAGATACGCGCTGTCCACCCCCCCGGAGAACGCCACGACGACTCCGCCCAGGTCCCGCAGGATCCCGTCGAGCCGTGCCTGCCGGTCCGCCAGCGCCGCGATCGCCGGGCGCGCGCGCACGCTAGTCGCCGCCGCCGGCCGCGGGCGCCGCCGCCGACACGTCGAGCGGCGAGACGAGGGCCCCGTCATCGGCAAAGACCAGCGGGGCAGGCTCGGACGTGACCCGCGCGTTCGCCGCCAGGGCCGGCACCAGGGCCTCGGACACCGCCAGCGCGCTCAGCGCCAGCGTGTTCCGGATGTACACGACACGCGGCGCGCCCCGCTCCGGCGGGCACGCCGTCGAGACCGCCACGTACAGCACATCCCGATCCGTCGCCAGCACCATCGGCAACCGCACCGGGTCCGTGACCGTCGACGTGAGCGCGTTCATGTACGTCGCGTGCAGGTCGAGCTTCTCCGTCACCCGGGCGGCCACGAAATCGGCAAGCCCGAGCCCGTTCGCGTTCCCGTGCGTCTCCGGCGTCAGATCCAGCACCGCGATCTTCCGGACCACCGGACCACCCGACGCGTACGGCGTCGGGTACCGGCCCGTGATGTTCGGATCCATCCCATCCCCGCTGATGTTCTTCCCGAGCTGCGCCACCACCAACACGTCCGCCTCCGCGATCGGCAGGCGCGCCATCAGCCCCCGCGCCCGCTCGAGCAACGCCGGCTCCAGGTCCAAGAACGCTTCCGCGGGCACTACCGCGACCTCCACCGGCACGTCGTACGCGTCCTCCACGGTCCCCACCCCGAACAAGAGCGGCGCCCGCCGCAGCACGATCCCGTACGCCTCGATCACACGGTCGGCAAACCCCCCGAACCCGGGCGCGTGCATCGCCTGCGCGCCCCGCTGCTTCCCGATGCCGATCACCGCCATCTTCACCAGCCCGCTCTCGATCGGGCCCCGAAACGCCGTGTGCGGTTTGATCCGCCCGACCGCGACGGCGGCCCCGGCCTCATAGGCATGGCGATCCCAGTAGACCGCCGACCCGTCGCCGATCCGGCCGAGCTCGACCACCTCCATCGAGGAGATGATCGGCGCGCCCGCCGTGGCTTCCGTGACGCCCAGGCTGGCCAGCACGTCTCGCTGCCCGTCGGCCGTCGCCCCGCCGTGGCTCCCCATCGCCGGGATCACGAACGGATCGGCGCCGGCCCGTCGCAGCGCCGCCACGACCGCAGCGGTGACCCGCGGGATCTCCGCGACGCCGCGGCTACCCACCGCCACCGCGACCCGCCCTCGGGGGATCCGGCCCGCGATCGCCGGGAGGGCCATCTGCCGGTGGATCTCCCCCTCCACGTCGCACCGCCCTGGCGAGGCGAACGTCTGCGCCACCCGCACCATCTGCGGCAGCGGCACCGTCCACGGCGCCTTGATGCCCCCGACGCTCACCGTGCCCGGCTGCTGGGTTGACATCGTCGTTTCACCCCCTCACAACTTGTAGCCGATCGTCCGGAGGAGTGCGTGCCGCGCCGACACGTCGTCCGGCCCCTCCACGCCCAGCGGCGGCTGACCGTCGACCACCCCGAGAATCCCCCGCCCGCGCCCGGTTTCCGCAACGATCACCTCCACCGGGTTGGCCGTCGCACAGTAGATCCCGCAGACCTCCGGAACTCGCCGCACCGCGTCGAGCACGTTGACCGGGTATGCGTTCCCGAGGAAGATCAGGAACGCGTGGCCGCATCCGATCGCCTGGACGTTCCGGGTCGCGAGATCAACCAGGCCGAGGTCGGTCCCCGTCGTCCGGACGAGTCGGGGGCCGCTCGCCTCGCAGAACGCCGCGCCGAACCGGATCCCCGGGACGGTCCCCACCAGCGCCTCGTGCAGATCCTCGACGGTCTTGATAAAGTGCGATTGGCCGAGGATCAGGTTGAGCCCGTCGGGATTCTCCACCGCCACGACGTGGATCTGCATGCGCTCCCTCCCTGCCCGTGCGCTACCCGGTCCGTCACCCCTTTCCTTCCCCTGTACCGTCCGGCATTCCTGGTGCCGCGGAGGGCGGCCCCCACGCGCCGTCGAATCCCGCGAGTGACGTCCTCGCCGCGCGCCGCCTCGGCGCTACGGGACACGCGAGGTCGTGCGAGGAGACCGGAGATGCACCTGCTGTCAGAACGCGATGCCGACGCCGTTCGGGCCCGGCTCGCGCCGCTCGCCGGTCCCGTCCGCCTCGTATTCTTCACCGACGGTGGCGGCGGCATCATCGTCCCCGGCCGCGAGTGCCGGTCGTGTGGCGAGACTCAGCGCCTCCTCGAGGACGTGGCGAGCTGCTCGGAGCTCCTGACCCTCGAGGTCCACGACCGGCTGCGGGACTCAGACGCGTTCGCCCGCTACGGCATCGACAAGATCCCGGGACTGGCCCTCGTCGGCGCCGCGGACTACGGCATCCGCTACTACGGAATGCCCGCGGGATACGAGCTGCGGTTGATGCTTGAGCTCGTCCTCGACGTGGGACGGGGTGACGGGGAGCTCCTGCCGGAGACACGGGCGGCGCTGACGGGCGTCGCGCAAGACGTGCACCTCCAGGTGCTGAGCACGCCGACCTGACCGTACTGTCCCCGCGCGGCCAGGCTGGCCGCGGCGATGGCGATCGCCGCACCCCTTATCCGGGCCGACATCGTGGATCTCACGGAGTTCCGCGACCTCGTGACGCGATACGCGGTGCAGGGCGTGCCAAAGACGATCTTAAACGACCGGCTGTACTTCGACGGGGTGTTGCCGGAGCCCGAGGTGCTCGCCGCCGTGCTGCAGGCGGCCGGCCACCCCGGCGAGGAGGCGGGCACATGAACGCGACGGTTCGGTGGACGAGCGGCCTCGACTTCGCGGCGACGACCGGCTCGGGCGGGGTGGTCACGATGAACACCACGCCGGAACACGGGGTCCGGGGACCCTCGCCGATGGAGACCCTGCTCGCGGCGCTGGGTGGCTGCACGGGGATCGACGTGGTCTCGATCCTCCAGAAGATGCACGCCCCGCTCGAAGGCCTGGAGATCCGCGTGGCGGGCGAGCGCGCCGAGACGCACCCCCGCGTGTTCACGCGCATCACCGTGGAGTACGTCTTCACGGGACCGGCGCTGCAGACCGCGCAGGTGCAACGTGCCGTCGAATTGAGTCACGAGCGCTACTGTTCGGTGTCGGCGATGTTGCGAAAGGCCGCGGACGTGACCTACTCCTGGCGGATCGCCGGCGAGAACGGACGGGCGTAGGTGGAAGCCGGCCCGCGCGCGCGCGGGAGAGAGCCCGGCACGCCGCTCGGCGAGGCGCTCGACCGACTCCTCGCGGAGGCGTCCCCGCTCGCCCCAGAGCGCGTTCCGGCGCGGGACGCGTGCACCCGCGTGGCCGCTGAGGACGTCACGGCGCCGACCGCGGTGCCGCACTTTGCCCGCGCGGCGATGGACGGCTACGTCTGTCACGACGCGGACGTCCGGGACGCATCGCCCGAGCGGCCTGCGCTCCTTCGCGTCACCGGCGCCATCGCGATGGGCACGCCCCCGGGCCCGGGCCCCGACCGCGGCGAGGCGTGGGCGATCACCACCGGCGGGCCGCTCCCTCCCCGCGGCGACCGCGTTCTGCCGTTCGAGGCCGCGCGCCGCGTCGGCGAGATCCTCCACGTCGAGCGTGCGGTGACCGGCAAGCGAAACATCGCGCCGGCCGGCGAGGACATCCACGCGGGTGCGCAGCTCGTCGCCGCCGGCGACCGCATCGCCGCCTCAGCGGCCGGCGCACTCGTGGCGTCCGGCGTGCTCGAGGTCAGCGTGCACCGCCGGCTCCACGTCGGCCTGGTCGCGACCGGAACGGAGCTCGTCGACCGCCCGCCCGGGGCGCTCGCGGTGGGGCGCGTGGTGAACAGCAACTCGGTGACGCTCGGCGGCGTCCTCCAGGGGATGGACTGCGTCGTCGAGTACTGCGGGATCGTGACGGATGATCCGGAGGAACTGCACACCACGCTCGGCGCGTTGGCGCAGCGGTATAACGTCGTGATGTCGACCGGTGGCGTCTCCGTCGGCCTCCACGACGCGGTGCACCGGACGTGGCTGGACCTCGGCGCGCGCCGGATCGTGGGCCGCGTGGACCTGCGACCGGGGGGACCGTTCTTCGCCGGCCGAATCGCGGACCGCTGGGTGATCGGGCTCTCCGGCACGCCGGTCGCGTGCCTGGCCGCGTTCCACCTGCTCGTCCACCCGACCCTCCGACGGCTGCAAGGCTGGCGCCGGGCCGTGCGCCCGGTGCGCGCGGCCCGCCTGGCCGCCGCGCTCGCGCAGCCGACCCCGAAGCTCCGCGCGCTGTGGGCACGGGTGCGAGAGACGGACACCGGCGGCCCCGAGGTCGACATTCTCGACGGACATGCCGCGGGCAACTACGCGTCCCTGATCGGCGCGAACGGGCTCGCGATTGTCACGGCGGGCACGCCATCGCTTGCGGCAGGCTCGCGCGTGCCCGTCCTGCTGCTGGACCGCGAGGAAGATCGCGACCGGCTGACGATCTCGCCCCCGGAGCCGGCGCCGAGGGTGATCGGCATCACCGGCGCCTCCGGCAGCGGCAAGACCACGGTGCTGACGGGTCTCCTGCGCCGCCTCGCCAACGGGGGAACGCGCGTGGTCGCCGTCAAGCACGCGGCTCACGGCTTCACCGTGGACCGTCCGGGGAGCGACACCGCGCGGTTCGTGGACGCGGGCGCAGCGCTGGTCGTGCTGGCCGGACCGCAAGAAACGGTGCTCCGAATCGCGGTCCCGGCGGCCGACCCCCGCCGCGTGGCTCAGCTCGCCGCGGACGCCTGCGCGGTCGCGTGGGACGCCCGGCCGGAGCTGATCTTGGTGGAAGGCTTCCAGCACCGTGAGCGGCCCGTGATCCAAGTCGGCGATCAAAAGCCCGGGGACAACGCCGACGAGGTATGGGCGACCGTGCCCGCGGTCACCCGGCTCGAGCCTGCGCAGTTGGACGCCGAGATCGAACGCCTGGCGGACGTCGTGCGCGCCCGCCTGGCGGGCGCGTAATCTCCCGACCGCACGTCGCGTTCCGCGTCAGCGTCCTCGTGACGGAGGCGCGTCTGAGTCTCGCCGGAGTGCGGGGATCCCCCGTGCTGGGGACGTTCGCCCCCATCATTAACGCGACGTCAGGACGACTCGCTCAGCCGCCGGTCGAGCGGACGCGGCGCTTCCGAGGCTTTGGAGCGGCCGGCGGCACGGTCCGTGCTTCCCGCGCGGCGGTGAGGTTGTTGATGGCCTCTTCGAGCACTTGCGCCAAGCCGCCGTACGTCGTGGGGGCTGGATCAACCAAGGCCGCGTAGTATCGTGTGCCTGCCGCGTCTCGCAGGGGAAGCCGGCACGCGCGCAAGGACGCGCACAGCCGGTGCGCTCTATCCATCGCCCGTAGCTCGGCCCATTCCGTCGCCAGCACCGGCGGGAGATGCGCAAGCAGGGTGAGGTCGCCGAGCGTTTCGTACCACGCGAACCGGCTGCGTGTCCCGAGCACTTCGTCGAGCAGCAGCGTCAACTCGTTCACCCGCACCCGAGGTGGGGCGCCTCGGGCCGATTCGTTGCTAGGCACGGCTTCACCACTCCGCGCGTCCGATACCTCACGGACTCGCCACCTTGATGATACCATGCGTCCCACCGACTGTATGCACGCGCGGCGGGCCGGGCCTTGCGCGTCGGCGGGATGGCATGCCCATCACCGGGATCATCCCCCCAGGGGGGCAGCCTCGGGAATCAACCCGGAGGCTCGGCCCGTCGCCGGACGTCTTTCGCGGCCCGATGCTGGCCGGCCGGGCGCTCGGCGACGGCGTGCATCCGTCGAATAGGCCAGCCACGCGGCAGGAACGCCGCACCGCACCCGGGGAAGTGTGATAACCACACGCGCGCGGGTGGTCCACGCGGCGCTGGCAGCCTCCCGTCCCGAGGTCCACGATGCATGTCGTCGGGTCCCGCCCATCGAGACCGTTCATCTTCCTCCGCGGTCCTGCGCTCGCTGGTGTCATTGGGCCGGTCTTGTTCTGGACGGTGCTCGTCGTCCTCGGCCAGACCCAGTCCGCGTACAATGCCTTCCGATCGGATATCAGCCTGCTTGTCTTGGGAGCCAACGGGTGGGTGCAGACGGCCAACTTCATGGTGTTTGGGCTCCTCATCATCGCCTTTCAAGCCGGGCTCCAGCGGGCCATCGCTCCTGGCAGCGCGTGGCGCGCGATCAACATCCTGGCGATGGCCTCCGGGCTTGGACTGGTGTCGATCGCCGTGTTTCCAACCGACCGGGTCGGAACATGGACGACCCACGGGGCGATTCACTTGGGCGTCGTCGCGGCCCTCGCGGTGCTCTTGCCCTTGAGCTGCCTGGTGACCGCAGCAACGGTGAAGCACAATCGCGCCTGGCGTGGCTACGCCCGATTCAGCGTGTTGATTGGCGCACTGACGGGCGTGCTCACCGTGGCCCTCTTGCTCGTCTGGAGTGGGGCGTGGCGCGAGTCACATCCCTGGCTCGGATTGTTCGAACGGACCGCCTTTGCGCTTCCCTCTGTCTGGATGGAGATTCTGGCGATTCGCCTCTTCAGGCTCTCGTAACCCCGGGCCGCGAGACGGAGGGCCCGTATCGGCCTCCCGTCATCTGCGCGTGTTCTCTCGTCAACGGCGCAGGACGAAATCGCGTTCGGGCATCAGGTGCGTGTAGTGTGGATGAATCCCCTTGGACGTCCGATCAAAGTCCCTCAATGCGGTCACGGCCTCGCCAGGAGCGTCAACGATATGGTAGACCTTCTCCTCCTCCGGGCGGAGATGCATACTCCGCTCGATGACGTCGACGATATCCTTCCAAAAGTGTCCAAACAGAATCAACGGCTTGTGGTGACCGTAGTAGATCCGCGCCAGCCCCCAGGCCATCCCCCACTCGGAGATGGTCCCGGTCCCGCCGTTGAAGCAGACGAACGCGTCGCCGAGCGCGATCAACTTCAGGGTCCGCTCGAGGTAGGTCCCCGTCTTGATCTCCTGATCCAGGTAGCTCGATGCGCCCGTGCCGACCTCGAACTTCGTGGCCAGCATGGGATAAAAGGTCACGCCGATCGTTTTTCCGCCCCCCTCTTTTGCCCCCCTGGCCGCGGCCTCCATCTCACCGCCGAAGCCGCCGGACACGACGGTGAGCCCGGACGTCGCCAGCTGACGCGCCACCTCGCGGGCGGCCTCATAGACCGCGTCTCCGGGGCGCGACTCTGACCACCCGAACACGGTGACGGAGCGAAAATGCGTGAACCGCTGCGGCTGGCTCATCCGCGGCCCCTCCCGCTCCTGCAATTGCTACGTCGCGTCCCCCGGTTTCGCCGCAGGTCCGTCTGCGGTCGCGAAGTCGATGTAGCCCCGCTCCACGTTCGTGCCGACGAGCTCCACACTGACCCGGTCGCCGACGTCGAGCCCCTTGAACCCACGCACCACTCTGCCCTCGACCGGAGGACGGACGATACGCACCCAGGTCCCCTTCTCGGAGGCGCCGGTGACGATCCCGTCGAACCGCTCGCCCACCCGGCGCTCCAGGAGCAGCGCGGCGGCCGATTTCTGCACCTGCCGCTCCACCTTCTTGGCGTTGTCCTCCTGCTCGGTGCAATGCTGTGCAAGGGCCTGCAGCGCGTCGAGGCCGTACGGGGGAGGACCATCCAGCAAGGCGGCCTTGAGCAGCCGCTGCGTCACCAGGTCCGGGAAGCGTCGGTTCGGGGCGGTCGAGTGAGTGTACGCGGTCACGGCGAGCGCGAAGTGCCCCTCCATGGACTGGCCGGGAACGTCGACCAGATACTCGCCCGATCCCAGCAACTTGATGACGCTCAGCGACAGATCCGGAAACCGCAACGGATCGGCCTGCCGCCGCTTGGCCAGGAACGCCTCGAGCGCCGCCGCATCGGGGGCCCCCGGCAGAGGCTCGCCGAACCCCGCCGCCAGCTCGACGATGCGCCCCCATCGCTCGGGCACACGGAGGACGCGGTGGAACGCCGGCACCCCTCTGGCTTTCAGATAGCGCGCGGTCACCCCATTCGCCGCGACCATCAGGTCTTCGATGAGCTCCTGGACCCGATTCTGCTGCACCGGCTGTAGATCGGTGAGCGCGTCGCCGTCGAAGACGGCCTGCGCTTCGATCGTCTGCAGCGTCAGGGCGCCGTGGTGGAGGCGCTGCGCCCGCAGCGCCTGCGCGACCCGGTCCTGCAGGCGAATCTGGTCCGCCAGCCCGGGGACGGCCGCGATCCGCGGAGGCATCGGCCCCTGCCCGTCGAGCCACGCCGCCACGGCGTTGTACGCGAGCTTGCCGTGGTTGACCACGGTGGCCCGATACAGGTCCGACCCGACCACGACGCCGTCCGCGTCGATCACCATCTCGATGACGATGGCCAGCCGATCCTGCCCCTCTCTGAGCGAGGTCAGATCCGTCGACAGCCGCTCCGGGAGCATGGGGAAGATCTGCGCGACCGTATAGACGGACGTCGTGTTCTGTTGCGCGTGCGCATTGGTCGCCGACGCGCGTCCCACCAGGGCATCCACGTCGGCAATCGCGACGAGGACTTTCACCCTGCCGTCGGCGAGCGGCTCGGCGACCGAGAGCTGATCGAGGTCGAGCGAGTCGTCATTGTCGATGGACGCCCAGAGCAACCCACGCAGGTCCCGGACGGGCGGCGGCGGGGGCGCGGGCGGTCCGGGGATCGCCCCCAGCTCCGTAAGCACAGCCGTGCCGAAGTCCGGCAGGAAGCCGCGCTCGAGCATCGCGCGCCGGGCAATGGCCTGGAGGTCGTGTCGACTCGAGGGGATGGGTTGACTGGTGTGACGCTGCGGCGGGCCGCCCGACGGATGATGGCTCATGGGACGGGTGCGGCAGGACACGGTGGCCAAGCCCGAGCGCGACGCACGGCCTCCACAAGCTGGGCGATCTCGGCGAGGACGCGGCACGCACCGACCCGCGACGTGAGCGCACCGGAGCACGGTCCAATAGGTCTCACGGAGGCACCGTCTCCACGCCGTGCGCACGCGGTCCACAGAATCGCATCGAGGACTCCATTCTGATGCGCGTGAGGCGATTCCTTTGGGCCCGCGACGCGCCGCACGGAGGGTCACCGACCGCGGCGCCCCCGGCCGTGCAGCCGCCCGACGTACCCTTGCCGGACGGAGGGGAGCGTGCCCGCCCACCACGGTCACATCGGACACCGCAGGATTCCGGGCCCTCCGGGCCCCGGTCGCGTTGACTGGCCGGCCGAGCGGATGCTAGCATCACGGGGAGCGGCCGGACACGTCCCAGACGCATCCGCGGCCGAGGTGGCGCATGACGATTCCTGCACGGCGTTCCCGGGAACGCACGGACGACCCGGCGCGGGCACCGCGCACGAGCACGATCCGCCGGCGCGTCGCGCAGGTCGCCGACGGCGTCACGCGCACGAAGACCGATGTCGTGGTCGTCGAGGAGCCGCTCGAGATCCGGCTGTGCCCTGGGGACGGCGCGGCGCACGCCAGGATCGCCGTCACGATGCGGACGCCCGGTCACGATTTTGAGCTCGCCGCCGGCTTCCTCTTTACCGAAGGCATCCTGCGTAATGCGCACGACGTCCAGTCGATCAGCTACTGTACCGATCCAACGCTCGACGGCGCGCAGCAGTACAACATCGTCAACGTGGTGCTCCGCCCCGGTGCCGCGGTCGACACCGCGGGTGCGATGCGCAACTTCTACACCACCTCCAGCTGCGGTGTGTGCGGCAAGGCATCGATCGATGCCATCCGCGTCCGCGGCATCGCGCCGATCCAATCCGACGACGTCACGGTGGACGGGGAGATCCTGGGACGGCTAGGCGAGCAGCTCCGCGCCGCGCAGACGGTGTTTGCGAAGACCGGGGGCCTACACGCGGCCGGACTGTTCGATGCCCGGGGGCACCTCGTGGCGCTGCGCGAGGACGTCGGACGGCACAACGCGGTGGACAAGCTGATCGGGCACGCGTGGCTCGAGCACCGGCTGCCGCTGGGCCGCCACATCCTCTTGGTCAGCGGCCGGGCGAGCTTCGAGATCGCTCAGAAGGCGGCCGCGGGAGGCATCCCGATCCTCGCCGCGATCTCCGCGCCGTCAAGCCTGGCGTGCGACGTGGCGGAGACGTTTGGCATGACGCTCGTCGGGTTTGTCCGCGGCGCCCGATTCAGCGTGTATACGGGCGCCCACCGCATCCGCCTCGACGGAGGCGCGCACGCCGCGGTGGTGTGACGGCCCCGGCCGTACCCGTTTCGGTCGACCAACCGTCCGCGGACGCGGTCCCCGCGTCCCGGACAACCCGAGTGCTGCGACTGGATCGCGAGGCGCGGGCGTCCGAAGCTATCCGCCCCTACGGGCCGGCGCGGGGCGTCCTCCCTGCCGTCCCCGCGTCAGAGCCACCGGACCCGATGGGCGTATCGTTCGATCAGGCTCTGGTTGGCCTCGTCGCCTCCCGGGATGTTGCCGCTGGTCCAGATCGGCGGCGTCGCGCCCATCTTCAACAGGGCGTCGGCGATCTCTCCGACCAACGACTGGATCACGAACGCATTGAGAATCGTGGAGACGGGGGCGACCCAGGCCGCGAGCCCGGGGAACTCCAACACCGCGTCGCGCTCCGGCATTTTGGTGTCCAGGACGTGGTCCACCACCTCGAAGAGGCTCTTGCGGCTGGGGTGGCGGGCCGGATGGTCAGCAGGAACCCGCCTGGAGAAGTCGGGCGAGGTGATCCCCACCGTCGTGATGCCCCGCGTCCGCGCCCACAACGCCGCGTCGACGGTGCAGGCGTTGATGCCGTACGCGTTGGCGATGATGAGCACATCGTCCCGGGTGATCGGGTAGGGGCCGAGCACCGCCTGCGCGTAGCCCGGGGTCCGCTCAATGGCGCTTGACCGCCTCGCGCCGTACCCCAGCGACACGCCGGGATCGAAGATGGGGGACACCGCGGCGAGGCCTCCCGCCCGCCAGCTCATCTCCTCCGCGGCGATGGTGGAGTGCCCTCCGGTCCCGAAGACGTAGAGCAGGTGGTCCTTGGCGATCACGCCGGCGAGGAGCGCCCCGACGCGCTTGATCGCCGGGCCCGTGTCCTCCACGACGCTGTGCAGCAGACTGTCGACCGTACGGTGGAACTGCGCAACCGGATCCATATCGACGGCACCTCTCCTTGGCAACACTACTTGATCGCGCCGGCGGTCAAGCCCTTCACAAACCACCGCCCCGCGACCGCAAACAGGATGATCGGCGGAATGGCGATGATGACCGAGCTCGCCATGAGCAGCCCCCAGTCGATATTGTAGTCCTGGAGAAACTGCGCCATGCCGAGGGGCAGCGTCCGGTGCGGATCGCTGATGATGAACGTCAGGGCGAAGAAGTACTCGGTCCAGGACATCAGGAACGCGTACAGTCCGAGCGCCGCCAAGCCGGTGGCGCACAACGGCAGGAAGATCCGGACGAGCACCTGGAGCCGGCTCGCCCCATCCACCATCGCCGCATCTTCAAGCTCCAAGGGAACCTCGGTGAAGAACGCGCGGAGCATCCAGATGCTGAACGGGGCGATCGTGGTGACGTACACGATGATCAGCGCGCCGAGCGTGTCGATGATCCCCAAACGGGCAAACACCACGTACAGGGGAATCAGCAAGAGCACGCGCGGGAAGATGTAGCTTGACATGAAGACCTTGAACAGGACCTCCCGCCCCCGATACCGGCAGCGGTAGAGACTGTAGGCCGCAAGGCTGGACAGGGCCAGGGTCACCGCGGTGACCCAGAGGGCCACGTAGGCGCTGTTCCAGAAATACGCGAGGAACGGGAGCTGCTCGAACAACGCGACGTAGTGCGCGAGCGTGAACGTATGCGGCCAAAACGTCGGCACGGGGCTGGTCAGCTCCGGAAGCGTCTTGAACGAGTTGATCACGATCCAGTACGTGGGCAGCATCGCCACCGCGAGGACCGCGAGGACCGAGAGATAGCGGGCGACGGTCTTGGCGGCGGTCACGACGTCGCGCCCTCCACGCCCTCTTGCATGAAGCGGCGCATGTACCAGATTCCGTAGAGGCACAGCATGGCGAACAGCGGGATCGAGATCGCGGCCGCCTCGCTGATCCGGAACTCCTGGAAGCCCTTCGTGTAGATCAGGATCGTGAAGGTGTTCGTGGCGCTGGACGGGCCGCCGCGCGTCAGCAGCCAGATGACGTCGAAGACGTTCGCCGCCCACAGGGACGAGATGAAGATGACCACGTAGAGCACTTGGCCGATCGACGGCAGCTCCACGCGCCAGAGCCGCGCCCAGTAGGTGGCGCCGTCGACCTCGGCCGCTTCCATCACTTCCTTAGGGACGGTTTGCAGCGCCGCCAGGATCATCAGCGCGAACAGGGGGAACCAGTGCCACGCGTTGACGATCGTCGCGGTGAGAAACGCGGGCACGGGCGAGCCGAGAAACGAGATCGGCGCGGCGACGAGGCCGGCCTTCAACAGCAGGTAGTTGACCACGCCGAGCGTCGGGTCGAGCATCCACTTGGCCATCGTCGCGAGCACGATCGACGGAAACAGCCAGGGGAGGATGATCCAGTTCCTCGCGAACTCGCGGCCCCAGAACTCCTGGTTGAGCACGAGCGCCGCGACCAGACCGCCGACGACCTGCAAGGCGACGTTGAGGGCCGTCCACAATACCGTGACCGCGGCCGTGTGCCAGAACTCCCACGAGGCCAGGACCTTGCCGTAGTTCGCCAGCCCCACGAACCGGCCGGCGGCCCCGACGTAGCCGACGTTGAGCACGCTCAGCCGCACCGCGTCCAGCACGGGATACACGATGGTGAGCACGATCCAGATCACGAGCGGGAGCACCAGCAGATACCCAAAGTACGGGTCCGCCTGGAGCGTGCGAGCCAGCCGGCCCCCCGCGGGCCACGGCCGCCGCACGGCGGACCTCCCGGGGGAAGAGCTCCCCCGGGAGGCGATGACGCCGGCGTGCTGTCCCCGACTAGGTGAGGGACTCAAGAATCTTCTGCTGCCCAGCCTTCACGGCGTCCGCTGGAGACCGCTTTTCGTGGATCATCTGCTGGGCCACCCAGGCCAAGAGGTTCTGCCCGGTGATGCGCCCGATCGCCGGGCTGAACGGCTGCTTGGTAAAGCCGAGCTGCCGTCCGAACTGCGACTCCTGCATCTCCACGGTGTACGCGGGGAAGTGGCGGCTGAGGGTGGCGTTGGCGCGGAGGCCTCTCGCGTTCGCCGCCTCCTGCGTGACCGGCAGGAACAGACCCGGGCCCACGGCCAGCAGGTTGGCCATGTTCTCCGGCTTGTACAGATACTCCAAGAACGCGTCGAAGCCAGCGCGCGCCCGCGGGTTGGGGTTGAGCAACAGGACCCCGTTGTCCCACGTCGCCGTGGCGTGCTGCCCGTTCGTATCGGGGATCGGGAGCGGGGCCGCGGCCAGCAGCTGCGGAGACTGCTGCGTCCGCAGATCCCACTGCTCGATATACTGGCCCTTTTCGATGACCATCGCCACCTCGCCGGCGATGAAGGCGTTCAGCGGCTCGTCCCATTGCCACGTTTCGGAACCGGGCGGCGACATCCTGAAGAGGTTCATGTACATCTCGTACGCGCGCACGGTGTTCGGGTTGTCGAAGACAACGTTGCCCTTCGCGTCGAACAGGTCTTCGGCTTTCGCGGCGGCCATGAGCGGGTAGACCTGTTGCACGGTCGCGAGGGCCAACTCGCCGGCGACCCCCACGGGATACTTCACGACGCCCTTGGCGACCAGCGTGTGCGCGGCGTTCAGCATGTCAGACCAGGTCTTCGGGGGCTTCGCCGGATCCAGCCCCGCCTTCTGGAACAGGTCCGGACGGTACCACAGCACCTCCGCCATGTTGTACAGCGGAACCGACCAGTACTTGCCCTTCCAGGTGAACGGCCTGAGGGTCGACGGGTCGATCTTATACCGGCGCCCGAGGCTGCCTACCTCGGCGCTCACATCTTGGATCGTGCCGCCGGCCGCCTGCACGGTCATGGTCAGGTCGGGCACGGTGAACATCATGTCGGGCGGGTGTCCGGCCTGCACCGCGGCAGAGATCTTCATGTACACGTCGGCGTAGGTCTGCGTCTCCGGGGTCAGCTTCACGGTGCTCTGAATCCGGTTGAACGCATCGCACAGGTCCTGAATCGCCTTGATGCGGTTCGGTCGGGCCTCGCTGTGCCACAGGATCATCGGGAGCGGCGGTTCGGCCCCATACGACGCGCGGCCGAGCGCCAGGGTCAAGGGTGCCG
>Ga0209415_10010767_pt1 | contig 15475 bp, 15 predicted proteins | sample PeaSoiSIISIP2007_FD_187696 | JGI IMG/M metagenome (GOLD analysis project Ga0209415, IMG submission 187696) | Peat soil microbial communities from Weissenstadt, Germany - SII-SIP-2007 (SPAdes) (version 2) | ecosystem: Environmental > Terrestrial > Soil > Wetlands > Peat | place: Germany... | reverse complement strand
GTACGCCAACAGAATACGCGAGAACTCCGCAGGGGTCAACGCGCCCAGGCCGCCTTCAAATTGGCGCTGGAGCACAGCCTCGGTAAGATTGCTCTCGCGCTCGCTGAGAATCTCACCCACACAAACGATCGGCGTAAGCCCTTCTTCGAGCGCAGCCTTCGTCTTGAGATGCACGGTTTGGTCGGTTTCGTTGAAATACTGCCGGCGTTCGGAGTGACCGATGATCACTGCGGTGCAGCCGGCCTCGACCAGCATCCGCGCCGAGACTTCTCCCGTAAAAGCGCCTTCCGGCCGTCCGTGAAGATTCTGGGCGGCGATCGCGATGGCGCTTCCCCGCGCCGCCTCAGCGGCCACAAGCAAAGCGGTAAAGGGCGGTGCGACGACAATATCGCAATGCTTTGATTCGGCGACAAGCGGCCGGAACGCGTCAAAGAACGCGCGCGCCTCCGCCTGCGTCTTGTACATCTTCCAATTGCCGGCGATAACCGGGCGGCGCAATTACGTACGCCCTTCGCTGAGTGCTTCGACTCCAGGCAATTTCTCACCCGCGAGGAATTCGAGCGAAGCGCCGCCGCCCGTGGAGATGTGGGAAATTTGATTGGCTACACCGGACTGCTCCACGGCGGCGACGGAGTCACCTCCGCCAACGATGGAAGTGGCACCGGCAACTGTAGCGGCCGCGACGGCGCGCGCCATCGCGAGAGTCCCCTCGGCAAACGCGGGCTTCTCAAACATGCCGAGCGGGCCGTTCCAGACTATCGTACGCGCCTTCGAAATCTCGGCGCTGAATTCCGCGATCGTCTTCGGGCCGACGTCGAGGCCCATCCAGCCTTCGGGCGTATCTGCGATATCGGCTGTTTTCGTTGCGGCGGAATCGGGCGATTCCGCGAGCACGTGATCCACCGGCAAGAGCAGTCGGAATTTGCGGGTGCGTGCCTCGTCGAGCAGGCCGCGCGCGAGATCGAGCTTGTCGTTTTCGACCAGCGACTTCCCCACCGGCAGCCCTTGCGACTTCAGAAACGTGTAGGCCATCGCGCCGCCGATCAGCATCGCATCGGCAAGCTTCATCAAGTTTTGTACGACCTCGATCTTGTCGGACACTTTTGCGCCGCCCAGGACGGCGACAAACGGCCGCTCGGGATTCGAAATCGCCTTGCCGAGATACACCAGTTCCTTTTCCATCAGCAGGCCCGCCGCGGACTGGCGCACAAACCTGGTGATGCCAACGACCGAGGCGTGAGCGCGATGCGCGGAGCCAAAGGCATCGCACACGAAGAGTTGATCGCACAGAGCCGCAAGCTGCTTCGAGAACTCCGCGTCGTTCGCCTCTTCCTGGGGGTGATACCGGACATTCTCGAGGAGCAGCACTTCCCCATTTCGAAGCGCCTTGCTTTTCGCCTCCGCATCGGTGCCGACGCAATCGGAAGCGAACGCCACCGGCTTGCCGAGCATTTCGCTGAGTTTTGCGGCTACGGGCGCGAGACTGTACTTCGGATCAACTTTTCCTTTTGGCCGGCCCAAATGCGAAGCAAGGATGAGCCGCGCTCCGCGTTCGATGGCCAGGCGTAGCGTGGGCAGCGTTTCGCGGATACGCGTGTCGTCGGAAACGCGGCCGCCATCGAGCGGAACGTTGAAATCCACGCGGATGAAAACGCGCTTGCCGCTCAATTCAAGGTCGCGAATGGAAAGTTTGCTCATGATCGTGGAAGTACGGGACGCAACCGGAACTTAGAGCCGCGCGGCAAAGAATTTGATCAGGTCGCGGCAGCGGCACGAGTAGCCCCATTCGTTGTCGTACCAGGCGAGCACTTTCACGCAATTGCCGCCGACAACGAGCGTATAACCCGCATCGACGATCGAGGAATTCGGATTGCCGCGGAAATCGATCGAGACCAATTCCTCGGTCGTGTATTCGAGGATGCCCTTCATCGGCCCTTCGGCGGCGCTTTTCAGCGCGGCGTTGACGCTCTCCTTGGTCGCGGGCTTTTCGACAATGACAGTGAGGTCAACCACGCTGACGTTTGGAGTGGGCACGCGCATGGCGTAGCCATCGAGCTTGCCCTTGAGTTCGGGGATCACGAGGCTCAGGGCTTTGGCGGCGCCGGTCGTGGTCGGAATCATGGACAATGCGGCGGCACGAGCGCGTCGCAGGTCCTTATGCGGTAAATCGAGCAGCTTCTGATCGTTCGTATAGGAATGAATGGTGGTCATGGTGCCCACCACGATTCCAAAAGTGTCCTGCAAGACCTTCGCGACCGGAGCGAGACAGTTCGTGGTGCAGGAAGCATTCGAGATCACGTGATGCTTCGCCGGATCGTAGGTCTTCTCGTTCACTCCGAGAACGATGGTGGCGTCGGGATCGGTGGCCGGCGCGGAGATGATGACTTTCTTCACCGGCCCGCGAATGTGCTTGCGCGCCTCGGCGCCTTTGGTGAATAGGCCCGTGGATTCGACGACGATCTGCGCCCCGACGGAGGCCCAATCGAGCTCCGCGGGATCCTTGACCTTGAAAACCTTGAAGCTTTTCCCGTCGACGGAGATCGTGTCGTCGGTGTGGGTGACTCTGTTCGGGAGATTGCCGAGGACCGAATCGTATTTCAGCAGGTGCGCCAGCGTCTTCGAATCTGTGATGTCGTTGACCGCGACGATCTCGATGGCAGGGTCGCCGAGCGTGGTGCGAAATATATTGCGCCCGATGCGGCCAAACCCGTTGATTCCCACTTTGACAGCCATGATTCCTCCAGAGAATTGTCGAGAACTCACTGCCGGCGAGAGGAGCCAGTAGAGGTCCCAATGGTACTGAGGAGGTCCTGCTACGTCAACGCGGTTCAAAGAAACGGCGAGGCGATTCGCGTGAAGGACGGGGCCGGATTTCAGATTGCGAAACGCGCCATTCGGGTCGATTCGGCAGCGGCAAATGCTCCGGAGGAGCCCTCGAAAAAGTGTGTCACTTTGTTGGTGTCCCTTTTGTTTGTTTTCAACGAGATGCGGGGAAAATTACTTTGCAGGGTGTGTCACTTTGTTCGTGACAAATGGGTGGCGATTTGTCACGGAACACGAAAGACTACATGACCAACCGGTTCGTACGCGGCCGCGGTCGCCCATAGCTAAGCACAGGTTGAAAGAGCACAGACATGAGTGTCTGTGCCACTCAAACCCGCGCTTCATGTTCAGTTGTCAAAGAGCGTTCGGCTCTCGTCGAGATAGCGGACGATATTTTCTCGTCGATTAGAGCGTGGCACGTTGTGAAATGCGGGTCTACTGTATGTTCGTTCAATATTCGTTCTACCTGTCCTTTTCGAGTAGATCTTTCGTGGGGCCGAGCCAGTGTGGGAGTCCAGACCCGTCTGCGTGAGTTTTCATTGTGGTCGCGAGGAGGCCGACGGAGTGAGACGAATGCCACTTGCGCGGGGCTCGCGCAGGCCCGTGTTTCAGTTGTATTCCTTCACGCGGATGACGGTGTTGCCTTCAAATGTGACGAACGTGGTGCGCGACGGGGGCGTGCCATAGATCCAGTCTTCGGTGTCGTTGCCGGCGGGGTCGCGCTCGCGGACTTTGTGTTCCGGGCGGCCCATCGCGGCGAGCACCATTTCCGAATCCATTCCCACGACGGCCCGCTGATCCTTGATTGCTTCCTGGAACTGCGGCGCGAGGGTGTCAATCCAATTCACGGTGGCGGAACGCTGCTTGGAGAAATCCAGCAGGACGGAAAGATCGTGCTTCAAATCGTCAGGGCTCATGTCCGGGACGCTGCGCCCGTAGTCAAGCACGAGCGTAGCGCCGGGAATTTCCTGCTGCGCGTACGATTGGTTCTGCGTCTGCGGAGGAGGCGTGGACATTCCGCCAATTCCGATCTGCAGATGATCGCGCAGGTGGAAATGCTTTTTACCGCCTCCGTTGATCTTTAGCACAATCTGCTCGGGGCGGAACTCGATACTCGTGATCTGCACGGTATCGCCCTGACCGGCCGCGGTTCCGTAGAGCCTGAGCGCGTCGCTCAATCGCTGCATATCGAGGGGTTTCCCCGCCGGGACTTTGAAACCCTTCTTGCCGCCCGGCAGCGGCTGTACGAGCCTGGCGAACTCGCCATCCACGAAGCGCACAAGCAGCAAGCGCGATTGCGGCTGCAAAGTCTTCGACGAATGATTCGAGGACTGAGATGACTCGACGGCGGGAGCCGCTCCCGACGCATCCGCGCGCGCCACGGCCAGCGCGACGGAACCGGTGTTGCCAAGAGTGGGAGGGACGGAACGAAACGGAGCCAAACCCGGGACGTCGGCTCCCAATGCGAGCGCAACCAAGAGAGCGATGCTGAACGGAACGCCCATGATGGACTGCCCTATTCTACGGCGTTTTCCCGCGCCCGGGAATAGGGGTCACCCGAGTATCTTAATACTCGGGGCGGCGAATGCAAGTACGGGACGGCGCGAAGAACGGACGAAACTGCTCTCAGACTCGGCCAGCTGGCGGCGGGTTCAGGCGGACCGTGTCGCTCAAGAACGGAGCGAAAGCGTTGATGACCGCGATTCGGTAGGAGTCCTGCCGCGTGATGAGATTGCCGGTCAATACGCCCCACGCGCCCTGCGCATCGCGAATGCCCTGGCCACCCGCGAACGCGTCAATGGCTTCCGAGAGTTCAATGCCCTCGCCCACCACGCTCTTCACCAGCGGTTCCGGCAACAAAACCGCGCCCGATTGGCCGAACGATTCTCTGCCGGTTCCATCGGTCACGTATGCCCAATTCTCGAGAAACACCCAGCGAGTGCCGCGCTCGTGGACGATGTCGATGCCACCTTCTAGACCGACGAAATACTTCCAGGGCTTATCTTCTTCGCGGGCGATGCGGAGGAGGACCTCGGCGCGCTGACGGGCACCGACCATGATTTCTTCGCGCGAGAGCGGCGTGTGGCGAACGCCACTTGGAACGTCCACACCAGCAAGATCGAACGGCGCGTCAGGGTTCAATCGCAGAGCGACCGCAGCCAGAGCCTCGCGCACGGCGTCTAATTTCGGCCTCCGCGTGCTGCCCACGGCGACGATGACTTTATCCGTCCGCGACTTCGAGTCTATGAATCCTTCCACAGTTGAGTTTGTTTTTCGCGGGAGAAACGAATGGAAAGAAATTCCTTCAAGCCCTCGATGGAGGAAAAGACTTGATCGGAACAGCCGAGCATCCAGGCGTCAATCTCCTCCACCGGCAGCGGCGTGACGAGATAGACGGGAATGCCCTTGCGATACGCCGCGGTCAGCCCGGCCGGGGTGCCACCCGTGGACGCAATTTCCTCGTCCCAGTAACAGATCAAGTAGTCCGCTTTGTTTTCGATCAGGTCCAGATCAAAGGCGATGATCTTCCGGACGACCCGGCGGAATCTGTCGAGATCGGTAGTCTGCCAAACGCGGAAATTCGCAAACTCTTCCCCGGTGAAGATCTTCCGCGCGTCTTCGACGGGGTCGTATACGCGGTGACCAAGCTGATCGCGAAGAAATGGCGTCAGCTTGCGCCTCCATAGCTTTCCGCCTTCCTCGGCGAATTCAATTGGACCGCAAAGATATGCCAACATGGGCGTCGGGCGGGCAGAACTCTAGCACGGCGTGCCGGAACGAGCTACTGGGATCACTGCAAGGGATGGACCGGGACAAAACTGGAGCGGGATAAGAGAATCGAACTCTCGCCTCCACCTTGGCAAGGTGGCGTACTACCACTATACGAATCCCGCCTACGGAACGACGTTTCGCCGACCTGAAACATTTATAGCATGCCGCCCACGGAGGGACAAGGCCCGCCCCACGACGGAATTTCCGAATGTGGAAGCAGCGGAAGTCACCGAGGGCGGGAAGTCTCGTGCATCGATACGGTAAAAACCTTCAATCGGCCTAGTCTACTTCCAGAATGCGAGTCGCCTTCACCACAGGCGACTTCTTCTGACGCTCGGCAAACCGCTCGGCACGCTCTCGATCAATGTAGACACGGGCGAACTTCTCGCCGTCGTGGTAATACACGGTCACTTGCCAGTGGCGGTGCTTGCGTCTTCGGTCCCGCTGAAACCGGCTGGAACCCTTTGCTTTGGCTTTCGTTTTTTTCACGATGGGATAACCCTCAATGTCCGCGACTATGGCAAGTTTGATTAGGCCGCGCAAGTAGCAAGATGAAGGTTAACTTTACAATTATTTAACAATTACGAGTGTGTCCCCAATCCCGACACGTATTCGAGCGAGCAACCTGGAAACATTTTACAAAGCCCTGGAACTTTCCACAAGCCGGCCGCGTAGTATGTATATGATGGCGAGGAGCGAGTGATGGTTACAAGCGTGAATAGCAAGGCACAGATCGAAGACCTGGGAAATCATCCGACGCAGACGGTTGTGGCGCTCCGGAGCCTGCTGGCGGGCGGAGCCAGTGCGATTGCCGATCCCAAGCGCACCGGCTTCTACGAAGTCGAGAGCGACTCGGTGGTCTACTACATTCACGTCTCGCCGGCGACCGGGAAGATACTGCTTCTCGCGACTTGGCAAAACGAAGCCGTATCCACGGTCGAGGCGTCCTGACACTCAATCAATTCGGAGCAGCATCTCCGGCCGCCAGATTTGCTGCATTTACATTTAGTTCATCAAAGATCTGCTTCTTCAGTTTATAGATCGCTCCGTTGCCGGTCGCCTGCGCGTAGACAAAATCGCCCGAGGGTTTTGAAATCCGGAGATTCAACTCCTTGCCATCCTTGCGGGTGAGAACCAGGCGGATGGCGGGATTCGCGAGTTGTGCAAGCAGATTCGCCGGCGGGTGATCGAATACCTCCTCGGCGCGCAAACTGCCGATGGGATTAAGAACTCTCCAGCTCGATACGGGTTTCCCCTTGCGATCGGCAGGCGAATCAAATGTCCATTCGTCGGTTTTGTCCTGCTGGCGGCTCAAAACGATGGAGCCGCTGGAGTTCTGAATCTCAATGCGCTGTAAGCCGGCGGCATCAGCGTGAAGCACCCGTTTGTCCCGCAGATCGCCAAATTTTTCCGACAGCTTTTTATAGACATCTTCATCGATGCGAAAAATCGTCGGCCGGGAAATGTCGCGCGCGAAATACGAAGCGCCGTCCTTTTTTCCGACGATGACCGTGGCCTTCATCCCCTTGCTATCGGAGACCGTGAACGTGATTGCCGGAGCCGCCAGGCCATACCGCGCCAGATTGTCCGGCTTTTCGCTCGCCACGGATATCATCTTGGCATTCGCGACCGCCTGGAGAAGTGAATCCACATCCTCGTTGCCAGCGAGCGTGGCCGCAGGCGCGGCAAATTCCCACTCGTCATTTTTCTTCGACACCGTTAAGTCGCCACCTGCGTTTTTAAGGCTGAACGAAGCGACCCATTCGCTCTCGACGTGCAGAATGGCGCGATCGCGCAGGTCGTCAAGCGATTTGCCCACACTCGTCGATAGCACTTGCGGCAGGAGCGATACGCTTTGTCCGCCGTCCACAACGGTGTAAACCGAATCGCCGGTGAAATCGCTGTCGCCGAAGAGAAGCGAGTGCTTCGCTCCATTGCCAAGCTGGAAGTCGAGCGAAGCTTTCGGCGGATCCAGACCGAAAGCCTTGCGCCGGTCGGCGGAGCCGGGCTCGGTCTGGGCGATTCGCGCACCGGCGAGCTGGTCAACGATTCCTTCAGCGGTGGATTGGTCTGCGTCAGTCTCGATTGGCTGCACGATTCGCCAAACGCCGGCGCGCTTTTCAAAACGGATCGGGGAATCGCCCGGCTGCGCGGGGTGAGCAAGCGTGAAGGACACGACGTCGGTGGCCTGAATCGTAAACGCGGGTTTCGACGCGTCCAGCGCAGGCTTCTTCTCGTTGCCGCGCTTCCAATCAAAATAGTACACAGCCGAGCCGAGCACGGCGGCGCAAAGGACCACAACGAATGTCGTCTTCTTGATCATGACCGTGCGCGCAAGACCTCTATCGCCGCTTCCACCAGATGGAAATCCCGACGAGAATCACGATGCCCGGAAGAAAGAACCGATCGATCCAGGCGAGAGCGGTTGACTGTCCCAGCGTCAGCGCGATGCGGCGGCTCGTCTCGGGCTTGGGACGGATCGAAATCATGTTCTCATCCTGCGCGAGCCAGTTGATGGAATTGAGGAAGAGATCGCCGTCGCTGCCGGGGCCGCCGAGCACCTGGTTGGTGGCAAAATCGGAGTCGCCAATGACCACCAAACGAGCGCTCTGATCGCCCACTTTCTTGCTGGCGGCGACGCCCAGCGAAAGCGGGCCGAGCGTGTCCGTCTTGGGATCGTATTTCACTGTGTGCTCGAGCTTCGCCTTGGTGAAACTTCGAGGCGAAGTCTTCAGCAGCTCAACAGCAGACGGCTCCGATTTCGATTTGTCCGCAATAGACGCGGTTCGCGCAACCGGGAAATAAGTCATTTGCCGCTGCAGGCTCTTCGTAATCGGACTGTCTCCATACTCGACAACCAACGGGATCTCAGGCCCGGTTCCGAGCAGTTGGCCCATTCCGCTCGCGTCGATCACCACATTGTTTCCGACGTTGATATTCCACGACTGGAAGATGGAATCGAGTTTAGGATCTGTCTCAGGATCAACTTCGATCAACACTTTGCCGCCGGCGTCCAAGTACTTGGCGACCATCGCGGTTTCCTGCGGGAATAATGGTTTGGTCGGGCCGGCAATCACAAGAACATCGCAGTCGGACGGAATACCGCTGCCGGTAACAAGATTGATCGAATTCGTTGCGTAGGTTTCCTTCTTAAGATTCTCTCCGATCTGAGCGTAACCATCCACGCCGCCGTCGGTCAGCGACTTCTCTCCATGTCCGGTGACGAAGCAAACGGTCTTCACGGTGTCGCGCGTCACCTTCAGGATCGTGTTCGTGATATCCGATTCGGAGAAGCTTCCGTCGGGACCGGGTTCGAGATTCACCTTGTTCTGTCCGGCGGCCACGATGACGTCGCCCACGTGCTTCGCGCCGTATTCCTTTGCGACCTCCGGCTTCTCCTGCGGGTTCACGTCCTTAAACTGAAAATGCGAGCTGAGGTGCTTGTACTCGGTCATCAAATCGCCGAAGCGCTGATCTTCCGGCGCCGCGGGAGATCGGCCGAAGCGGGCGATGGTTACATCCTTCTGCAGGCCGCCGACGATCTTGTGCGTTTGATCGGAAAGGCTGAAGAGCTTCTCGCTGGTCATATCGAAACGCTTGGCGTGGCGGTAACTGAGGAAATTTAAAACTACGAGAATGGCGATCACGGCGGCCGAGAGAATCATGGTATTTGCGCCGAGTTGCGATGACCGCTTTGAGAAGAAGCCGACGATCTGCCGAAAGCCGATCACGACTGCCCCGAGAAGAAGAACCCCTCCCGCAATCAGGAGTATCTTGCTCGTGGTTCGCAATTCCGCCTCAATCGTAAAGCGCAGATATCCAGCGACCAAGCAGGCCCCGCCCACGGCAGCAAGCCACCTCGCCCATTCGTTCCGATCCCAAATCATCCTATCAATCCCTCCACAGTCGCGAGGAACACGCTACGCCCGCCGCCAACGCATGGAATCAACCGAGCGGACGGTCAAGAAAATGAACAAAATCATGAAACTCACGTAATAGGTCACACCGGACGTATCGATGATGCCCCGGGTGAAATCGTCGTAATGGTTGATGACCGAGAGATACTGCAAAATCTGCCCCGAGGTTCCGCTGGCGGCGCGCGTGCCAAAATCAATCGCCCACAGCGCCAGGAACGCGGCGAAAGTGAGCGCGGCGGCGATGATCTGATTTTCAGTGAGCGACGAAAGAAACGAACCAAGTGACAACAAGGCCCCTCCGAAAAGCAGCGCGCCCAAATATCCGGAGAGCAAGATGCGCAATGGCGGCGCGGGATCGCTGTGGAGCCAGATGAAAAGGACGCAGCCCGCAGTCGGAAGCAACATGGCGGCAAATAGAGTGAGAGAGGCCAGGAACTTGCCCAGTACGATTTGAGTCTCCGTGATCGGCGAGGTCATCAGCAGCTCCATGGTGCCGCGCTTTCTTTCTTCGGCATAAACGCCCATGGTGACCATGGGCAGAAAGAAAAGAAAAACGAGAGCGAGAAACCCAAGAAACGCGCGAAGCACCCAGGTTGGAGCGTCAGGTGACTGATCGTTCGCCGCGGATACGTACAGATCGAAAAAAAAGCCGCTCAGAAATAGGAACAAGCCCACCAGCACGAACGCAACGGGAGAAACAAAATAATGGCCCATCTCCTTGCGATATATGGCGTACAGACTCCGCATCAATTCCTCCGATTAGTTGGACGGCTCCGCGTGGGCCGCGTCGTCAGTCGTGAGTTCGAGGAAAATGTCTTCGAGACTCATGCTCACGCCGCGCAATTCATAGAGCTCCCAGCCCTTTTCGACGACCTTCGCGGCAATCAAGCTGCGGATGTCCTTGCCCGGAGCAGCTTCGACGGTGGCCATCAAGTGGCCGTCGGCGCGCGATGTGTCCAGATGGACCGCGCTGGCCCCTGGAATTTGAGCGAGCAAATCCTGAAGAGGCTTTTCGGGGGCGCGCACTTCCACTTGAATCCTCTGACCGCTATTTAGCTGCGTGGTCAGATTTTGAGGGGTGTCCACCGCCGCGATTTTTCCCTTGTTAATGATCACCACGCGGTCGCAGGTCATGCTGACCTCGGGCAAGATGTGGGTCGAAAGGATGATCGTATGGCTGCCGGCCAGACTCTTGATGAGATGGCGCACTTCGATGATCTGTTTAGGGTCGAGTCCCACGGTCGGCTCATCCAGAATAATGACGTCGGGATCGTGGACGAGGGCCTGCGCCAGGCCCACGCGCTGTTTGTAGCCGCGCGAAAGCCGCTTGATCAATTGCGTCCGCTTATCACCCAGATTGGTTTTCTCGAGCGCGTCAGCCACGCGCGCGCGCCTCCGCTCCGCCGGAACATTCTTGATTCGCAGGACGAAATCCAGATACGTGCCGACCGCCATATCCGGATAGAGAGGAGGCGCCTCGGGCAGATAGCCGATGTGACGGCGCACCTCGAGAGAATCCTGGAAAACGTCGAAGCCGGCGATGCGCGCGGTCCCTGAAGTCGCGGGCATGAAACCGGTGAGGATACGCATCGTGGTGGTCTTCCCAGCGCCATTGGGACCCAGAAAACCCAGGATTTCGCCTTTATTGACCGTGAAAGAGACGTGGTCCACGGCCGTGACCGGGCCATAGGCCTTGGTCAGGTTCTGAACTTCAATCAATGCCTTCCTCCGTATGAGCAGTACGAAAAAGAGAGGGGAAAATAGACCACCCAAACCTTTGGGACAGTCTCTTATACCAAAAAATCTCTCAAAACTGAAAAACCCCTCAATCAAAACCCATGCCGCGTGGACGCCGCCGGTTACCAAGTCAATCTCGACGAACCCCGCTGGCGGCCGCCGCTCGACACTTCGGAGAAGAATATCAGCAGGCAACGAGCGCCGCAGTGCACGCATCCACACTGGCTGAATCTTGCCGAAGGATGCGACTCTTGAGGTCTTATACGTTCAACGGTAAGATGCAGCACCGCCGAATTAGGTTGGGGACCGGAGATGCACGTTGACACTCTCCGGACGTTTTGTTATTCAATTCGTTTGGCTACATGCGCCGGAAGTCGCAAGGGGGAATGCCCAGACCGGCCGAGTCCGAAGAGAAATCCGCAGGAAAGTAAAACAGTTTCGAAGGCGTACGCCCATTTCGAGAGCAATGCCGCGCGAGGGAGCGAATTAGACCATGGGAATTCTGGTGGCTGCATGAAGAGAACGCGATTCGCCGCGGCGTTTTGCCTGGCCTGTCTGGCCTTGATACTGTCGAGTGGCTGTGGGGGGGGCTCGAGTTCAACGATTTCGATCGTTCTCGCGACAGCAAACGGTCTTGCAACGATGGACGAGACCCAGCCAGCCCCGGCTCCGCCGAGCACCCTAAACATCATGGCGTCCGTGGGTGACGATACCTCCGGCAAAGGAGTCACTTGGATGTTCGAAACGAACCAGTCCGGGTGTGGCTCTGCGGGGTCTACTCAGCCGAGTTGCGGCACGCTCACAAACAACATGCCGTTCTCGGTCACCTACACGGCGCCGTCAATTACGACAACCCTTTCGGTCATCATCGAAGCCAAGTCGAACGCCGATAACACCATCACGAAAACCATAACGCTCTCCATCGTGCTGCCCCCGGTCTTCGCGACCACCGAATGCAATCCGCCCGGTGTGCTTCCGTGCACGCTGACCAACGGAAACAACGCGGTGCCCTACACGCAGAATTTTACGTTTACCGGCGGCGTACAGCCCTACACTTACACCCTGGTTGGCTCGCTGCCGGACTGCCTGAAATTGAATACATCTTCATCGAGCACAACGGGCACGATCCTGGGTACCCCCTGCGGATCCGGCCCACCGCAGCAGTTCACGATCAAGGTGACGGACAGCGGCGGCGCGGCCCCCGTTTCGCAAGAATTCGCCATAACTATCGCTCCGGCTCCGACCCTTTCCGTAACGCTGGCACCGCTGCCCGTTGGCACGCTGGGCTCGATATACAGCGGCCAGATCTCGACCAACGGCGGCGCAGCCCCGCTCACGTGGATAGCCGTGGGCGCTTTGCCTCCCGGACTCTCGTTGAATGCGAGCACCGGCCAGATCACAGGCATACCCATCAACGAGTCGCCGGGGGTTACATACCCGGCGACCTATAATTTCACGATACAAGTGCAAGACTCTCGATTGCCCACGCCGCAAAAGGTACCAGTTCCGGCCGCGCCATTTTCGATCACGATTCAGGTTCCGCAGCCGCTGCTTATCACCACGCCACCAGGACCGCTGGCCTCCGGCACCACCGCGTCCTCGTCGGCATACAGCGCCACGTTGAACGCCTCCGGAGGCATTCCGCCCTATACGTGGAGTGTGATCCAAGGGCAGCTCCCTGCCGGATTGGCGCTCTCGTCGCACACGGACGGCACTGGAAGCATTTCAGGCACACCGATCCTGGCCACCACGGCGAGTTTCACGGTTCAGGTTGCGGATTCGGCCTTGAATCCAGCAAACGGGAACCCTGCACCGGCGACGAATTCAGCGGCGTTCTCGATCACGATTACCGGTTCCGTGGCGAACAACACGCTGCTCAGCGGCCAATACGCGTTCCTCTTCAATGGTTTCGACCAAGATACCAAGGGGAACATCGGATCGGTTGCTCTTGCCGGGACGCTAACAGCGAACGGCGATGGGGTCATTACGGCTGGCACCGTGGACAGCAACCGCACGAGCGGCGTCGCGCTTGGAGGCTCGCTGACCGGGACTTACACGATCGGCAAGGATGGGCGCGGCACGCTTGAGTTGACGTCGACCTTCAACGGCAATACACCAATCGTCGCCGATTACGATTTGGTGCTCGACTCGAACGGGAACGCCAAGTTTTTTGAGGACTACACCACAAAAACAAGCACGGACTCCGCGCACACGCACGGCGAAGGAGTTCTGAAGCACGTCGTGGGACCGGCAAGCTTTGGCAACAATAATTTCAGCGGGAACTACGCTTTCGTGCTCCCCGGATACGATCTGACAGGAAAGCCGGTCGCGCTGGCCGGCGTCTTCCACGCGGACGGCGCTCAAACTGTCAGTCCGGGCACCAGCGATCTCAATGACGCGGGAACTTTCAGCTCGCAGTCCCTATCCGGAGACTTCACGTTCCTGTCGGGAAATCGTGGCACGACGGCCCTGACATTCGCGCCAGGCGCCAAGCCGCAAGTCACGCTGAATTTTATCTTCTACTTCGTGACACCTTCGGATCTCTATTTCATCGAAGCCGACCGCGACAACAATGGCGCGCCCACACTGTTCCGGCTCTCCGGCGAGGTGATTTTGCAGCAGACGAGCACGGTGTTCGATCAGACCGTAATGCAAGGCGTGAGCGTGGCGAGCGGAACGGGCGTGGACGCGAGCGGTAACGCCAGCGTTTTTGCGGGTCTGCTCACCTCAACCCTATGCAACCAGAACGCGGCCGTTTCCCTGATCTACGATGAGAATGACGCAGGCACGATCAATGGCGGCGCCGTCCCGCCGATTTCGTTTGCCGCCGGAACGTCGTGTGCGATCACCGCGAATGGCCGCGTCAGCTTCACGGGGCTGGGGACGACTGCAGCGCAAACGCGCGTGGCGGTGGCCTACCTGACTGGGCCGGCTCAGGGATTTCTGCTCGGCAGCGACGCGGCGGTCACCACTGGGCGGCTCGAACAACAGACGAGCGGGCCGTCGTTTGCGCTGACCTCGTTCATGGGCGGCTACACGATTTCCGCGCCATTCGAGGCAGAGGCCAGTGTGAAAAGCGTCGTGGGCCAATTGACTGCCGACGGCGCCGGCAACATAGACGGAACGGTTGACGAAATCGACGCGTCCGGGGCCGCGTCTCCGAATCTGGCACAGCTTCTCGGCGGGACATACACCAACCCTGCTCTCGGTACTCCAATTGGGCGGGGCATGCTCAACACAACCGGAACGGTGCCCAGCGGCTTTCCTGCGGACTCGATTTTCTACGTTGTTTCACCGGGAAGCGTCCGCGTGATTTCGAGCGTCCCGGCTGACACACACCCGCAGCTGATTCTGCTCGACCACTAGGCTGGGTGTGCGAAGAGCGGGAAGTCGAGAGGGACGACGCGGTGCGCTTCGCAAACGGCGTCAGCTCTTCTTGTCGGAGTCTTTCTCGATCAAACGCAGTGCCGCCGAGTTGATGCAGAAGCGCAGCCCGGTCGGCTGAGGGCCATCTTCGAAGAGGTGCCCGAGGTGGGCGTCGCACCGGCTGCACATGACTTCCGTACGAACCATGCCGTGAGCGGCGTCGCTCTCCATTTCGACGTTTTCGGCCTTGATCGGCTGCCAGTAGCTGGGCCAACCGGACCCGGAATGGTATTTCGCGTCGGAAGCAAAAAGCTGCTGGCCGCAACATACGCAAACGTAAGTACCTTCGGTTTCCGTATCTTCATACTCTCCGGTGAACGGCGGCTCGGTTCCCTTCTGACGCGTGACCCGGTACTGCTCGTCCGTCAGCTTCGCCCGCCACTCTGAGTTATCCTTACGAATCTTTTCGCCCATGGTCGTTAGATTACTCGAAGTACCGTTCCGATTCATGAATCCGTTGGGGGAAATAAGCCCGCGAATCTCCGTGAGGGAGACTCGCGGGCCCTGAGCGCCCGGGTTTGACCGAGGTCGGTCCGCGTCCTAATGCTACTTTGAGGGAATGTAGCTGAGGTTCGTGCGGAATCTGAGAATTTCGCTATATTCGCTGAACACCACGGCGGACGCGGATGCGAACTTGCCAAATCTCATTTTCCTCCGAAAAAATGGAGGTGGGTACCCGCTTGCCGCCCGGAGGCTAGTCCTCGATACGCATTCGTGTCAAGCATACCGGGCACTGCGGCTGCGCGTGCATAGGGAAGCCTGGGCACATCGTATCCCCGCTGTGGGTTGAGGTGGTAGTC
>Ga0209415_10010766_pt1 | contig 15477 bp, 11 predicted proteins | sample PeaSoiSIISIP2007_FD_187696 | JGI IMG/M metagenome (GOLD analysis project Ga0209415, IMG submission 187696) | Peat soil microbial communities from Weissenstadt, Germany - SII-SIP-2007 (SPAdes) (version 2) | ecosystem: Environmental > Terrestrial > Soil > Wetlands > Peat | place: Germany... | reverse complement strand
TTCCTCGGAATAAGCCTCGAGGATGACGCGCACCTCATCGTTAATGCGGTCTTCGAGCGCCAGTTCTTCCTGCAAAGCGCCGTGCACTTTCTCGGTAAGCACAGGCATCGCCTTGGTCTCAATAAGACCGCTCGCCACCAGTTTTTTGGAAACTTCGCGGGCGAGATAGCCCACATATTCTTTAGAAAAGAGCATGACGAAACATCTTTTTTGCGAAATGAAAGTTTATCACACGCCCGTCGGACTGTTACAAAAGGCCCCGCTCGGTAGTGGGCCGTTTTGAATTTCCTCACCGAATTGCGATCAACAGACCGCCGCTTACACCAATGGACTGCTCATGCCCCCGGCCAAAGTTATATTCGTAACCCGGTTCAACGTACCAGCCAAATCTGTGCTTGGCTGAGGGCCAATACATGAAATCTGCCACCGCTTCACCACCGACAGAGTTCGTCGTCACGCCGTATTTCGTCGTATGAATCCACTCCGGGCCAATGCCCACCATGATCTCCGCCTTTTTCGAGAGTGTCCAAGGCTTCTTGAACAGAACATCGGTGTCCCATTCTGTCGAGTGACGGGTGAAAAGCGGCGCAACTCCCGCCTCAAGTTCCAGCCAATTCTCTATCGGCGTAACTTCAAGCGCGATCGTAGGGCCAAAACTCGCACCTTCACCCGTGAGACCATGAGAAGCAGCGCCTCCAATTTCGACAATTGCGGCGGGTTCCTTATCATCCGATTGTGCGAACGCATTTCCAACGGAGAAAGACAGACACGCTATCAACAGAATCTTCATGCCGCTCCAACCTCAGCCCACCACCCCTGGTCCGCTTTCTCCTGTGGGTCTCTGTGTCCCCTGTGGTTAAAATCTAGCGCGACACCAGTAATTCCACCTCGTCCTCAATTGCAGCAATCGCGACAGGAGCAAGCCCGGCCTCCCGCAGTTGCTGGTTGAGCTGCACTAATCTCGTCTGCTTGAATCGAGTCCACTCTGCGATGCGTGCGTTTATCTGTGCGCTCGACTCGTTATAAACCGCGATCGCCTGCGAGGGCACGGCCCGATCTCCGTTTTCGACCACTCGCAGCGCGGAGGCCAGCGCCGTGTAGGCATCCTGCAGCCCGGCGCCCTCTCCGGTTTTATTCGAAAGAATCTTGCCGATAGCGGATTGAACCTCGGCCAGCGCCGTCTTGAGCGCCGCGTTCTGCGCCGTTAGTTTTTGTTGAACCTCCGCCAGCTGTTTTTGCACCGAGCCAATCTCGGACAGTGCGCGCCGCGCGTCGATGGTCTCGCCAAAGATCTGCCGTCCAAGTCGCAACTGCTCGGCAAGTATCTCGGAAGTCGCGGGCGAGCGCGGATCCATGATGATCTTCAGTGGTTGCGTCTGCGTTTTTCCATCCACCGTCAGGCGGACCTCGTAGGTTCCCGGCACCGCCTTCGGCCCGCTGGGGGCGCGGTACTCGGATTCTTCGTCGGCGGTCGGGCCCCCGGTGCTGCTCCAGGTAAGGTTCCAGACGAAGCGGTGCATGCCCGCAGTTTTTTCCAGGACTTCAGGCTTGGGAAACCAGCGCTCGGCGACAGGTAACGGTTGGTGCTTCCACGTGCTTTGGGAAGACTGATCTCCTGCAGCACGATCAATCGAAACAAATTTCCGAACAAGATTCTGTTGCGCATCGAAAATTTCCAACCGCACGCTGCTCACCGCAGATGGCAGGAAATAATCCAGCATCGCGCCATTCGGAGGATTCTCTGCCGTGGGCTCCTCGGGCGGAAGCGGCGAACCTGAAAAGGAGTCGTGATCCATGCGAATCGCCGTGGCCGGACTGTAAAACCACGGACCACCCGCTCGGCTCGCATCAACCGTCCGCACCTGGCGAAGCGGCGTGATGTTATCGAGAACCCAGAAAGCGCGTCCAAACGTGGCCGCTATCAGGTCATCGCCGTGAATCGTAAGATCGCGAACTCCGGTGACCGGCAGATTCAATTGCAATGACTGCCAGTGGTCTCCGTCATCCCACGACACGTAAACTCCAAATTCGGTTCCGGCGAAGATCAGACCTTTGGTCTGTGGGTCTTCACGAACCGCGCGCAAGAATGCGGGAGCGGTCAGGCCGTTCGTCACCAATTGCCAGGTCGCTCCGTAGTCGCGCGTGCGATAGATAAAGGGCGTTTGATCGTCGACGCGGCTGCGATCGACGGCAACGTAGGCCACGGCGGGATCGAAGTGCGAAGCTTCGATCAGCGAAATCTTGCTCCAGTCGCTCACTCCGGGCGGAGTAACATCTTTCCAATTCTTGCCGCCATCGCGGGTCACGTGAATCAGCCCAGTGTCGCTGCCCGCCCAAATCAGATTGCGATCGAGCGGCGATGGCGCAATAGTGAACACGACTCCATAGCCGGACCGTTTCGCTTGTTCGAGAGTTAACGAACTCGCCGGCTTGGCCGCACTTTGATCGTGAGCTTCGCCAGTCGCTCCCGTGAGATCTGGACTGATAGTTTCCCAGTGCAGTCCGCCGTCGACCGTCTTCATCACATACTGCGTCCCCAGATAAAGCACCGCCGGCTCAGCCGGAGAAGGAACCAGCACCGGAGTCCAAGGATCGCGATACTTGCGTTCATAGATCTCCGCATTCCACGCGAACGCGGGCCAAGGTGCAATGTCCTGGCTTAGCCCAGTCTTCTTATTGAAGCGATCCACCGTGCCGTAAGTCCCACTAATGTAAAGAATGTCGGGGTCCTTCGGATCGACCGCCATATATCCGCTCTCGCTGGGGCCAGACGGAGTCCAATCCCGCGGCGTGATCAGATCGTGGTCGGTGCGGCTTAGAGTCGCGGCGCTGCCGCTATCCTGCTCCGTACCGTACACGGTGTAAGGAAACTGGTTGTCTGTGATCACGTGATAAAACTGCCCTGTTGGCTGGTTGTACCAGGTGCTCCACGTCTGTCCGCGATTGAGGCTGATCGTGGTTCCCTGGTCGGTCGCGAGCACCATGCTGGCGGAATTCTTCGGATCAATCCAGAGCTGGTGATAATCGTCTCCACCAGGAGCGCCGCGTACCACCGAAATTGTTTTCCCGCCATCTTCGGAGTGGTAGAGAGCAACGTTCGGCATGTAGACCACGTCGGGATTCTGCGGATCGATGGTGATGCGATTGAAATACCACGCCCGGCTGGTCAAGCGAGGATCGGCGTTGGCCAGCGCCCAGGTCTTGCCTCCGTCGTCCGAACGATAGATGCCGGAGTTCTTCGCTGTATTTGTTTTGGTCTCAATGAGGGCATACACGCGCTTGCAGTCGGGCGCAACGTCAACGCCCACTCGTCCCCAATCACCTTCGGGCAGTCCGTTTCCAGCCAGACGACTCCAGGTTTTGCCGGCATCCTCGGAACGGTAAAGGCCGCTGCCGGGTCCATCTATCGGAGAATATCCGGTCCACGGCGGACGATGCGTATGCCACGCCCCGGCAAACAAAAGCTGCGGCGCAGACGAGCAAATCGCTAAATCTGAAATCCCAATTTCCGGCCCCAGATCAAGAACCCGCGCCCAATGCGCTCCTCCATCGACCGATTTGTAAACGCCGCGTTGTGCGTTGGGAGCATAAGCGTGTCCCAGAGCGCCGACATAAACCACATCAGGGTTCCGCGGATCGATCACAATCCGGCTGATCTGCCGCGTATCCTCCAGTCCAATGTGATGCCAGGTTGCGCCGCCGTCGCTGGATTTGTAGACGCCGTTCCCCGAAGAGAAGTCTTCACGAATGTCGCTCTCACCGGTCCCGGCGTAAATCGTCTTGGGATCAGACGGCGCCGCGGCCAGCGCCCCGATCGAGCCCACTGGCTGGTTGTCAAAAATCGGTGTCCAGGTAACTCCGGCGTCGGTTGTTTTCCAGATGCCGCCATTGACCGCGCCAAAATAAAAAGTCGTGGAGTCTCCCGGCACCCCAGCCACGGCCACCGCGCGGCCGCCGCGGAACGGGCCAATCAGCCGCCATTTGAGCCCACTCACCAATTCAAGAGGAACTGGCTGCGCCAGCGCCGCGACGCTTAAGAACAGAATGGTTAAGAACAGAAAAGCACACGTGGAAAGAAAAAATGTCAAACGCGATCTGAATTTGTGCAAGTGCCAGGCCCTCTTTGTTGGATACCCCAGTTGGTTGACATTCTATCCTTGAGTTTTCATTCGCGCATCTGGTCCGCATGGTCGGCTCGACATCGAGCGATTTGCCGCACGCACGCTGCTTGCGGTCTAATGCCCCATGCACTGGATCTACGCCACAATTCTTTTTCTGCTTCTGCTGGCGATGATAGCGCTGTTACTCGGGCTGCTTCGTCGCACTCGCCTGGGCCCGCTCCTGCGCGAGCATATCGCCGACCGTCCGCGCCGCCGCGTGTTTCTAGCATCGGTCAGCTTCTTTCTGACGTTTGCCATCGTGCGCGGAATGGTGTTTTGCATCCGCCACCAGATTCCGCCTTTTCACTACATCATCATGGGCGGCCGCCACGTCCACCACCTGGTGCCCGGAATTCTGATTCTGCTGGGAGTAGGTTATGGCTGGCTGTGCGAATTTGGCACGGGCAGCGATTCGTCGTCACGTTTCGCCAGCGCTTTGATGTCGCTGCTTTATGGAGTGGGCGCGGCGCTTACTCTCGATGAGTTTGCCCTCTGGCTCAACTTGAAGGACGTTTACTTCGTGCGTGAGGGCCGGTCCAGCTTCGACGCCATCATCCTGTTCGGCTCGCTGCTTGCCATCGGAGCCTGGGGCGCGCCGTTCTTCGCCGCGCTGACAAAACGAACGAAGCAGAACCACTAGGATCCTGCGTCATTGGTTGGGGTGGGTCAGTTTGAATTTGTCGGCTTTGGGTAGAGCACGGCTTTAGCCGTGCCGATCAGCGCTTTTAGAAATGGGGACTTTAGCCCCTGAGGGACGCTTTCTAAGCTGCAACGTATTTGTAAAACATGCTCTAATCGGTTCGGCAATCAAGGTTAGTCATCGAATTCAAATCTCGTCTCCCCCAGTTTACTGGAATCCGGGGTTGATGTCCCCGGGCGCGCATTTCTCTTGCCAGTGTGATCACCGTCACTGCAAGCGGTGCGGCCGTAAGTAAACTTCCAACCATGAACGCATCCATCAAAAACGATCGTATCGAGTGGTTACAAGGGCCTTCGACGGATTCCGCGGCGAAATGCGCCGTGCTCCCCGCCGAGCGCAAGAACCCCTGGCGAATCATTCTTCTCGGAGCGCCGGGCGTGGGCAAAGGTACGCAAGCCGAACTCCTCACCGAGCGCCTGGGCGCGTGCCATCTTTCGACCGGAGACGTCTTTCGAGCCGCCGGCAAGATGCGTGAATGCGACCAATCCCCGGCAATGAAGGCCGCACTCCAATACATGCGCCGCGGCGACCTGGTCCCCGACGCCACCGTCTGGGAAATGGTGCGCGAGCGCAGCCATTGCCTGCTCAATTGCGGCGGCTTCATCCTCGACGGATTCCCGCGCACCCTCGGCCAGGCCGTCTCCCTCAAGGATCTGACGGAGAAAGAACAGATTTCGATCAGCGCCGTCCTGAACTACGAACTGCCGATCGATGAGATTGTCAGCCGCCTGAGCGGCCGCCGCACCTGCGAAAAATGTAAAGCGGTTTTCCATGCCACCGAACGGCCGCCCAAAGTCGAGAACGTCTGCGATCGATGCAGCGGACGCCTCCTGCAGCGCGAAGACGACCGTCCCGAGTCCATCACCGTGCGTATGGAAGCCTACGACCGAAGCACCGCGCCCCTCATCCAGTTCTACAAGAATCTCGGCCTGCTGCTGCCCGTTGTAGCCAAGGGAACTCCCGACCAGATCTTGGCGCGCACGATGGATGGCCTGGAGAAACTGGAGGCGCGCGCCCAAGTTCGGTAAATGAAGTTCCTTCGTGTTCTTCGTGGTTCATGGTTTTGTCGGCGGCATCGTGAACCTGAGCGCGTATCCCGGCAGTTAAGAGTTGAAAATGCCAACCGCCGAGATTAAGCTAGCGGTCACCCTCCCCCGAGGCTCGCTGTTATATAGCTGAGGCTTCTCTGTCCTAATGTCCGCAGACTCGCTGAGTCGTCTAACCGATTTCCTGGATTCCGTGTCCCTGTTTCAGGGGCTAGGGCCGGAATTCGTCTCGGCGCTCGCCAAAGCAGCCGAACCTGTCCATCTCCCCGCTCACCAAGTCTGCCTGCGCGAGGGAGACCGCAGCGACTGCCTGTTTGTCGTCCTCTCTGGCGCAGTTCGCGTGCTGCCCCGCGGCACCGAAGCCAGCAAGAATGCCGCCATCGACCTGGGGACCGGCGCCTGCGTCGGAGAAGTTGGCTTTCTCACCTGCGATAAGAGATCTGCCACCGTCAGCACCTTGGATGAAACCAGTCTTCTGAAACTCTCGCGCGCGGCTTTCGACGCCCTGATCCAGCAATTTCCGCGCGAGACCGCGGAAGTTACAAACCGCATCGTGCTTGGTGCCCGCAAGATCCATCTTTCGTCGGCGTTGCGCCGCAGCGAACTTTTCGGCTCGGTGGACGCCCAGGTGCTCAAGGACCTCGAGGCCGAGCTCGAATTGGTCGATCTCGCGAGTGGCGAAACTCTGTTTCGCCGCGGTGAACCCGGCGATGCGATGTACCTGATTATTGCCGGACGGTTGCGTGTGGCCCTCCTGCAAAATGAAAATGGCGAAGGCAAAGAAAAAGAAAAGATCCTGGCGGAGTTGCACCCCGGAGATACTTTGGGAGAAATGGCGGTCCTGACCGGCGAACCGCGCTCCGCCTCCGTGTATGCCTTTCGCGATACTCAGATGGCCAAACTTTCGCGCGACGGATTTCAGCGCCTGCTGCAAAAATATCCCGACGTGTTGTCTCTGTTCTTCACCCGCAAGATGGCGGGGTTGATGCGCGAGCAAATTACCGGAGCCGCGCCGCGCTCCAGCGGGCTCCGAACCTTAGCCGTGATCCCCGCTCACCCCGGCGCTCCGTTGAAAGACTTCTGCGTCCGGTTCACGCGGGCCTTGGCTGCTCTCGATTCCGCCGTGCACGTCAGCAGCGAGTTCGTCGACTCCGCTTTAGATCGCACCGGAGCATCTCAGTCGCAGGACGAAACTGCCGGCGAACACCGTGTCACCGAATGGCTGAATGGTCTCGAAGAGCAATTCCGTTACGTGGTCTATGAAGCCGACAGCCACGACTCCAACTGGACTCGAAGATGTTTGCGGCAGGCCGATCACGTTCTAGTCGTGGCCGATGCGGATTCCAATCCGATTCCCGGGCAGGTCGAGTCCGGCCCGCTGCTCGCCGCCAGATTAGCCCGCGGAAATGTCAGCCTCATCCTGACTTACAACCGCCCCGGTCCGCCGGCGGCAACTCGTAACTGGCTGGCGCAGCGGCCGGGATATCGCCATCATCACGTCCGCCTTTCGTCGAGCGACGACCTCGCCCGCATAGCGCGCTTTTTCACCGGTCGCGCCATCGGTCTCGTGCTCGGCGGCGGATTCGCCCGCGGCATCGCTCATGTCGGCGTCTTGCAAGCCCTGGCCGAGGCCGGAGTCCCCATCGATCTCATCGGCGGCACCAGCATGGGAGCGATTGTCGCCGGAATGTGGTCGATAGGCCTCGAACGCGAAAAGATGATCGACTATCTGCGCGCCGGAGGAATGGCAGCCTTTCGCGATTTCACCGTGCCCTTCGTCAGCTTCACCACCGGCCAGAAAATGTGGGACATCGTCGACAAAGTCGGCGGTGATACCCAGATTGAAGATCTCTGGCAGCCCTACTTCTGCGTGTCCGCCATCCTCAACCGCGCCGAAATCAAGATTCACACCCGCGGCTCTCTCACCAAAAGCGTTCTTGCCAGTTCGCGCGCCCCGGGAGTTTTCCCGCCCGTGGTTTGGGATGACGATCTGCTCGTCGATGGCGGCATCATCAATAACGTGCCGGTCGATGTGATGAAGGAATACTCCAATGGCGGAATCGTGATCGCCGTCGATGTCTCCCCCGCTCCCGAATCCGCCAAGACTGAGGATTACGGCATGGCGCTTTCCGGCGTGCGCCTTATGTTGAATCGATTAAATCCCTTTTCGGCCAGCATTTATCCTCCCAGCATTATTAAAGTCCTGATGAAGACCATCGATTTCAGCAGCGAGTCGTACCGCCGCAAAGTGGCGGACGCCGCCGACCTTTACATTCGCCTGCCGCTCGAGGGATTCCGCTTTGACGATTTCAAACGCTCGGCCGAGATGGCCGATGCCGCCCACCGGGAGGCAAGAGAGATCATCGGGCAATGGAACGCGCAGGCGCAGAGCCAGCCGCGGAAGAAGACCGCGTAGACCTCAAACTTCTATACTCATGACACACCCGCCAACGCCGGGGGAGTTTTGAATTTGGGCAGCAAATTCCATCTCGTAGCCTCCTTTGATGACAAGACTCAGGAACTCTCGCTCGACTCCGGAAGCTCGTGGACCATCGGCCGCTCGACCGAAAATACTCTGGTTTGCGAAGACAAAGCCGTGTCCCGCCGCCACGCCGTGGTGCAGCAGCTCCAGCCCGGCAAGTTCTATTTCATCGATCTCGGCAGCAGAAACGGATCCTCGGTAAACGGCCGCCGCATCACCATGCCACTCGAGCTGCGCGACGGCGATGCCGTGATTTGCGGCGGTACGCGGCTCACCTTCCATGATCGTTCCGAAGGCAGCGCGGCGAAAGCGCCCGTCGAGACCGATGGCGCCACCGTGATCCTCTATTCCAGGCGCGTAATCAGCGTGCTGGTAGTCGACATCCGCGACTTCACCCCGCTCACCCAAAAACTGGACGAAGCTATCCTGGCGCAAACCATCGGCACCTGGTTTCGCCAAACCGGCACGATCCTGCGTAAATACGGTGCTTCCGGAGACAAATATATCGGCGATGCGGTCATGGCCGTCTGGACGCACACCAGCGAAAATCCTCAAGCCGCCCAGATTTATCCCATATTGCAAGCTCTCTCCGAGATCGAAGCCTTCACCCGAACCCTGCACCAGCAATTTCCGTTGCCTGCGCCCCTGCGCGTAGGCGCTGGCATTAACACCGGTCTTTCCATCATGAGCAACACCGGCCCGCAGGAGAATCCCGATTTCAGTCCGCTCGGCGACACCGTGAATGCCACGTTCCGCTTGGAAACGGCCACCAAGAAATCCGGCTTCGATGTCGCAATCGGCCGCACCACCATGGAGTGTCTCAACGGCAAAGCCGATCTTTCTCAACACGATGCTCAGCACCATGCTCAGCACTGTGCGCAGCACTTCGAAAAACGATCCGTGGAGTTGAAAGGTTACGACAAAGCGGTGGATGCGTGGTTCACTTCGTTTGATAAGTTGCAGGACTTTCTGCAAGTCAGCCAGCCGGAACAACCTTAGCCGCCCCGCGATTGGTGGAAGGATTCGACGGGCCTACCGCTATGTATTCTGTAGGCCATGGGCGTGAAAGCCTCTGCACCCGCCCACCCAAAACGCCCCGCCATAACGAATAACAAATTTGTTATCTGTGGGTTACAATCCGAACCTGTGGCACTCAAGGTGCATCTATCTTAAGGGATGCTTCGGGATAAGCTCCAATCCGGCTTCTTGCTGTTGAAAACACAACGGGGATCGGTGCGCGTTGAGCTTACCTTCTGGCAACGCCTTTATCTGCTCTGGACGTTCCGCAATTTCCGCCAGCTCTCGCTCCCGCTCCTGAATTCGCGCCAGCGCGCATTGGTCAACACCGCCTTCGACAAGAACGCAAGCGTCGTATCGGATTCCTACGACCGATCGCTGGTCATCGGTGTGGTCGAATTTTATCTGCCGCCAAAGCTGCGAGTCGATGCTGCGCCCGTCCCGCTTATGGTCAAAAACGATACGCAAGAACGGCAGGCGGCCCAGCCTGCGAAAATCGCGGCTGAGCCGAATCCAGCCGCCTCCGCTTTACCCATTGCCGCTCAGTCCAGATTTTCCTGGCCAAAAATTGCATGGCCAAAAATTGGATGGTCCCGGCTGGCAACGACCGCTGGCGTGCTGTCCCTCTGCGTTGTGTCCGTGGTCGCCTGGCATCGCATTGAGGGAATTCCAAACACTCAAGCCCACAGTCAGCCGAGTCTGCAGCGGATCAACGCAGTCGCTCCGCCGAATCCTGTGGACTCCGCAAAACCGTCGCCCATCCCCGGAGACGCTGTTGCCGGACGCACCACCGCCGTCGCCCCACCTCTCGTAGTCCCAAAAGCTGTACCGAAAGCGGAGATCATGCCGGCATCGATCGCCACAGTCGTTTCAACTCCGATGCCAACCGCTGGCCCAACTCCGAAGCCGAGTCGCCTCCACGATGCAGCTTCAATTCCGACCCTCCCACTCTCCGGCAAGGTCAACGACGATAAACACAGCGGTATCCCAGCCACCCGGCCGCCGCTGCATTTCGCCTATCCCGACTATCCTGACCTCCACGCTCGCGGCATCGTCTCTCTGACTGCGCAGGTGGATCCCGATGGCGTCGTGCGCACCGTGAAAGTAGCTTCTGGCAACCGTGCTCTAGCCGCCGCCGCAGTCCGCGCCGTTCGCCAATGGCGCTACCGCCCCTACCTGAAAGATGGACGCCCAGTAGCCACGGAAACCAACATCGTCATCTCCTTCATCTCCGACGACGCAATTTCCATGAGCTTCCCTCCCAGCCTGCCGCCCACGCCCTAGTCCGGGAATTTCCTTGGTGGACCTTCGTGCCCTTGGTGGTAAAGGTTTTTTGCAAGCCACGCCAACTTTCCCGATTGCCCACCGATGCGGTAGCTTCTAGTTAAGAATTTCAGCCCGCGAGGAAGAGCCAGTCGTGAATTCGCTTTCCACAAAAACGTCCCCTCCGTCCAGTCCCGAAGCGCAGCGCCGTCTTGCGTACTTCAACGACCGTAGCGATCAAATCGTCTCGACCATCCGCGAGCTAGTCGAAATGGAATCGCCCAGCGACAACAAGCCCGCCGTCAATCGCATCGCCGAGGCCGTCGCGAAAAAATTTGCCCAGCTCAGAGGCGAACCGCGAATCCATCGCGCGACCAGCTTCGGCAATCACCTGCAAGTGGATTTTCCCGGTAGGCGTGCCGCCAAGCCGCTGCTTCTGCTTGGCCACCACGACACCGTATACCCGCTCGGAACGCTCGCCACCATGCCCTGCCAGATAGTCGGCGACAAACTCACAGGCCCCGGCGTCCTCGATATGAAATCCGGCATCGGGTTAATGCTCCACGCGCTAGCCGCACTGCAGGATTGGCATACGGAGGAATGCCATGGCATCTTGCCGCGCCCCGTGACCGTGCTTCTCGTCTCCGACGAAGAAGTAGGCAGCGACTCGTCGCGAGCCATCACCGAGTCGCTGGCGAAAAAAGCCGCAGCCGTGCTCGTGCTCGAGCCCTCTTATGGATCGCAGGGCGCCGTGAAAACCGCGCGCAAGGGAGTTGGCGATTACCTCGTCAAAGTTACCGGCAAGGCGTCTCACGCCGGCCTCGATTTCCAGAAAGGCGTAAACGCGATTCGTGAGCTCGCTCGCCAAATTGAAAAAATCTCCGGCTTCACCGAATTAAAAAAGGGATTGACTGTCAACGTCGGCGTAGTCAGCGGAGGATCGCGCACCAACGTGGTTCCGGCCGAAGCCGCCGCGCAGGTCGATGTGCGCATCGCGCGCATGAAAGACGCCGCCGGAATCGACAAGAAAATGCGCAGCCTGCGCCCCTTCAATCGCAAGTGCAAAATCGAGATCACCGGAGGAATCAATCGTCCGCCCATGGAACGCACCGCCGGAGTGGCAGCGTTGTACGCCCAGGCTAAAGCCATTGCGCGCGAGTTGGGATGGAAGCTGGGCGAAGCCGCCGTAGGCGGAGGCTCCGACGGAAATTTCACCGCCGCTCTGGGCATCCCAACCCTCGACGGTCTAGGCGCCGTAGGCGACGGAGCGCATGCCCCGCACGAGCACATCCTGATCTCGGAGTTGCCCCGCCGCGCCGCCCTGATAGCAGCCCTGATCGAGCGCGCGTGATTCGTTCGTGTAGGGACGGACGCATTCGTCCGTCCCCCGAAGAGAAGCGAGGGTGCTCTAGTTCCAAGGTGCCCTAGTCTGAATCGCCAAGCCACCAAGAACTGTACCCCGGTTCTACTTTCCCCCCAGCCTGCTAACCCGCTCTCCTCCAGTCAGTTGGGGATAAATCACATTGTCCTGTGACGGCCAGCACGAAGAACTTTGACCGGAGGGTCCACACTAACCTAGAATTCAATTTGGGGTCCGTAGAGCGAGAGTGAAACGGAACACGGATGCTGCGCCCGTGAGGGGTGCCGGGCAACCCCGCTGGAGGCTTTATGGGTGAAGGACTGTTTCAACCGCTGCACATTCTGTTGATCATCGGCATCGCGCTGCTGCTTTTCGGACCCAGCAAGTTTGCCGACTTAGGCAAAGGGCTGGGAGAAGGCATCCGGAATTTCAAGTCGTCGATGAAAGATCCGGAAGAAAAGCCAAAAGATCCGCCCAAGCCGCCTGCCACATAATCTCTCTGTAGAGACGGGGCTTGCCCCGTCTCACTGCGCACTGGCAAACGCGAAAAATTGCGTCTCTACGAATGTTCGCTAGCGTGCTCCCGCAACATGCGCCACACCAGCGCCACCGGAAGTCCCACGACGTTGCTGTAATCCCCTTCGATCCGCGGAATCCAGCGCGAAGCGATACCCTGAATCGCATAGGCTCCAGCTTTGTCCATAGGCTCGCCGCTGGTAACGTAGTCGGCGATCTCCTGCTCCGAGATTTCGGACATCGTCACCGAAGTGGTTTCACTACCCACCGAGCACTGGCCAGTGACCACCAGGCACACGCCAGTAATCACCTGATGTTCGCGACCCGAAAGCATCCGCAACATGCGCGCGGCGTCCGCGCCATCGGAGGGCTTGCCGAGAATCTGCCCCTCGACGACCACCACCGTATCGGCGCCAAGCACGACATCGTTGGGACGCAGACCCGGACGCCGCAGCGCAACCGCGAGCGCCTTCTCACGCGCGAGTCGTTCGGCACATGCCTGTGCGGATTCTCCCGGCAACGGCTCTTCAGCGATATTCGCAACCTGCACCTCAAACGGGATGCCAGCGCTACGCAACAATTCCTGGCGACGCGGCGATGCAGAGGCGAGCACGAGCATTGGGGATATTGTACGGGGCTTCGTCGGGCGGCTAGCGGTCAATGAGTGAAGTCGGGATTTATCGCCAATTATCACTCGGCGGAAGTTCGTCGATTATTTTTGTTGAGGAATAAGAACCAATCCCCCCGACCAGTGTGGAATGTGCAACTCGTCTGGAGACTTGTATGCCCAAGACAGGAGTACATCTGATTTCTTCATCGCATTCGTTCGGATGACATACCGCAAATCAATGTCACCTGTCAGCACCTCCCGTGGTTTCACGGAGACCCTGGTGGGTCCGGGGTCATCAATAGGGAATACCAGATCGACGGGTTCTCCGTTTGGTCTCACGGCGGCGAAGACCACGCTATATCTGTTACCCCACGGCAAATCTGCTTGATAGAACGTCGCAGTAGTCGCAGCCCCAGACCTCAGTGTCACCCGCAAGTGCAGAGGATTCTGATGATTCAGCTCGACTTGAATGGCAGGTTCTGGCCTATTCTGTGCGACGGCTAAACTCGAAAAACCGGCAACAAGAGGAAGGATTAGGGCGCTAAGAATGGAACGCATACCTGTATTGGACACCGAGGAGGTCGCGTCGGCACGATTACATATGTAACTGTCGCCAGCAGTGTTACGCCAACCGTCGGATCGAAGTGAGGTGCTCCCCTACGGGAAGGCTCGCAAGCCTATGAACGTCAAGCCCGCGGCGATTTATAAGGTAGGATCTACTCCAGCGCTTCGGGCTCGATCGAAATATTCTTTTCGCCTTTGGCGCGCTTTTCCCAGTATTTCTTCACCCAGGCTTCGTAGCTCTTGCCCGCGGCAGTGTCGCGTCCGGTAAAGGCGATCGCGGCGATTTCGGAATAAGAAATGGCGGGGCGCTCGCTGCGGGTGGCCACGATCAGCCGCACGACAGAGTTGACCAGCGTCGACCCAATGCGGCGGTCGAAGAGATATCCAGTGATCTCGGAACCATCCTTACACGTAATGGTTACGTCGCCGCGATAGTCAAATGCTTTTTCGATGACCGCCCGAACATCGGCTTCGGTGGCGAGTTGCGGAATCCATCCCTGAAGATTTTCGCGCTCAAATCCCGGGACCACTTCGAGTTCGTCGCTCGTGTGCAGATCGGTGGCGTGCGGCTGCGCTAGAACTTGTGCGCTGTGGTGCGGCGCGGGATCGTGCCCGTGCTCCCGCCCACTCATGCGTGGCTTTCCTCGGCTTGGGGGGCCGCTTCCATCTGCGCGTCGATTTGCGCGTCGATTTGAACTAGCGGGTTGTAAGAGTGCACCGGCCGCACTTCGCGCTCAAGATCGCTGAGCGCGTCCTTATCCGGATAGAGCGAGAAGGTCGCCTTGACCGTGTCCACAAATCCGCGCAGCGATCCAAACGTGTCATCGACCGAGGAAGGCTCATAGCCGCAATGCACCATGCAATTCGCGCACTGCGGATTCCCCGACTCGGTCCCGTAGCTCGCCCACTCCGTCGTTTCCATTAATTCTTTGTAAGACTCGGCATAGCCATCCTGCAGCAGGTAGCAGGGCTTCTGCCATCCGAAAATGTTATAAGTTGGCATACCCCAGGGCGTGCATTTGTAGTTGCGCTTGCCCATCAGGTATTCGAGAAACAGCGGCGATTGGTTGAAGCGCCAAGTCTTCTTGCGATTCGAAAGCATGGCGCGGAACATGCGCCGAATGCGGGCGCGTCCCATGAAATGTTTCTGGTCGGGAGCCTTGTCGTAGGAATATCCCGGCGAAACCATCATGCTCTCGACGCCAACGTCCATCATCTCGTCAAAAAACTTGCGCACGCTGTTCGGATCAGCGCCATCGAACAAAGTCGTGTTGGTGGTCACGCGGAAGCCGGATGCAACGGCGGCGCGAATCCCATCGAGGGCAAGCTCGTATCCGCCTTCGCGGCACACAGAAAAATCGTGATGCTCTTTCTGCCCGTCCACGTGCACCGAAAAACTCAAGTATTTGCTGGGCTTGAACAAGTGCAACTTTTCTTTCAGCAGCAGAGCGTTGGTGCAGAGATAGATATATTTCTTGCGCACGAGCAGGCCATCGACAATCTTGTCGATCTCGGGATGCATCAACGGCTCGCCGCCGGGAATCGACACCATCGGGGCTCCGCATTCATCGACTGCTTTGAAGCAGTCTTCCGGGGAAAGATCGGTCTTCAGGATGTGGGCGGGGTACTGAATCTTGCCGCATCCGGCGCAAGCCAGGTTGCAGCGGAACAGCGGCTCGAGCATCAGCACGAGCGGATAGCGCGTGCGTCCGGCCAGTTTCTGGCGCAGAACGTAGGAGGCCACTGTCCACATCTGGGA
>Ga0209415_10010765_pt1 | contig 15477 bp, 16 predicted proteins | sample PeaSoiSIISIP2007_FD_187696 | JGI IMG/M metagenome (GOLD analysis project Ga0209415, IMG submission 187696) | Peat soil microbial communities from Weissenstadt, Germany - SII-SIP-2007 (SPAdes) (version 2) | ecosystem: Environmental > Terrestrial > Soil > Wetlands > Peat | place: Germany... | reverse complement strand
TTGAGCGAGCCGCACCGTTCGGGATCGCCTGGGGTGGAGTGGGCCCGCGCAGGTGCCCTCCGGGTGCACCGCGGGGTCGGACGTCTACCCGGAGCCCTCCGACGCTCGCTCGGCGCCGCGCGCCTCGCCGTTTGCACCGCTCGTGATCGGGCCGGGCAGGACGGGGAGGCGTGCCTCGAACCGGGCACCGCCCTCCGGCCGGTTCGCGGCCAGGATGGTGCCCCCGTGCCGTTCCACGATCCAGCGCGCAATGGAGAGCCCGAGCCCGGTCCCGCCCGAGGGTGCGTCGTCCGCCCGCCAGAACCGCTCGAACACGCGGTCGAGGTCCGTCGCGCGGATGCCGGGGCCGTCGTCGAGCACGTCGAGGGCCACCGTCTGGTCCTCGCGTCGCACCCGCACCAGCACCGTGCCCCCGGCGGGTGTGTGCCGGATGGCGTTGTCCACGAGGATCGTCACGAGCTGGCGCAGGCGCAGCGGATCGCCGACGGTCTCGGCCGGCCGCGGGTCGACCACCACGCTGACGCCGCCCTGCTCGGCGACGGGCGAGAGGGCGCCGGCCGCCTCCGCGGCCACGTCGGCCAGGTCGACCGGCTCTCGAGCCACCTCCACCACACCGGAGTCGGTCCGCGCCAGGAGCAACAGGTCATCGACGAGGGCGGCCAGGTGCGAGACCTCGCTCTCGATGTCGTCGAGCGCGTTGCCCACCTCCGACACCCGCTGCGAGCGGTTTCGCCGCAGGTCCGCCGCGCTGGCGCGGATCACGGTCAGTGGCGTCCGAAGCTCGTGGCTCGCATTCGCGGTAAATTCGCGCTGGCGGCGCAGCGCCTCCTGGCGCCGCTCGATCGACACCCGGATCGGGACCAGTGCCCTGCCGGCGTAGACGTAGCCAGCCGCGACGGCGAGGAGCACGGCGCCCAGCCCGCCGAGAATCAGGACGAAGACGAGCACCCCGAGGAGACGCTCCTCCGAGGTCCGGTCGCCGACGACCTGGACCACGTACGTGCCACCGGGCCCCTGGACCGCGACCGAGTAGACCCGGACCGGGATGCCGGAGATCGTGTCGTTCCGCACGTCGGTGCCCGATTGCTGGGACGCGGCGACGCCCTGCGCATCGGGAAGACCGGACGGCAGTTCAGGGTCGGAGGCGCCCTGTACGGCCCCCCCTGGGCCGATAACGAACGCGATGGTCCCGCCCGCGTCGCCGCCGAACGCCAGGCCCACCTGCGGGCGCTGCGGGAACCCGCTGTTCGTGATAAACCGGCTGAGGTTCTGCGCCCGGCGTTGCAGCTGCGCGACGGCGCTCGAGTTGAGGTTGCCGTCGACGGCGCCGTAGAGCGCGATCCCCAGCACGACCAGGATGAGGAGCGTCAGCCCGCCGCTCCAGGTCATGAGCCGCCAGCGTGTGCGACGCAGGAGCGGCGCATCCTCGCCCTCGCCGGAAGGCTGCGGACTGCCGATTGCGGGGTGTCCGGGCGGTTCAGTCGTCACGCAGCCGGTACCCCACGCCCCGCACCGTCTCGACGCGATCGGCGGCGGTACCGAGCTTGTCGCGCAGCAGGTGGATGTACGCCTCGACCGTGTTCGGCGTCAGCGCGACACCGTACGGCCACGCGTAGTCCAGGAGCTGGTCCCGCGTGAGGACCTGGCCGGGTCGCCGGAGCAGGCACTCGAGGATCGAGAACTCGCGCTGGCTCAGGTCAACGGACCGGCCGTCAACCGTCACGCGTCGCTTCGCCTCGTCGAGGGCGATCGGGCCGGCAGCGAGTCGGACGGACCGCCGGGCGGGTGGGCGGCGGCCCAGCGCTCGCAGGCGCGCCAGCAGCTCCTCGTAGGCGAACGGCTTGACCAGGTAGTCGTCCGCGCCGGCGTCCAGGCCCTCCACCCGGTCGCCCACCGCGTCCCTGGCGGTGAGCATCAAGATGGGAACCTGGCAGCCGTCCTGCCGCAGCCGGCGCGAGACCTCGAAGCCCGATCGGTCGGGCAGCCCGATGTCGAGGATGATCGCGTCGAGCTCGACCGTCGACGTGGCGATCTCCAACGCGTCCGCGGCGGTCGACGCGGTCTCGACGACGTGCCGGTCCTGGGACAGCAGCCGCTTCAGCAGCCGGACCAGGCGGGCGTCATCCTCGACAACGAGCAGGTGCACAAGGCGCTCCTACGGCGTCACGAGCGTGACGTCGCTGGCGGTGAGGGTCCGCGGGGCGCCGCTGGCCAGGGGTCCTGGCGCACTCCCGGTTCCGGCCCCGGCGCCGGTTCCAGCTCCAGCTCCGGTTCCGGCTCCGGCCCCGGAGCCCGTGCCGGCGCCCGCCCCGAATGCGGTCCGGTTGAACTGCAGCTGGACCATGACCTGGCTGCCCGAGGTCACGGCGCTGGCGCTGGCGGCGGTGGCGGTGCGATACGTCGTTGACGGCGTGAGGTCGACGGTGACTGTGTCGCCGGCCGCCGTCTTAAGCGTCAGCGTGGTGCCCGTCACCGACTGGACGGTGCCGCTCAGCGCGACGTCGGCGCCGCCCGCGCCGCCCACTCCGCCGAACCCGAGCGCGCCGCGCGCTGCCCCGGGCGCGAAGCTCGCAGTGGCCCCGAACGCGCCTCGGAACGCTCCGGTCCCGAACCTGCTCGTGCTGGCCGCCGCTGCGGGCGCTGTCACCCGCCCGACCGCGAATGCCACGCCGCCCACCGCTACGAGAGCGGCCACGGCGAGGAGGATGGTGGTGGACCGCGATGAATCGCGTCTGGCAGGCGCGCTGACCGGTGCGGGCGGAGAGGCGGGCCGTCCGGGCGACGCTGGGTCGGAGCCGGGAGCCGGGGCGCTGGGATAGTCGACCATCGAAGAGTTCCCTTTCACTCATAACTCAGGGCCACGACGGGGTCGAGACGAGCAGCCTGGCTGGCTGGCCAGACACCGAAGATGACCCCGATGATGAGGCTGAAGACCACGGACACGACGACCGTGATCGGGTTGAAGGCGAAGGCCCACCCGGCGAACAGCGCGATCACAGCCGTGGCGGCCAGGCCGATCACGATTCCGATCAGGCCACCCGAGACCGAGATCATTAGCGCCTCGAAGAGGAACTGCAGGAGGACGTCGCGGCCACGGGCGCCGATGGCCTTGCGGATACCGATCTCGTGGGTCCGCTCGCGAACCGAGACGAGCATGATGTTCATGATCCCGATGCCGCCCACGAGCAGAGAGATCGAGGCGATGCCGGCCAGCAGCACAGTGAGCAGGGTCGTGATGGAGCCGACCGTGGACAGCAGCTGGGTCTGGCTGGTAATCGTGAAGTCGGGCGTGCCGCTGGCGCCGATCCCATGGCGCTGGTCGAGCGCCGTCGTGATCTCGGCCGTGGCCGCGGTCATCTGCCTCGACGAAGTGACGCTGACGCCGATGGCGCGGACGCTGTCCGTGCCCACGAAGAGGTTCCGCGCCGTGGTGACCGGGATGAGCACCTCATCGTCGGGGCTGACAAAGCCGGTGCCGCCCTTCGGCTGCATGATGCCGACCACGTCGAACGGCAGCCCGCTGATGTAGACAGTACTCCCGACCGACGACGCCCCGAGTCCGAGGTTCGTGGCGGTGGTGTTGCCGAGCACGGCCACCCGCAACCCATGGTCCACGCTGGCCTGGGTCAGGAACGAGCCCTGCCACATGTCGTAGGCGAAGACGAGCGGGTAGGCCGGCGTCGTGCCGATCACCGTGGTCGTCTCGTTCAGGCTGCCGGCCACGATGAGATGGGAACTCGAGAGCTCGGGGGCCACGCCCGCGATGTCCGGCTGCGTGGTGAGAGCCGTCGCATCCTCGATCGTGAGGGTAGTGGCAGAGCCGAAGGCCCCCCGCGTGGCGCCCGTGGTGGTGGCCCCTGGCGTGACCGACAGGAGGTTCGTGCCGAGGCCCTGGAGGCGGCTGTTGATGCCCGAGGTGGCGCCCTCGCCGATCGAGACGAGGGCCACCACCGATGCGACGCCGATGATGACGCCGAGCATGGTGAGGCCAGTTCGCAGCTTGCCGGTCCCAAGCCGGGACAGCGCGAGCCCGAAGAGATCCGTGAGCTTCATGCCGCGATCCTCCCGTCCCGGATGTGGACCTGGCGGTCGGCCACTGCCGCTACGTCCGGATCGTGGGTGATGAGGACGATCGTGCGCCCCGCCGCATGGAGTTCGTGGAAGATCCCGATGACCTCGTTGCCGGCGCGCGAGTCGAGGTTGCCCGTGGGCTCGTCGGCAAGCAGGATCGCTGGTTCGGTGACGAGGGCGCGGGCGATGCCCACGCGCTGCTGCTGACCGCCGGAGAGCTCCGTCGGCTCGTGGCGCATCCGGTCACCGAGTCCGAGGCGCTCGAGGGCCGCCTGGGCCCGTGCTACGCGCTCGCGCCGGCTCACCCCCTGGTACGCCAGCGGGGTCGCCACGTTCTCCAAGGCGCTCGTGCGCGGCAGCAGGTTGTAGGACTGGAAGACGAAGCCGATGGAGCGGCTCCGGAGTGCCGCCAGCGCGTCATCGTTGAGCTCATCGACGGGCGTGCCATCGAGGACGTAGCGGCCGGCGGTGGGCCGGTCCAGGCAGCCCAGGATGTGCATCATCGTGGACTTGCCCGAGCCCGACGGCCCGATGATGGCGACGAACTCGCCCCGCGCGATGCTGAGGTCGACGTCGACGAGGGCGGGCACCTGCACCTTGCCCGTGTCGTAGATGCGGGAGACGTTCTCCAGATGGATGATGGGGTCGCTCATGGCGCACCTGCCGCGCCGCCGGCTGCGCCGCCGCCCGTTGTCGTGCGGGTGCCGCCGCCAGTCCCACCGCCGCCGGCACGGAGGCCGCCACCGCCGCCGCTGAGGGCACCGATGCCGCCGAAGCCGCCCGCGCCCCCGGTCGTGGTAGTGGAGTTGAGGGCGCTGACCGTGCCGGTGATTACGGTCTGGCCGGCCGTGATGCCGCTCTGGATCTCCGCCAGGGAGCTGCTCATGAGCCCGACCGTGACCGGCACCAGCTGCTCCGTGCCAGCGCTACTGAGCACCCGGACCTCGTAGTTGCCGGACGAACCGACGACCGAGATGGCGGGCACGGTGACCACGTTCAGTGCCTGCGCCGTGGTGACGGCCACGCTGGCCGACATGCCGGAGAGCACCGTGGACGGTGCGTTGGTGAGCGCGACCGTGACGGCGAACGTCACCACGCTGTTCGAGCCGGAGCTCGTGCCCACCGGCGTGATCGAGCTCACGGTGCCCGGGACGTCCACGCCCGGGGCAGTGACGGTGACCGTCGCCGGCTGTCCGACCTTCAGGCCCACCACGGCCGACTCGGCGAAGCTCGCCGTCGCTTCGAGCGCGGTGGTCTGCATGGTGATCGCCCAGCCGACCGGGGCGATCGTGTTGGGTTCGATGTTGATGGCCACGATCTGGCCGCTGTCGGGCGCGGTCAGGGTCGTGTGCGCCGCCGTGCTGTCGGCGTTCGTGAGGTTCGACTGCGCCGTTGAGACGGCGGCGGTATCGCTGGCGATGGTGGCGGCCGACTGCGGTCCTGTCGACGAAGCGTAGTTGGTCTGAGCCGACGCCAGCGACTGCTGTGCCGACGCCAGGCTGTCACCCATCGATACCTTGGCGGCCGCGAGGCGCTGGTTGGCAGAGTCAAGGTTCGTCTGCGCGGACTGGACGGCCTGCTGGGCGCTCTGGACCGTCGTCGACGAGGGCACCGAGCCGCTCGCCAGATTGGCCTGCGCGGTGGCGAGGGAGTTCTGCGCCGAGGTGACCTGGTTGGCGGCCTGCTGCTCCGCGCTCTGGTTCTTCAGCTCGAGCGCGGTGAGGGCGTTCTGGGTGGACTGGACGGCCGCCTGGTTGGCCGCGTTGTTGTTGACAGACAACGCCGCCTGGGCGTTCGCGACGGCCACCTGCGCGGCGGTCAGGGCGAGCTTGTCGGAGGCGATGGTGTTCGTCTGCGACTGCTGGGCGGACTGGAGGTTGAGCTGCGCCTGGCTGACCGCGTTCTGCAGGACCGCGAGCTGGTCGGCGGTGGGGCCGGCCTCGGCGGTGGCGAGCGCGGACTGGGCGTTGGCCAGCGCCTGCTGGGCCTGCGTCACGGCGAGCTCGGCCTGCTGCAACGTCGACTGCTGGCTGTGCTGCGTGGAGGCGTAGGCCAGGCTGGCCGCGTTGAGGGCGTTCTGTGCGGCCGCAAGCGCCGCCGAGGCCGGATGGCCCTCGTCGACGGCGAGCCGGGCCTGGGCCGCGGCGAGATTGGCCTTCGCGATTGCGACGCCGACCTGCGCATTGCTGGGGTCCGCGGTCGCCAGCACCTGGCCCTTGGCAACGGTCTGGCCGACCGTCACCGGCACCGTCTCGACGTTCCACGTCGTGGCGGTGGTGGAGGAGGACGTGGTCGTCGTGGACGCGCTGGAGATGACCTCCGGGTCGGCGCCGAAGCTGAGCCCGTAGGCCGCCGTGGATTGCACCGTCCCGGTGGCGACCGCCTGGACCGCCACGGTTCCGGTCGCTGCGGTGGCAGTCAGGTACTGTGGAGTGGAGGATGCGGTCAGATTGGGCCCGAAGACCGCGAAGCCGACCGCGCCGACGCCGATGACGATCATCGCCACGGCGCCGATCAATTTGAGGTTCATCGAGTATCCCTTCGAAGCAAGTACGTTGGTGGCTCCGTCCTGCGACGGGCCGGTGGCCGCGCGGCCTCCGGGCGAGCTGCTTCCGGCCACGGACCCCGGTGCCCGTGCCGTTCGTTGAACCGCCGTTCGCTAGACGTCGCCCCCTGGGGACCGGCGGGCCGTCCGGCTACGCGGCCGGGGCATTGGCCATCAGGGTCCTGGCTGCGTTGATCGGCACTGCGAACCCGACGCCCTCGGCCCCGCTGGCCTGGGCGGTGATCAACCCGATCACGTTCCCGGACGCATCGAGAAGCGGTCCGCCACTATTGCCCGGGTTGATCGCTGCGTCCGTCTGGATCAGCCCGGACAGCTGCGTCTGCACCCGGGATCCCGGCTCGGATACGGTGATGGTCCGGTCGAGGGCGGACACGATCCCGTTGGTGACCGTGTCGTTGAACGTGCCCAGCGGGCTGCCGACGGCGACGGCCAGCTCCCCTACCGTCAGGTTGCTCGAGTCTCCGAGGGGGAGCGGCACCAGCCCGGTCGCGGATGCCTTGATCAGCGCGACGTCGTGCTGCGGGTCCGTGGAGACGACCGTGGCCGAGACCTGGCGTCCATCCGGCAGTGTGACGGTGAGCGACGTGTTGCCGGCGACGACATGGTTTGCGGTCAGGATGAGCCCGCTGGTCGAAACCACGAACCCGGATCCGACTCCGGTCTCCGGCACGGAGAACGGCGAGAAGCCGCTCATGCCGGTCGTGGTGATCGTGACGACGGACTTGCTCGCCTCGGCGGCAATCCGGACGATCGCATCGGCGGAGCCGACGACGGCTGGCGTGGTCGCAGCAGCGGCTCCCGTGGACGTGAGACGCGCCGCGGGGGCGGCCGTGGGTTGCGGCGGAGCCGTCAGCGTGATGACTGCGTATGTGCCGCCAGACGACAGGACGGCCGACAGCAGCGCGGCTGCCAGCACCGCCCGGACGGGGATGCGGCGACCGCCGCGCGGCGTCAGCCCAACCTGCGGGGACTGCCCCGCCGGCTCGTTCCGCCAGTCGGGTCCAGACCGCCAGTCGAGTTCCGAGCTCGCCGCGGGCCTGGTTTGGGGCGGAGTCGCCCAGAGGGGACCGGCGGCCGGCCGCGTGTTCCAGGCAGATGCAGCCTCCGGTCGCGATCCGGCGCCGAGCCTCGCGACGTCGTCGGTTGGGGTACGAGGCCAGTCGGGGACAGGTGGGTCCACGGACCTCGCGGCCTCGTCGCGCGAGGCTTCGGAAGCGATCTTCTCGTCGTCTTCCACTGTCATGACTCCAGCTGGTGGGCCTCACGAGGTTCTCCCGGTCCCAGTGGGATGGTGTACATGCTCAGTCTGAACTAATCCTGAAACCAGTCCAGCTCCAGCGCCTCCCTCGAGCCGGGGGGCGAGCCGGCGGGCCATCTCCGTCGTCCAGCGGGCCATCCCCGTCGCCCAGGGGACGCAGCCGTCCGAGGCATCGGCCAGCCACCGTGGATCTTTCACTCGTTCACGAAAGCTGCGCCGGCGCGTCACACTTCACGTGATGACCTCGATGCCGACGCCGGAGCGCGACGACGAGAGATCGACGCGGGGCGACGGCAGGTCGGCCGACGCCGACCACGGGTCCCCGCGAGCGAATGCCGTCGTCCCACCGTTCGAAATCCTGATCACGGAGCACGAGGTGGAGCTGTACCGCTATCTCCGCCGGCTGGTCCCGTCCGCCGACGACGCCGCCGACCTGCACCAGGAGACCTTCCTGCGCGCGTTTCGCGCCTACCCGCGCCTCGCCGCCGGAGCAAACGTGCGGGCGTGGCTCTACCGAATCGCCGGAAACCTGGCCAGAGACGCATACCGGCGACGCGCCGTGCGTTTGGCGACGGGCACGGGACCGCTGGACCTCGAGGCGCACGTAACGCACGATCCGATGCAGGACCCCGGCGCCCGAGCTGCGGCTGCGGAGACGCGACGTGCCGTACGCGACGCCCTGCTCGAGCTGACGGCGCGGCAGCGGGTGGCGGTGATCAGGCGCGTGCTCGAAGGCGACGAGTACGCGGACGTGGCCGACGCCCTGGGATGCACGGAGACGACGGCACGACAACACGTCAGCCAGGGATTGCGCCGCCTGCGGCGGCTCCTGGCGCGCCAGATGGAGATGGATCCGTGAAGACGACTCGCGGCGAGCGGGAGGACAGGATGGGACAGTGGCTGCGCTCGGCGGATCCACTGCCGGAGAAGACGTCCCTCGGAGTCGAGCTCGACGCCGCCCTTCGGGCAACGCGCGCGGCGGTCGGGACGATCGCGGCGGCCTTTGTGCAGGAACGCGCGCCATGGGGCCTGGTGCACCTGGCGGTCTCGACCCGCGGCATCGTCGCGATCGAGCTGGTCTCGGAGACCGGCGAGTTCATCGAGAGCCTGTCGAGGCGACTCGGCGGCGCAGTGGTGCCGGACGGCCCGGGGCTTCCCGCGACGATGCACGAGGCGCTGGCCTCGGCCCGGCGCGAGCTCGGCGAGTACTTCGACGGTCGCCGAACGACGTTCGACCTGCCGGTCGACCTCGACGGGGTGACCGCCTGGGATCGCCTGGTGCTGGACGGGGCGCAGCGACTCGCCTACGGGGAAACGACGAGTTACGGGGCGCTCGCCCGATCGATCGGGCGTCCGCGCGCGGCGCGTGCGGTGGGCGGCGCACTCGGCCGCAACCCCGTCCCACTTGTCATTCCCTGCCACCGCATCCTCGCCGCGGACGGCACGCTGGGCGGGTACGGCGGCGGCGGGCACGCGCCGCGGGAACAGATGCTCGACGTCAAGCGCCGGCTACTCGAGCTCGAGGGAGCGGTCTTGCTCGCCCGCTGAGGGCAACTACCAGTCGAACTCGCCCTCTTCGATCCGGCCGCGCTGCTCCTCGCTGAGGGCCGGCCAGATGCCGTCCATCAGCTCCCTGATCTGGACCGCCGCCTCCCGTTCCCCGGCCTGGTCCGCGGCCCGCAGCAGGCGTGCCAGCTCCGCGTAGTCGGCGAGCGCCGCGTCCTGGTCGACACGGCGGGCCGCCTCGGCCGCGGTCCCGGGCTCGTCGTCGGTCACTTCCTGGACCAGGTGGGACAGGCGAGGCTTCTCGGTTGCCGGCATGCTGCACCTCCGGTCGGGGTGGGGGCTTGCGCGGAGACAGGGTACCCGGCCCCGGGCCGGGACGACAGGGCTTGTCGGCCCGGTCGCGCCAAGCAGCCCGGGCGGCGTGCCCAGATGCTGGTGGGTCGAAGGGGCTTCATCGGCCCGGTCGGCTCAGCAGTCCAGGCAGCCCTGGCTTGGATGCGCAGTCCGGGGGTGACGCAGGCCTCGCGGGCATGCGAGCCACCCCGACGGATCTCAGGTGCGCGGCACCGGGCGAATGGGATAGATGCCGACGACGACCCGGACGTCGGGGTCCGTGCAGAGCTCGACCCCGATCTCCCCCTGGCGGATCAGCTCCTGGAGGAGGGCGCACTCTCGCCTGGGCACGCCCACGTATGACGGACCCTGGGCGGTGTCGATTGGCCACACATCGTCCGTCTCCCCGCCGAGCTCGAACCGGCGCCGCAACTCGTGCAAGGGCACGTACGGACGCGACTTGATGAAGCGCCGGAGCTGCGCCGCGGTACATCCGTGGGGCGTGGCATCTGTCTCCGCTGCGGAGCCGGACTCCGGCCGCGCATCGAGGGGCCCGGACGGGCCTTCCGCAGACAGGGTACCTGGGTCGGGATCGGCGGGCGACGTACGCGTCGCCGCCCCGTGGTCGTTGTCGTTCACGGGCTCATGTCCGCTGCGGGCCGGGGCGGATTGGGTTCGCGCACTGGCGGCCCGGCGCACCCGCGGATCATAGCACCGGGCTGTCGCCATCCCGGCCGCCGGGCGGGTGGACGCGAGGCCGCCGCGCCGGGGGGGCGCGAGACATGGCCGTCCGTGGCAGTACCTCAGGCGCCACGGACCACGAGCAGCTCCCGCGTGACCTCGTTGAGCACGTCCGGCCCGTCCCGTCCGCAGACGACGATGTCCTCGATGCGTGCCCCATAGCGGCCCTCGAGGTAGATGCCCGGCTCCACGCTGAATGCGCATCCCTGCCGCAGCGGCTCGCCGTTCCCGCGCACCAGGTACGGATCCTCGTGCTCATCCAGCCCGATGCCGTGCCCGATGCGGTGGATGAACGAGGGGCCGAAACCGCCGCGTTCGATGATGCCCCGGCCTACGGCGTCGATCTGTTCCGCCGGAACCCCGGGCCCCACCGCGGCCGTGGCAGCGGCCTGCGCATCTCGCAGGACGCTGTAGAGCCGTTCAAACTCGGGATCCGGTTGCACGTCGTCGACGCCCGTCACCCAGAGCGTTCGGGTAGTGTCCGAACCATATCCGTTGAGGGCGCCCCCGATGTCGAGCACGACCGGTTCGCCTGGCACGAGCCGGCGCTCCGACGCCTCGTGGTGCGGGGATGCGGAGTTCGGGCCGCTCCCCACGATGGCGAACGAGGCGAGCTCGTGGCCCGCGTCCAGCAGTCGCTCGCGGACCTCGCGCGCCACGTCCGCCTCGGGCCGACCGACCAGCCGCCCGGCGGCGATGGCGAGCACCACCCGGTCGGCCGCGTGCGCCGCCGCCCGCAGCAGCGCGACCTCGTCGGCATCCTTCGTCATGCGCAGCTCCCGGAGCACCTCCGACGCGAGCCCGAACGGAACGCCCGGGAACGCCCCCTGCAGGCGCAGGACGAACGAGGCGCGCAGTCGATCGGACACGAGCAGCCGACCGCGCGCCGGCCGCCCTGCCGCGGGCAGGAGTCCGGACACCAGCGCGACAGGGTCCTGCGTTTCCTCCCACGTGAGCAGCCGGACGATCCCCGCGGCCGCGGCGGGGGCAAGCGACGCGCGCGGCGCCTCGAGCCGGGGCACGACCAGGACGGGGTCCCCGGCTGCAGGCACCACCAGCATCGTCAGGCGTTCGAGGTTCACGGCGTCATAGCCGGTAAGCCAGCGGAGGTCGGCCCCGACGCCGACGAGCAGAGCCCGGCCGCCGACCCCGCGCAGGCCGGCCTGCGCCGCCTCGATGCGCTCGCGATGTCGCTCGGCGGGGATGCCGAGCCCGCCCCGGGCGCTTGCGACTGCCGGCGCGCCCGTCGTCTCCCGCAAGGATCCCGCCGGGGTAGCCACCGGCGACACGCGTGCCCCGGCCAATCCCCTGACCCAGGCTCCCATCACGCGCGGCCCGCTCGCGAAGAGGCGCCGGTACGCGTAGACGTCGGCGGCTCCCGCGGCACGCGCGGCGTCGCGGCCGGCAGGGTCGTCGTGCTGGCCCACGGCGACCACGGGGACCCCGGCGGCAGCGGCCCGCCGGATGGCCTCGAGCCCCGGATACGCCCGGCTTGTGAGGTCCACGATCACGCCCGACGGCCGCGTACCGGCCGCCAGCGCGACGTCGAGGGCGCCGAGGCTGCGCAGCGTGGCCGGCCGAGCCCCCGCGTCGCGGACCAGTCTGTCGAGCCGGGTGGCCCAGATCAGGTCGTCGGCGAGGATCGCGACAGACGGGCCGTCGATCACGGGGATATCAGGGCGCGACGTGCTGTCCGGCCAGCTCCACGGCCTGCTTGGGGTCCACGCCGGCGAGCACGGCGTCCGCGTATCGCTCTGCGAACCGGCCGGCGGCCTCCTCGGGCACGATCTGGCGGATCTGGTCGGCGTCCAGCTCGTACCCATACCGCACGGCGCCGATGTTCTCCTCGCGGTACTTCCCGGGAAGTGCGGCGACCAGCGCGGCCTCGTCGAACGACACGTTCGAGAGCCGGAGCAGCCGGCCGAGCGCGATCATGTTTCCGAACAGGTCGCGTCCGAAGTGCCTGACGCCGAGCTCGAGGAAGGGGATCTCCTCGGCCCGCTCGCCGGGTTTCGCCAGCCCGACGTCGCAGACCACGTAGGCGCTGTCGAGATGGTTGGGACCATGGTCCGCCAGGCGGAGGGTCACGTTCGCGTGCTCCACGACCGGGTTGGAGATCGGCTCTTCGCCGTACTTCAGGAACGCCTCGCTCATGCCGCCGCGGACGCTCGAGTCATAGTCGTACAGCAGCGTGACCTCGAAGCCCATGGCGCCCAGCAGGGACGCCATCGTGTTGCCGATGACGCGGACCCCCTGGCCCCCCACGCCGTCGATGACGATCGCGCGCTCGGTCATGCCTCGCCGCTCCCCTTTCCCGCCCCAGCGCCGACGGAGGCGGGCTCGGCCCCGGCCGGCCGTCCCCTGACGGTCCCCAGCTGGCGGTTCGCCAGCTGCGTCGACCCGGGCGGCGCCTGGCGGTATTCCTTCTTGTAGAAGTTGAGCATCTCGTTTGCGCTGGGGAAGCCGATCCGCCGCCCGTTGTTCTCGATGCACTGGCTGGCGATGTCGACGAAAGCGAACCCCGGCCACTCGATGGCCTCCTTGATCGCCTTCCGCATCTGGCCCTGGTGGTAGACGGTGGTCTTCGCGTAGAAGGCGTTCGGGTTCGTGTTCACCAGGCCCTGGAGGTTGATCGGGCTGAACGTCGCCCCCGCCGGGGACGAGATGGTCTTCGTGCCGATCGGCGTGGTGGGGCCCGTCTGACCGCCGGTCAGGCCGTAGATCTCGTTGTTGTTGCAGAGCACGGTGATGCGCGGGTTGCGGCGGATTGCGTGCAGGAGGTGATTGCCGCCGATCGACGCGATGTCGCCGTCTCCGGACGCCACGATCACGTTGAGCTCCGGGCGAACGGTGGCGATCGCTTCGGCCACCGGCAGCGTCCGACCGTGCAGCGCGTAGACGGAATCGAACTGCATGTAGGCGCCCATCCGGCCGGTGCATCCGATCCCGGTCACGATGACGGTGTTCGTCTTGTCGAGGCCGAGGTCATCCATCACCATGGCCAGCTGGGTCATGATCAGGCCGATCCCGCAGCCCGGGCACCAGATCGTCGGGAAGAGGTCGGTCTTGATCTTGTCCTTGTACGACATCGCTGCTGGAGACCTCGGTTCGTGGGGCTGTGGCTCAGACCGCCGCTTCGGCGAGCTCCGGCGGGAGCAGGCCGGCGCGGTCGAGCCCTTCGCGGACCGCCTCGAGGCTCATGCGACCACCGAGGAGCGGCACCCGGTGGACGTCACGGTACAGGACGCGCTCGACGACGCTGGCGTACTGGCCGTCGCTGCCCTCGATGACGACCAGCCGCCTGTAGCGGGGCGCGATCGCGCGCAGCTGATCCTGCAGCACCGGCCAGATCCGGATGGGCCGGAACAAGGCGAAGTGGGGAGCGAGGGGCTGGGCGATGCGGCGCGTGATCCCGAACGCGATCACGAGCGTCTCGGCGTCCACGTTCCAGCCGTACTCGTAGAACGCGTAACGCTCGGCGACTTCGAGCCTGGTCGCCTTGGCCAACTCGTACTGGCGGATGTACTCGTCCGCGTCGGCCGTGGCCGGCTCTCCGTCCGGATAGGTCGCCACGCCGCTGAACAGGCGGGTGCTGCCAGAGGCGAGCGGCTCGAGAGTCCGCGGCACGACTGGAACCTCGATCGCGTCGACGTCGACGACTTCGTTGAGGTGGGCGAGGAAGGCATCGGACAGCACCACCACGGGTGAGCGGCTCTCCTCGGCGCAGTTGAACGCGCGGATCGTGTACTCGTAGCACTCGGCCACGCTCGACGGGTAGAACACGATGCTCGTGTAGTCGCCTGACGAGCCGTAGCGAGTCTGCAGGATGTCGCCCTGTCCCGGCATGGTGGGCATGCCGGTCGCCGGCCCCACGCGCTGGACGTCGATGAAGACCGTGGGGACGCGGAGCTTGTGGGCGTAGCCGATCGCCTCCTGCATCAGGCTGAAGCCGGGCCCCGACGTCGCGGTGAACGACTTCGCGCCGGCGAGGCTCGCGCCGATGATCGCGTTGGCGCTGGCGATCTCGTCCTCCGCCTGGAGAAACCGGAACTCGGGATGTGTGGCGGCATGGGCAGACGCGGCCATCAGGATCTCGCTGCTCGGGCTGATCGGATAGCCGGCGAAGTAGCCGGCACCTGCCTGCACCGCCCCGAGCAGCATCGCCTCGTTGCCCTGGAGGAGTCGCTTGGCCATCTCTCGTGCCGCCCTCCTACGTCGGGTTCGCGCGATCGACGTCCGGGCCGCTCTCGACGTCGGTGATGCCGCGGCTGGGATCCCGGCCGGCGACCGCAGGGCCGCGTGCCGTGTCCGGCAGCCCGGACCGCTGGGGCAGGCGGCCCCGAGCGCTGCCTGAGGGCGCCGACGGCTCGTGGTGCGCGCCAGTCGCGGCGACGATCCGAGCGGGGATCACTTCGATGGCGAGATCCGGGCAGTACCGCTCGCAGAGACCGCAGCGGATGCAGTCCTCGGCCTCGATGATCGCGTCGTGCGTGAGGACGAGGGATGCCTTGGGGCAGATCTCGACGCAGATGTTGCATCGCTTGCACCAGTCGTCGACCCATCGGATGTTGACGAAATCGACGATGGTGGGGGCCCGTCGGACCCGCTGCGTCGTGGGGGCGTACAGCGTAGCCGTCGCAGCTTCCTCGTTCGGGTTCGCCGGTCGCATGCGCAAGCCGGTCGGCACGAGGAAGTCTACCCACTTCGGCCGGGGACGGCGCTGCCGTCCGCCTGCCCGGCGCCGTGACAGGCGCCGGAGCCCCTACCACGGGGCGCGCGCGGCCGTCGAGAAGTGCCGTCGGACGCCTGCTAGCCTCCGCCGGATGCGTCGTCGCCAGCTGATCGGCGTCCTGCTCGTCGCCGTGTCCGCGTGCGGGTACGGGTCCGGGCCGCTCCTGGCGAAGGGTGTCTACGCGACCGGAACCGACTGGCTGACGCTCCTTGCCTGGCGCTTCACGTTCGGGGCGATCCTGACGTGGGGCTGGCTGCTCGCGTGGCCCTC
>Ga0209415_10010764_pt1 | contig 15478 bp, 9 predicted proteins | sample PeaSoiSIISIP2007_FD_187696 | JGI IMG/M metagenome (GOLD analysis project Ga0209415, IMG submission 187696) | Peat soil microbial communities from Weissenstadt, Germany - SII-SIP-2007 (SPAdes) (version 2) | ecosystem: Environmental > Terrestrial > Soil > Wetlands > Peat | place: Germany... | reverse complement strand
ACCGCGATTACTATCTGGTGCAAGGCTGCATCCTGGCGATTGGGCTGACGTACGTGGCCGTGAACTTCCTGACGGATATGGCGTACTCGCTAGCGAACCCGAGGATCAGGCAGTAAAGGTTGAGTTGAACTTTTGATACCTTGTCCCGAAATGGCAACGGCAACTTTCCTGTTGAGTCGCTCGGATTGTTCTGCGACGTAACCTCGTGTTTACGGAGCGATGGGACGAAGTGGATTTCGGGGGCCCTGGGTCAGGTGGGGAATGCGAGTTGCGCCGGTACTAGTTCGTCGCTACAACGTGTGACCAGACTCACAGACCCAAGGCTAAACAGAGAGCAGCATCTGCCCTGAGCAGCGACTTCGTTCTGCGCCCAACGTTCTGCGCTTCGATTAGGGAGAGTTCCATGTGGGTAGCTGTGTTAGTGGTTTCCGTCTTCGTGCTGGTCATCAACTGCGTGCTCCTGATGCTCTTAGTGCGACGGGGTTCATTGCAGTCGGTTTTTGAATCCTTAAGCTCCATCGCGCAAGCTCAGGTTCGTCATGAGCAGTTGCTCCGCGAAGAATTTGCTCGTAATCGGACCGAAGGGAACAGCTTGGCACGCGAAAACCGCGAGGAAATGAACGGGGCCTTCCGCTCCTTGGCCGACGCGGTGTTCGGAAGGATGAGTGAATTTGCGCACCTACAAAGCGCCCAGCTCGAGACGTTCTCGAATGACCTGCACGCTTTTGTGCAGGTAGTGGAGCGAAAGCTCGATGCCAACCGCCAAGCCGTGGATGAGCGCCTGACAGGTGTGACTGGTGAGGCACGAGAATCGAATACGAGCTTTCGGACTCAAATGACGACTGCGCTCGATGCCCTCTCGAATCGGCTCGATAGTCGCATGAGGGAAACAATCGCCGCACAGGGTACCCAGTTGGAAAGTATGGCCACGAACCTCACCCAAGCATTGGGCGCGTTCGGAAATTCGACGCGCGAGGAAATCGAACGGCTACGATCGGGTGTGGAAGCGAGGCTTAGCCTAATTCAGTCGGACAATTCGGGCAAGCTTGAGCTTATTCGAAGCGACGTGGAAAACAAGTTGGCAAACGCAACCTCCACGCTTACGCATGCGATGGAGTCACTTTCACGCAACACCCTTGAACAGGCAGACCTGCTGCGAACCAATGTGGAAAATAAGCTCACCGTCATTCAGCAAGATAATAGCGCAAAGCTCGAACAGATGAGGGCAACCGTAGACGAGAAGCTTCATGTGACCCTAGAGCAGCGTTTGGGCGAGAGCTTCCGGCTGGTCAGTGAGCGTCTAGAGCAGGTGCACGCGGGACTGGGGGAAATGAAAACACTCGCATCTGGCGTAGGTGACCTGAAGAAGGTGCTAACGAACATCAAGGTCCGAGGTACCTGGGGCGAAATTCAGCTAGGTAGTTTGCTAGAGCAGATGCTGACCCCTGATCAATACGCAAGTAATGTGCAAACGAACCCCGATTCTGGAGAGCGAGTTGAGTTTGCAATCAAGCTGCCTGGTCGTGATCCAGATGGGAATCCGGCTTGGCTCCCAATCGACTCTAAATTTCCCCAGAGGGATTTCGAGCGTCTAATTGAGGCGGCGGATCAAGGTGACGCAGTTGCCGTATGCCTGCATGGCGCTGCACTCGAGGAAAATATCTGTTCGGAGGCCAAAAAGATTCGAGAAAAGTACATTCACCCGCCAACAACAATAGATTTTGCGATCATGTTCCTGCCGACTGAGAGTTTGTTTGCAGAGATCTTACGCCGGCCAGGAATCTACGACCGCATTCTGGGTGAACGCGTCGTACCCGCCGGGCCCACAACCTTGGCGGCCCTTTTGAGCAGCCTGCAAATGGGTTTTCGTACTCTGGCAATTGAGAAGCGTTCAAGCGAGGTGTGGAACGTGCTCGGCGCTGTAAAAACCGAGTTCAGCAAGTTCGGAGATGCGTTGAATGGAGTTGAGAAGAAGCTGCATGAAGCCAGTAATAAGTTGGGTGACGTGCACACTCGCTCTCGTGTGCTAACGAGAAGGCTGAGGGATGTACAGGAACTGCCTAGTGAGGCTTCCTCTAAGGTCCTGCAACTAAATTCAATCGTGATTGCAGGTCACGCTGAGGAATCGGCAAACGAAGACGACGAGTCTAGCGCAGAGATTGTTGCAACTGAATCCAGCGATTGAGCACGTGTGACCCGCATCCGAACCAGCTGGCTGGAATCGGGCCAAGTCTTGGGAAGATTCGCCGGATGCCCCATTTTTCGCGCCCCTTTCGGAGGGTGGTCGGCGAAGGCGTGTGCCCCGTCCTTCGCGTTCTTTGCGAAGGGTGGGTTGCGACGGCACCGTCAAACCAACTCAATCACCACCCGCCGCCCCATCAACGCTGCCGCCCGCTGCAAGCTCGACAACGTTATGTCGCGCTTCGGATGTAAGCGTCAGAGGAAGTACACAATTGACAAAAGTGCTGGCCGCGTATTGCGTGAGAATGTGATTCTCCGGTGTTTTTGAAATCGAGGTCAGAACTCATCATGCTGCCGCGCTGCTAAACATCGGCTCGATATGCGCACCAAGCGGTCCCTTACCGTGGTTGCATTCCTGCGTTGCCCGCCTCCGTTTCACTTAGGAGGTTGACTGTAGCCCGGAAGGTGACGGCGATTCGTCAGCTGCGACTGAGGCGGGCCGCTGCGATCCGCTGGGTGCGTTACGAGGCGCCGGGCTTCGGTGCTCGCGTCGACCAGGCTATAGTCGCAGCCCTCGACGCCGGGGTGATTCTCGTCGCACGGGATCAGCAGGAACGCGTGCCCTTGGGTAAGCACGTTGGACGGGTCGACACCAGGCGGAACTCCCATGCCGGCGATCTCGCCACGATCATTGATATCGTCGGCAAACGCTAATTGCATGGGAGAGTTCTGAGGGATCAGCGCGTTCAAATCGATGATCGCGCCGGTCTCCCACAGGATGGCGTGGTGAAAATCGTAATTGGGGCACGAGAGCGCATGGCCGACGATCTGGCTATGGGAATTGATGGCCATCGCGCGGCTGTAGCAATCACCGGGCAAAGTGCCGAGATCGGTGACTACGCCCTTCCTCCACACGTAGGCATCAAACGACGAGCCGCCGGAGCTGGAAAAGTCGGCGCTGCCGATAATTTCTCCGACGTCGCTAATCCCGTCCGCAGTCTGAGGAACGCCTCCGATCGTCGTGGTGGCTAGGTCGAGAAGATTTCCCTTCTCCCAAAGGAAGGGATGGCAATTGGGGTAGTCCTCGAAAAAGCACGCTCCCGGATCTGCGGGCACGCTTGATCCGCCGACCACCTGGCCGCGGTTGTTGAGAAAACTAGGCTGGCCGAATGCGCCGCCGAAGCTGCCGATGTCGACCATCGTTCCGCGGTCCCAGAAGAACGGGTTTACGGTGGGAATGCCGGTGACCGGGTTGGGAGTTAAATTTATGTAAGATACGCCCGCTATCTGGCCGCGCTCGTTGATCGTCAAAGCGGACGCATCGTTACCCGTGCCCAACGTGCCCAAGTCCTCCATGCGCCCCTCGTCCCAAAGAAAAGCACGGGTTTGGGTTCCGTTAGGAGAGCCCAAGATGAAGTCAAAGAGGGAGTATGGATCCGAGACTGTGTTCTGCGAAAATCCAACCATCTGCCCATGATTGTTGATCGCCAGACCCTCATTCTGATTTCCCCCAAAGCTTCCCAGATCCTCGATCGCACCGTCTTTCCAACGGACGCCGCGTGATTGGTTAAAGCCCGTCAGCGGATCGACCGCGCCATTCTCCGAAAAGCCGACGATCTCTCCGCTGGCATTTATCCGGTAGGCGTTGCTGCAATTGGTTTCGGAGGGCGGTAGAGAGCCGAGGTCTTCAACCGTTCCGTTCCGCCATCGGAAGGCGTGGGTGATGAACGAACCAAACCCGTCATCGCCTCCGCAAATCAAGGGATTGCTGGCCGGCAGTCTTGGAGTCGAGGTTTCGGAAAAGCCTACGGTGAGTTGGCGAGCATCGACGGCAGCATTGCCGATGTCACTTGCGAAGTTGATAGCGCTGAGGGCGCCTCCGAATGTACCCATGTCGATCAGCTTGTAGTGATGGTGTTTGTCGTTGTGATCCGGCTTGTCCTGCGCGGCGAGTCGAACCGGAATCGCTAAAACAACCAGCGTTGCAGTTTGGATCACTACGGCCAATGGTCGCCACTTCATATATCTCTCTCCTTGGTGGGCATCGACTTCTTAACGGGAGAACTCCCGGTTATGGCTTCCTTCCCCAGGCCGGGCTGACGCAATTCTTGTCAGGGCAGCCGCCGACCGTGATGCCGGTCTCGATACGAATCATGCCGGAACCGTCGGAGTTGATGATGAAAAGGTCCAGGCTGCCATCTGTGCTCATGCGGTCGCTGGCGAATACGATTTTTGTCCCGTCGGGAGAGTAATTCGGAAGCACGTCATGCGAGACCCCAACCGGGTGCGTGATCCGGGTGATCTTGCCGCTGTCGATGTCCATCACGTGCAGAGCATTCGAAACCTCCGGCGGAGTGCTCTGGTTGTTGATGAACACAACGTGTTTTCCGTCCGCCGCCGGCGCGCTGACTTCCCCAGCCTTGAGCGGTGCTGACGTCAATTGCTTCCGATGGGTTCCGTCCGCGTCCATGATCCAGAGCACGGAGATGAAGCCGGCTTGTTGGGTTTCCCATAAGATGCGCTTGCCGTCAAGCGTGAAACCTGAGCGCCCGATAGCCCAGAGCGGGCTGGTCAGTTCCTTTTTGTCGGACCCGTCCGGCCGCATGGTGGCGACGACCAACTGTTGAGTCCTGGGCGATTGGCGGCCGAAGATTATGGTGGATCCATCGGGAGACCAGCGCGGGAAACAGTCGAAAAGACCGTCATTCGTCAATTGCTTCAAGCCGCTCCCGTCCACGTTGATGACGTAGATCTCGGCGAAGGCGTTCTCGGAGCCGTCGATCGTGCCGTAGCAGAAGGTCAGGCGCTGTCCATCCGGAGAGAAGTCGGGCAGCCAGGTCTCGAATAAAGTGGACGGCAGTTTCGTGACCTGGAATAGATCGCTGCCATCGGGATTCACGGTATAAAGCTGGAAGCTCCCGCCCTGGTTGCCGACGAAGGCAATGCGGCCGTTTTGTTTAGCGTCGCTGGCGAACGCGGCACTGACCGTGAATAGCGTCGTCAATGTGCAGCAACACACAACGCTAAGGAATGAACTTGGATTTCGTTTTGATATTTGCATGATGTTCCTCCTAATTGCGGCATGGATTTCGGCCATTGATTCGGCTAGGTTGTTGGTCGTGGAAGTGACTACTGGGGAACTGGGCCCCATCGCGGCCCTGCGGCGCCGGTCTGTATGCGACGTGCGGTGTTGTGACTCCTCATTCCGCGCAGCCCATTTCGGATGGGCGATGAAGAATCGAGAGCTCTGCTTCTTGCGCCCCGAAAGACCATTTGCTCGCCGCTTCCATCCAGGCTTTTGACGTAGATGGAGGAGGTACTGCCGTCGGCCGAATCCCGCTCAAACGCGATGGCGTCGCCCTCTGGAGACCAGGCCGGGCCTATGTCATTGGACGATCCGGGAAATGTAATCTGTTCCAGGCCCGCATCGCGGACGTCGGTCGCAATCGCCCAAATCTGCCTGGTCACTGTGTTCGGCGCGTAGTCGCTACGGGTCGAGAAAATCATCTGCTCGCCGTCCGGGGACCAGTCGGGCATCTCGCCCTCCAGCCACGCCGGCGACGCTGGGCGGATATGCGATCCGTCGGAATTCATCAGGAAAACCGCGTAGATCAGTCCACCACGGTTGTCGCTATCGAAAGCGATGGTCTTGCCGTCGGGCGAGTAGACGGGATCGAAGTCACTGATATCAGGATCGGAACTGAAATCAGCCAGGGCGGTCAGCCCAGTGCCGTCCGCCGCAATGCGGTAGATCGCGCCCTGAAAAACCGCGTTGAACCGGGTGAATACAATCAGACTGCCGTCGGGAGAAAAGCTCGGCTCCAGGTCAAAACCATTGGGATCGTTGAGCAACTGGCGCTGGTTTGAGCCATCTGTGTTCATGATCCAAAGCTCATAGGTCGCGGCTCCCGCGGGTTGAGCGGCGAACACCAATTGCCGGCCATCGGGCGACCAGAATCCGCAGCACGCAGCGCCACCATTGACGGCGAACGTCGTCAGTTGCCTTACGTCGCTCCCATTGGAATTCATGGTGAAGATATCGCCACCGTTGGGCCCGAGATTTCCCCCTACGAAGGCGATGCGGCCATTCTTGCCGGGAAAGGTGGCGCTGGCGGGCATAGCGAGAGCGAGCACAATCGTCGCTATGGCGCAGGTCATGCAGAACATTCTGGGTTTCATGTCGTGTCTCCTTGTGATGAACTTCGTTGATGCTTGAAGCTGCTATTTCTTCGACTTGGTGTCAGAACTCGGCGTGGGGAGCCCAGATCCGCTCGCGGCTGCTCTGGACTTGGCTGCGCCCGTGAAACTGGTCGCGCAGTACCCGGACCCTCCGTAGGTGCCTTTTACGCTGCAAGATCTTGAAAGGTCGACGCTTGCATTGTGAGGGAAAAAGCAACCCACTATGCCCGGCGTTGTTGCTCGCTGTCCGGCCGGACATTCCGCAGAATCCTCAGTAAATTGGCAATTGGGCGTGTCTTTAATGTTATGGAAGCAGGCCCCGGTGAGCGTGTATTGGCTTGTCGCCCCCGTCCCGTTGAGGGAAACCGTCTGCGGGCTGCCGGGCGCGTTGTCGGTGGCCGAAAGCGTCCCGCTCACACTGCCCGTTGCGATGGGTGTGAAAGTGACATTGATCGTGCAACTCGCCCCCGATGCGAGGTTTGAACCGCTGCAGGTGTCGGTCTCACCAAAGTTGGCGGTTGCGGCAATACTCACGATGGCAAGCGTCGTTGTGCCGTAATTACTCAGCGTGAGGGACTGCGCGGGGCTGGTGGTGCCTATAACCTGGTTGGCGAAAGTCAGGCTGCCAGCCGACAAAGTGGCATTGGGTCCCGGCGTGAGCCCCACGCCATTCAGCGAGACCGAATGTGGACTGCCGACGGTACTGTCGGTAATCGTTATGGCAGCGCTGCTCGGGCCCAACTGGCTGGGCGTGACCGTCACATTGATCGGGCAATTCTCTCCCGCCGCCAAGTTCGATCCGCACGTGTTGGTTTGGCTGTAGTCCGCAGCGTTCGTTCCGCTGAGCGCAATGCTATTGATGGACACCGGAGAGTTGCCCGTGTTGGTGATCGTCTCCACCTGCGCGCCACTAACGGTCTCGATCAGTTGCGGGGCAAAACTCAGGGTGGTTGGGGTGAGAGTCAGAGTGTCCGGCTCCAAAAGTATGGAAACGGTGTAGGCCTGCGTAGCCGACTGGTTGGCGGCATCCGTTACTTTGACAGTGAACGCCGTTGCCTGTGCCGCGGTGTCTGGCGTGCCGGAAATCGTCACGCTGTTGGTGGCGCTGTTGCTCAGTCCCAAATTGTGCGGCAGCGCGCCGGTCACCGACCAGCTGAAAGGCCCCACCCCGCCGCTGGCCTGGATCGGCTGATGGTACGGTGTTTCCACTGTGCCGTTGGGCAATGAGCCTGTGGTGATCGTCAGCTGCGGGATTGATGGCTGCGATGATCCACCCCCGCATTTGGAAAGCATTGCGGCGGTGACGAGGCACCAAGCAACGACGATTGCCCGCAACATCGATTTCACACTGCCCCCTGCAACCGAGCGCGATCCCTCCTGCCCAGAGTGGACTGCGCCGAGCCATCGACAATTTGCCATCATCTCGTACTCCTCGAAACCGATCGTGTGATCCCGAAGGCCCTCATTCTTTGGGCCATCGCCAGTGCATCGCGCTCGTTCGTCCTTGGCCTGAAGTGTTTCCATTCCGCACCGTCCTTCATCTAAGTACACATGCGCGAACCAGAACGAGAATCTTTCACCCAGGATGGTTTTTTTTGTTGCCAGCCGACGCAAGGAGAGGCTCAACGGCAGGCAAACCGGTATAGAATGGGCCGCGTAGACGGAAGTTTGGCATTTTCAACACTTTCGCCATGTCTGACACCCACGAACTGACGCGATTGCTGGGCGAGTGGGGAAAAGGCAACCAGCAGGCTCTTGATGAACTTACCCCGTTGGTGTATCGGGAGCTTCGCCAGTTAGCGGCCAACTGCCTGAGGAGAGAACGCCAGGGCCACACGTTGCAGCCAACAGCGGTAGTCCATGAAGCGTATATGCGGCTGATCGATCAGAAGAATCCGACGTGGCAGAACCGGTCGCACTTTTTCGGAGTGGCGGCGCGCCTCATGCGGCAGATCCTGGTGGACCACGCTCGCAAGAGACAAGCTGGCAAGCGAGCGGGAACGAAAGTGTCATTGCAGGAAGCAGTGTGCTTCCAGCACGACCGTAGCCGCGAATTCGTGGCCCTGGACGATAGCCTGAACCAGCTGGAGAAACTCGACCCGCGGAAATGCAAGGCCGTCGAGCTGCGCTATTTCGGCGGGCTCTCCGTGAATGAAATAGCGCAAGCCCTGGACGTGTCCACCGTCACCGTGTGGCGCGATTTGAAGATGGCGGAAGCCTGGCTGCAACACGAAATGCAAAGCGGGTAGGTGCCCATTGACTCCGGAACGCTGGGCGCAGATCGAGGAGCTGTTTCATCGCGCCGCTGACTGTTCGCCAGAGCGGCGCCCCGGCCTGCTCGACGGGGCCTGCCACAACGACCCCGAGTTACGACGCGAGGTTGAAGCGCTGCTTTCCTGCGCTGAGAACCCAGGCGATTCCGTGCAGGCGGTGGTGCGCTCCCAGCTCGATGCCTTTGGGTTTCCCCTCAAGGGCGAAACCATCTCCCATTACCGCATCCTGGGTGGGCTCGGTGGCGGCGGCATGGGCTTGGTGTATTCCGCGGAGGATCTCAAGCTCGGCCGCCGCGTGGCCCTCAAGTTCCTGCCCGAAGAGTCAGCCAAAGATCCTGCTGCCCTCGGACGCTTCGAGCGCGAAGCGCGATCGGCATCCGCGCTAGAACATCCCAACATTTGCCCGATCTACGAATTCGGAGAGCACGAAGGACAGCCGTTCCTGGTGATGCAGTTGCTGGAGGGACAGACGTTGCGGGAATCGATCTCCGCGGCAGGTCCCGGGAGAGCGGGCTTGGAACTCGAAGCGCTCCTCGATATAGCAATTCAAATTCTGAACGGATTAGAGGCCGCCCACAAGAGAAACATTATTCACCGCGATATCAAGCCGGCAAATATTTTTGTAACCAGCCAGGGTGAAGCGAAAATTCTGGATTTCGGTTTGGCGAAACTTGCTCCCGCCGCGATCCCAGCGGAGGACGGCCCGGGGTGGGACCGAGCTACCGAAAGTGCGGGGCAAGGCGCGCCGCACGAAGCCTTGCCTCCGGCCGCTTTCGACCCGTTCCTGAGTGGAACCGGCGGGGCCATGGGGACGGCGGGCTACATGTCGCCAGAGCAAGTACGAGGCGAGAAGTTGGACCAGAGGACGGATCTGTTTTCTTTTGGCTTGGTGCTTTATGAAATAGCAACTGGGCGCCGCGCCTTTCGCGGTGACACGCGGCCCGCATTGCAGGAAGCCATCCTCTCGCAGTCGCCCGGCTCGGCGCGGAAGTTGAATCCCAAACTACCCGCCAAGCTCGGCGTGATCATGGACCGGGCACTCGAAAAGGATCGCGAGGCACGCTATCAGACCGCGTCAGAAATGCGTTCTGCCCTGGAGAGCCTCAGGCAGGACATCCAGCCGAGACTAAGAACTTTCTGGCGGTGGGCGGGAGTCATCGCCCTGTTCTTGGTCGCGGCCGCATTTTGGTATGCCAGGCGGCCGCCAACGACGGTACCGGACCTGAAGCTTCGCCAACTCACTCTCAACTCCGCCGAGAACGCGGTGACCGGCGGGGCGATTTCGCCCAACGGCAAATACCTTGCCTATGTGGATACGAAAGGGATGCACATCCAGCAGGTCGATTCGGGGGAGGTGCACGCCATTCCCCAGCCGGACGTGTTGAAAGGCGCCAAAGTTGACTGGGAGATTATCTCCGAGGCCTGGTTTCCCGACAGCGCCAGTTTTCTCGCCAATGCGCATCCCGCAAGCGAAGGTCAAGGCGCATGGTCGTCACAGACCAGCAGTATTTGGCTGGTTCCGGCGCAGGGTGGAGTACCTCATAAGCTTCGGGACAATGCCTTGGCTTGGTCTGTTTCGCCGGACGGTTCCCTGGTTTCCTTCGCGACCAACAAAGGGCAACTCGGCGAGCGGGAGACTTGGCTCATGCGGCCCGACGGAGAGCAAGCGCGCAAGATCTTTGACACCGATGAAAAGAGCTCAATCGCAGGGGCCCTGTGGTCGCCCGATGGTCACCGATTCATTTACGTCCGAAACGACGAGTCCGGCGATACCTTCCTGAGCCGCGACTTGAAGGGAGGGGCCCCGGTCAAAGTACTTGCGCCTTCGGAAACCAAGAACATCCAGGATGTTTTGTGGCTGCCAGATGGGCGCTTTCTCTATTCGATGAGGGAACCTCAAGCAGTCGGCGACACTTGCAACTACTGGGCGATGCGAATTGACCCGCGTACCGGTCAAGCCATCGAGAAACCGAGTCGGCTGACAAATTGGGCCGGATTCTGCATGGACGCCACGACCGTCACCACGGATGGCAAGCGGCTCACCTTCCGGAAATGGACGAGCCACGCCAGCACGTATGTTGCGGATCTCGAAGCGGGTGGAGCGAAGCTCGCCTCCACCAGACGTTTCACTTTGAGCGACAGCTTGGATGAACCAGGCGATTGGACGGCCGACAGCAAAGCCCTTATTTTCGGATCCAATCGCAGTGGTCACTGGAACGCGTACAAGCAGGCGCTGGACGCGGATGAGGCGGAACCAGTGCTGACTGGGCCAGACGCTGTGTTGAACACTCGCGTTAGTCCGGACGGCAAATGGATTTTCTATCAGCACGAAGTGAGGCCGGGGGATTCCGCAGCACCCAAGGAGGTTATGCGGATTCCCGTAACAGGGGGGACACCGCAGTTGTTATTTACAACAAGACCAAACAGCTTTCTCGCCTGTGCCAGGGCGCCGGCCAAGTTGTGCGTGATTGCTGAGCCAGACGACGATCGCAGACATGTGATCGTCACGGCATTCGATCCAGTGAAAGGGCGCGGGACTGAGCTAACAAGGTGGGATGTTGACATCGGCATGAACGTCGGCGAGCTATCTCCGGAGGGTACACAGTATGCGGCCATCACCAGCCCGGGAGGGCCCCTCTGCATTTTTTCTCTGCGTGGCGAGCGAACACTAGTCATCAAGTTGAACAACTGGAGCAACCCTCTGCAGACACTGTATTGGGCTGCGGACGGAAAAGGATTTTTTGTCATCAGCAGTTTCAGCAACGATGTGTCACTCTTGTACGTGGATTTGCGGGGCGACGTGCACAAGTTACGAGACCACGTGGCATTAGGGGATTCGCCGGCATCTCCAGACGGCCGTCACCTGGCGTTCATGAGTCAGACGACGGACGGGAATATGTGGACGATGGAGAATTTTTGAGTTTCCACTGCCGAAGCGAAGCGGTTGCGATTGCGCCCTTCGCCCATCAGAATTGCAGTTGGGCTTTCAACTGAATCATCCTCGGAGATGCTCCTCCAATGCCGCCACCCCCTAGTAGGCTAGTCGGCGGCTGGTCCAGATAAAAAATCTGCCCGAATCCTGAATCGGAACTTGAGTTGTCCGGAAAACCGAAATTAGGGTGGTTGAACAAGTTGAAGAACTGAAAGCCGATTCCCAGCGTGGCATTCTCCCAGCCCCGCATCTTGGTGTTCTTCATGATGCTGAGGTCGGTGTTGAAATAACCCGGACCGCGAAAATGGTTTCGTCTCTGGGTGAAAGAAACAGGGACGTTGCAGGAACCTGGCGCGCCCAAGTGTCCAGCATTAAACCCTGTCTCGCAACCCGCCTGCAAAAAGAGCGCTCCTGGATTGGGCGTGGTCTCATCCATTGAGGTTTGTGGGGGCAGGCAAGGATGCAGATCCAGTACGAATGCGGCCTCTTTCCCGCACGGGGATCTCGCCGGGAGCGGGCCGACGGGAACCGAGTAGATCTGTCCGAAATAGTTGCTCGGCCGGAGATTCCCTGATTCCTGAGAGTCGAATACGGTATAGGGGAACCCTGTACGGGCAAAGACCGTTCCCGAGACCTGCCAACCCTCTACAAGATAATCAGGACTGTGTCCGCCCAAAGCGACCTTCAGCGGGAGTTCCCAGACGTAGCTCGCGTTAACGGAGTGCCGAACGTCATACTCCGCCGGGCCGTAGCTGCCTCGGAGGTGATTGGGATCTTGCGGACTCAACGAACTACCTAGGGTAAAACTAAATAGACCCCCGTTGGAGACTTCATCGAAGGCGTGGCCAAAGGTGTAGTTGACTTGAAACACACCCTGTGTCCAGCGTGTGAACTGATGCTTGACCGAAACCACCATCCCATTGTAATTGGAGACGGCGTCCGCGTTGACTTGAGTGACTCTGCTGAAGCGGGCATCGGCGCAGGGCGGCACGGGTGGAGTAGTACACTGCGCAGCGGGGAGCGAACCGAAACCGTAGGCATTGGCGCTCGGATTAACCTCCATCTCGTGAATCCCGTGATGTCCAAAATAACCGACGCTTCCTGAACTATGGACGCCGAGAGCCTGCTGCCATTCGAGGCTCCATCGCTGAAATTGCGGCGAGTGCATCGTCCTCGTGGCGGCGCTTGCGCCAGGCGGGGAGAATCCCGGCCCGAGCGCTTGTCCGGCCGCAAAGGCGCTGACAAAAGCTTCATTCGAAGCTTTTGCATCCTGAAAGAGACTGGTCTGTTCATTCGGCGCAAGATTGTCGCCGGAAATCAAGTACGAATTGACAACCGGAGAGCTGCCTGAGAAAAAATCCAGGAGGAGGACTTGTAGCGGGTCATAGAACACACCGATACCACCGCGCAGAACACTGTTATGCGAAACGCCGAAGGGCTGCCACGCGAAGCTGAATCGCGGTGACCACACGATTGTGTCTACGCCCTGGAGAGCTCGCTTCTGATTGCTTACGATCGCCTGGTTGTACGGCTGGTCCGGGTCATGGCTGATTGAGTCGAACGGCCCAGCCAACCGGGCAAAGCAGCGAGTTTCGCAGACAGGATTTGAATAATGCTCGGCGCGCAGGGCCAATGTCAGCGTCAGGTTCGGTCGCGCACGCCACTCATCTTGACCGTAGAGTCCAAGGCTCGAAAAAGTGATCGGCAGAGTGGTCTGCGAAGTGAAGGATTGCGCCAGCGTGGTGGTATCAGACAAAGGAGCCGAGGGATTAGCGGGGTCCACGCCTCCTTGATAAAAAGCATCCAGCGTTTGAGCCGTGAGTACTCCGATGGTGGCAGCCCCATTTGAGCTGGCTGGCTGGTTGGCTAGCTCGCTCCAACGTATCCGTCCAAAGCCTGCTCCAAAGCCAAATTTGTGTTTGCTCCACGTTTTCACGACATCGTCCGAAAGTTGATATTGCGTGTTACGCCGGCCATAGCCAGATACTGATACGCCGTCCGATCCTCCCAAACCATTGAACGTAGCCGGCGCGAAATTCAGAACAGTGGGGAATGCCGCGAGCGTCTGGGTTGGATTCCTTACCTGGAGGATGAGAGCAAAGTAGGACCCGGCCAGCAGGAACTGGTTTGCGGCCGACGTTCCGAACGTGTGCGTCTCATTGAGTTGGCCTTGCCACCACGGGCCGCTGTTATCGGCGTCGAATACGGGGTTGATGGGATCGGTATTAACGGCAGCCCGGCCACGATCATACTGAAGCCGGAGAAAGGCCCGATCGTTCGCACGCGGAATCCAGTCAATCCGACCAGATGTGAGCACCTCATGACTGGGTCGGCCCAGAGGCACGAAGAAATATTGGGCACACGGAAGGTTAACGCCTAGTTTCCCTTCACTGGACTTGGGGCCGATGAACCCCGTGCAGCCGGTAGGATCATGCACAACGTCAAAGCCACCCGACCGCGCGGAACTGGCACCGGGCGCCGAGTTGTACAGGCTGAATATCTGCTCGTAAAACTTATAGGATTCTGAAGCGGCCCCAAACTTCGAATCGATGTTCTTTAGGGTTGCAGCTTCAAATTGTGCACTCGGTATGGTCACAAGTTGAGGTTGGGGAATGAGCAGGTGAAGCCCTTCATGATCGAAGAAGAAGAACAGTTTGTTGTTCTTGATCGGCCCGCCGAACGAGCCAGCCCACTGATTGGCAATGTCGAAAGGACGCGGGTTTCCAAGCGCGTTATCGAACCAGTCGTTGGCGTTGAACACCCTTCCGTTCCAGTAATACTGGGCATTGCCGTGGAAGTTGTTGCTTCCCGACTTGGTGATGTAGTTCACGTTTCCACCGGCGGCGCCCCCGAACTGGCCGGAATATCCAGTGCTCACGACGGTCGCTTCCTGAATCTGGTTCTGACCCAGGAGCAGGATCAGAGCGCCAACTTGGCTGCCATTGCCGCCATTATCGTTACTGTTCATTCCGTCCATGGTGAACAGATAGGAATTGCCGGGCATTCCCAGAATCGAAAAACTCGTATTCGACGTATCCGTGCTCATCACCACACCGGGCGTGGTCTGCACGATATAAGTGAGATCGTTCCCAGGATTCGGAATCTCCGCGATCTGTTTCTGGTTCACGGTTTCGGATGCATCGCCATTCTCTGCGTGGACGGCCGGGGCTTCACCCGTCACCGTGACTTCACTGCTTGCTTTCGCAACATTGAGCGTGGCATGAACCGAAACTGGCGGTCCAAGCATGACATCCACCGCTTGGCTCTCTGGGCGAAAACCATCATGCGTTACGGTTAGCAGGTATCTGGCGGGAGCGAGGAAGAAGAAACGGAACACGCCTTCCCGATCGGTTGTCGTCGATTGGTTCGTGCCTTTCGAGCCATCCTTGATCTCGACCTCGGCGTCAGGAATTACCGCACCGCTCTGGTCGGTCACGACCCCGGTCAAGCCTCCCGAGGTTGTTGTCTGGGAGCTCATTTGGTAGGAGAAGTAGCCCCCCAGAAGGAGGACGGGCAACAACCGGCGGATCGGCCGCAATCGCATCGCTCCTCCCATGAGATTCGATCAGAAAGAGCCCGACATAATGCTGGACGGCATAATACCCCTATTCGCCAGGTCCCGCATGGCCCACTGGCGAAACACGGTTTCGCGACGGTGACTCGGATCGTATTGCGGTAGAGAGCTCCGCAAGAGAGCCGGGGTGAGGCGCGCCGCCCGGCGGCCTCACCCTTTTTTGTTTTGCCGGTTACTTCACGGATGCTTTGGCCGCGTCGACGGCCAGGGCTGAAGGAAGAAGAAGAAAGGCGGGACGTTAAGCCCCGCCCTGTCGGATAGGCTATGCCGCCGGTCTCAACTTCTTCATCCGCTCTTCGAGTTCCTTGGGGGATACATCTTCCACGTGGGTGGCGACGC
>Ga0209415_10010763_pt1 | contig 15479 bp, 16 predicted proteins | sample PeaSoiSIISIP2007_FD_187696 | JGI IMG/M metagenome (GOLD analysis project Ga0209415, IMG submission 187696) | Peat soil microbial communities from Weissenstadt, Germany - SII-SIP-2007 (SPAdes) (version 2) | ecosystem: Environmental > Terrestrial > Soil > Wetlands > Peat | place: Germany... | reverse complement strand
CTCGAGACATATATTTGTGGACAATCCGATATCATCATCGATTACGCCACGGCGCGGCGCCAGGACGAGCCGATTTCAACGGCGGTCACGGAAAGTACCGTGCAGTGGCTGTTGCACCGGCGAATGAACGCACAGCAGCACATGCGCTGGTCACCACGAGGTGCTCATCTGATGCTGAAGGTTCGGACCGCGACCGCCAATGGGACGCTCGAGCGGGATCACGATGTCGCCGAGCGGTGGGCCCGCCGTCCGTTCCGGCGCGCGGCGTGAGGACCCCCAGGTTCTGGACGGTCTCGACCTGCGCCAGCAAGATCCGCCTGCATGACGCGCCACCCGACCCCGCTCACCCGCAGGATCGTCGCGTCCTGCTGGCGGAGCGCCGCGAACCGGTTGCGTGTGACCCGCAGGTCAAGCCGGCGGTGCGGGCCCGGCCGGAACGGCTGCCCCGACCGGGACGGCAGCGTTATTATCCCGATGCCTGACCCGGATGGGCGCCCAGGTCGCGTCCTGCTCGAGCGCCAGGGCGCCGTCGCGCGCGAGTTCCAGCCCGGCGACCAACGTGCTGGCGACAGCGGCGCGGCAGCGCAGCACTCTGCCGGGAACATCGCCGTCGATGGCCGGCAGGAACGCCGCCAGCGGACTGCCGTCGGGCAAGGCGGCGAGATGCTGGCGCAGGTGCGGGATCGCGTCGCTCACGCGCCAGAGCGGCAGTGGCCGCTGGCGATACGCCGCCGCCTGCGTTTCCGGCACATGGAGCGCCACCAGACAGGCGCGCAGCAGATCGGTGATTTCGCTGCCGCGGCCGGACACGCTCACCTCCGGCATCCCGCGCGCGAAGACATCTCTCCCGAGCTGGGACCGGCGTTCCAGCCAGTCCGCGGCCTGGCGCATGCGCGCGCGGGCCAGCAACTGACGGCGCAGGCCCTCGGCTTCCGCCTCGGCTGCCCGGGAGGCGGCGGCATCCGCCGGCAGCAGCAGCCGCGACCATAATTCGGTCAGCGCCGCCGCCATCACCGTCCAGCCGGCCCAGCGCTCGAGCTGGCGGACATTTTCCCCGGCGAGCGCCGCCGGCAGGGCGTCGGCAAACTGCGCGATCAGGGCGCCGATCGACAGCCGCGCCAGGTTGATCTTCTTCGCCCGCGCCATCTCCAGCAGCCAGTCGAGCGGTCCGGCGAAGCCGTCGACCGACAGCACGGGCGCCGTGTCAGACCGGGCGCCGCGCGGCGGATCCTCCCAGTCGGACAGGTCTGGATCGGCCTGGCCGACCTGGCCGATCTGGGTCGCGCGGTTCGCGGCGCCGGTCACGGTGCGTCGTAGCTTGGGCGCAGATCGAAGCGCAGCGCCGGCCAGCGCGCGGCGATCTGCGCCAGCGCGCGCCAGGGCGACCAGTCGGCCGACCAGAAACTCATGCGCATTTCCCCCGCGCCCGCAACGCACTGGCGCCGTCGCGCCTGGCCTGCGACTGCGGTCTCGGCCGTGACATGGTGCAATTCCTGCGTGGTGCCCCAATGCGCCCAGAGCCAGGCGCGCGATGCGGGATCGTCGGGGCCGCGCCGCAGGATCTCTCCCGGCACCGGCACCAGCTCGTGCAGGTCGAACGGGCAGGCCCGGCTGTGGCCGACCCGGGAAACCGCAAGCTCGTGGCGCCGTGCCACGGCGTCGCGCAACTGGCCGGCGACGATCCGGGCGCCGGCCAGGCTGAGACTGCGCTGCTGCGGCGCGGGTGGCGCCGCCAGCAGATGGAAGCAATCTTCCTCCAGGCGATCGAGGTCGAGATGCCACGGAATGACCCCGGCCCCGGCCGCCGCCGCCTGGAACGCCGCCAGAGCGGCGGGTCGTCCGACGACCACCAGGCGGTGGTGCAGCCAGTCGGTATGGGCGAGGCGTAACGGGGCGCCGGGGTTATTTGTCCCGCTCGCGTCACATGAGTCCGATCGGGCGGACGGCAGGATGGCCACCGCGGGATCGACCCCCTGGTCCGCCGCGGCCGGCTCCGCCGGAGGCCCCGCAGCATCGGCACCGGGCGGCGCGTCGGTGGCGCCGGCTTCCGGCTGGGTCGGCGCGGAGTCCGGCGGCCCGCGCCGGGCAGAAAACACCGGCGGCGGTTGGCGGGACAACCAGTCGAGCACGGCGTCAGCCGCCTGCGTGGCCTTGGCGGCGGCGCTACGCGTCATGCCGCGGCTTTGCGGCTGCGGCGCACCCGGCGCGGCGTGCGGCGCGCCAGGATCCGCCGGATCGCGTCGGTGCCAAGGCGCGGATGCTCGACATTGCCCCAGCGGTCGATCTTGCGGAACACCGGGCCGAACCGCGTGCCGGACGTATGCAGCCAGTGCCGCAGCGCCTGCACCGGACAGGTGGCCAGGTTGGTACCGCATGGGACCACGAGAGAGCGCAGGCAGTCGCCCTGGGGACCCGGCTGGTGCAGGGCGAGTTCGACCGATGTCGCGGTGAAGCGGACATGCTCGGCGTCGAGGCCAACCAGCGCGGCGCGTCCCAGCCCGGCGGCCGCCAGCAGCAGCAGGGCGCGATCGCGCATCCCGGCAAAATCGCCCGGGCAGGCGGCGGCCATGCGCAGCAACTGGGCGGGTCGTCTGGGCGGCGGCCGTCGCGGCGTGGCAGCCCGGCGGGTGGCGCGGAGGATCGCCCTGACCGCGGGATCGGCGGCCGGAGACGGAAGGCCCAGTTGCCGGTGACGATCGCCGATCGCGGCGGCGCGACGGCCGAGCGCGCCCGCGCCGATTTTCTCCCCGGCGGCGGCGAGAAACGCTGCGACTGTCGCCGGCGCGGCGGGCAAGGCGGTCATGCCGGCGGCCTGGCACCAGGCGGTGAAGGCCTGCCAGTCCATCGCGTAGAGCCGCGCGGTCTCGGGCGCCGGGACGCGCCGGGCCGGTAGCGTCCCGGTGCGCGGTCCGCCGCTCCCGGGTGGCGCTGTTCCGGCTGTGCTGTCCGACGCCTCAGGCGTCATCCGTCGTCCTCCGTCTTCTTCCGAATGCATCCGGCCGGCCGACCTCTTCCGGGGTCACCGCTCGGCGCTGCGCCGAGCGGTGGGCCGGAGCGGCGTGAATTCGCCAGCGATGGTGCCGGGGTGCGCCGATTCGGGCAAGTCATACAAAGGCGCGGTAAGCAGATTTCGGAAACTGTATGCCTGATAAGTGCGCCTGTCAGTTCCGTCCGATAAGTGGCCTTTGCGGACGGAGAACAGACGTTCTATGATCCGGAGCATGAGCGATTCGGTGGACCTTGACCCGACTGACCCACGCGGCTCGGCGCTAACCGGGCCGGAGACCGCATCGGCAAGCGACCCGGCGGCGGAGCCGGGCCCCCTCCCCTGCCCCACCGCCCAGTGGCCGGCAGCAGCCGATGGCCCGCCCGCCAGCGGCAAGCTGACCCTGGAAACCGTCCTGTTCGGCCCGCTCAGCGTCCCCGATGGCGCCGCCCGCGCCGCCGACATCGAAGAGCTGTCCCGCCGCGCCGCGCTCTACGCCACCCGGGCCAAGGGCGACGGCACCCGGCGCGCCTACCGCGCGGCCTGGCGCCAATACGAGGCGTGGTGCGCCGGACTCGGCCGCGAGCCGCTCGCCGCCGATCCCGACACCATCGCGATGTACGTGGTGCGCTGCGCCGACCAGGGGTTTGCCGTCAGCTCAATCCGCGTGCATCTGGCCGCGATCAAGACCGCGCACCTGCTCGCCGGCCTCTCGCTCGACCTGCGCCACCCGCGGCTCGCCATGGTCATCGAGGGCGTGACCCGGTCGAAGGGCGTCCGGCCGCGCCGTCAGGCCGCCCCGGCGGTGCCCGGCGTGCTGCGCCTGCTGCTGGCGGCCCGCCCCGAACCCGAGCAACCGCTTGGCGCGCGCGACCGCGCCATGCTGCTGCTCGGCTTTGGCGCCGCGCTGCGCCGCTCCGAACTGGTCGCCCTCACCCTGGGCGATGTCGAGACCATCCCCGGCCGCGGCCTGCTGCTGACCATCACCCGCTCGAAGACCGACCAGCGCGGCGCCGGCCAGCGCGTCGCGGTGCACGCCAACCCGGCCGAGCCGGGCTGCTGTCCCGCCGCAGCGCTGGCGGCCTGGCTGCGCCACCGGCACGCCGCGTCCGACCTCGACTGGACTGCCAGCGCCAGCATCCGCGCCGCACGGCCGCTGTTCTGCGCGGTGAGCAAGCAGCGGAAAGTGACGGGCGAGAAACTGTCGGACAAGGCGGTGGCGCGGCTGGTCAAGCAGGCCGCCCAGGACGCCGGGCTCGACGGGGAAAAATTCTCCGGCCACTCGCTGCGCCGCGGCTTGCTCACCGCCGGCGCCGACAACCGCGCCCAGCTCGCCGAGCTGATGCGCCAGTCGCGGCATCGCTCGGCGCAGAGCGTGCTCGGGTATCTGGAGCCGGCGGATCTGTGGCGGAACAACGTGACGGAGGGGGTGTTTCAGCAGCCGGGGCAGCAGAAGGGGCAGAAGCCGGAGAGCGACACAGACGCAGCCGGGTGATTGGACGCGCCCTCCGCCGCATTCTGGACGCTTTGTCTTTCTGGGCGTGCTTTCAGTCCCGCCTCCCCTCGCCTATTATCTGGCCATGGACACCGTCACGCTGCCACCGGAATTGGAGCGCTTCGCGGCCGAGGCTGTCGCCGCTGGTCGCTACCGGACCGTGTCTGATGTGGTTGCGGCAGCCATGACGCTGCTGCAGCGCCAGGAACAGGCCCGGGCCGAACTCTTGGCGTCGGTCCTAGCGGCCAAAGCGGAGTCCGACCGGGATGGCTACCTGACGGGCGACGAAGTGGCCGAGCGGGTGCGAGCGACGATCGCGCGGAGAGCCAACGCGGCCACATGAGCCGCTTCCGGAATTTTTCCCGACAGGCGGCCGCCGATCTCGATGACATCGTCGGCTGGAAGCTTGATCATGGCGACGCGGCGGCTGCCGCTGAGCGGCTCCTGACGGCGGTTCTGGCCACCGGTGAGAGGCTCGCCGAACGGCCGCTGCTTGGGCGGCGCCGGCCGGATCTGCTTCCCGAGCCCTACCGGTTTTGGTCGATCCCGCGCCATCGGCTCTTACTGGTCTACGACCCGACAACCGACCCCGCAACCATTCTGCGCGTACTGAGCACCGACCAGGATCTGGCACCCCTGCTTGCCGACCTGCGGAACTTCCCAAACGCGTCGGAAGGGTAGCTCGCGCTCCGTTGGAGACTGCGAGGGCCATAGGAACCTGCCTACACCGTGATCCCCGGCCGGTCGCGACCGCCACTCTGGCCGTAGCACCACCTGCGTCAGCCGCCGGCCGGCGGAACCGCCATCGCGCGCTGGCGTTCAATAGCCGCCAATCTCTCGGCGCGGTCGCAGATGTCGCGAAATGTGTCGCCCATCAGCCTCTGATCATCCTCCGGATCGCGGAGCAAGTGCAGCGCCGCGGAGAGATGGCTCCAGCTCTCATAAACATAAAGAAATGGCTCGGTGCCGCCCAGTTCGGGCGACTTGGTGCTCAGCCACTCCCAGACATCTTGCTTTCCCATCGCGAGCTCAGCCGCACGGACCAGGTGGCCGAAGCGCCGTCCGCCCTGTTTCTCGTCTGGCATACGCACCGTTTCGCCGTCGATGAGTTCGTAGCTGTCCGGTTCGGTCTGCATCCACGCGAGGAACTCATCGACGTTCATCCTGATGCTCCGCGGCTTGAATCGGGCAGCATGCAATGTAGCTAAACAGCCCGCCCATGGCCAGAACCCGTTTGCCCTGCATCGGCTGATCGGCCACGCCACTCCTCGGCTTTGTGGCAATTGGCTGTTTGCGTATGGCCACGATCGAAAATGGGGGTTTTCAAGCCTCACGAGGACGTGAGGGGGGATTTCCGGGCGGCGGCGGCCGGGCGGCGCGGCGCGGCACCGAGATCGTGAGTATTGCCAGGCTCAGGCAGCGCCACTCCCGGTGCGCTGCCCGAAATCGCGATAAGCCCGCCGCAGGAGCGCGCGAAACAGACCCTGGATCGCAATGACCCTGGCCGCCGGCGACCGCTGGCCCGGCCCCCCTCCCCTCCATCCCTCCCTCCAATCGCTGCCGCTCGGCTCGGGCGCTGGCGTGACAGTCATCAGGCCGGCGGGCCGGTCGGTCAGTCATCGAGGCACCGCCAGAAACCGCACCCTGGCGCGTCAGCCGGCGCCGATGTCGCCGCCTTCCTTGCCGGCGAACGCGGCACGAATCTGTCGCCCGAGACGCTGAAACTGCGCCGCGCCCCGATCCGCTACCTGCACCGCGCCGCCAGCTCTCCGGTGCCAACCCATGATGTCTGCGTCTCCGAGACGCTGGCCGGGATCCGGCGTGACGCGGCGAAAAAGGGCCAGCTGCCACGAAAAAAGGTCGCGGCAACCGCCACCATCCTGCGCCGGCTGCTGGTGCCGATTCCGACCGATCTGCGCGGCCTGCGCGATCGCGCGATCCTGCTGGTCGGCATCGCCGGCGCGCTCCGCCGTTCGGAGCTCGCGGCCATCCGCCTCGAGCATCTGGGGAAGACTGACCGCGGCATCCGGCTGACCCTGCCGCACCGCAAGGGCGCGCAGGACAGCGCCGTGACCGTCCCCCCTGCCCTATGGCGACACCGAGCTCTGCCCGGTCCAGGCGCTGCAGGCTTGGCTGCAGGCCGCCCGCCTCACCGCCGGGCCAGTGTTCCGTCGGATCTGGTTGCCGCCGCGTCCGAAGAAGGGCGCGCCGCCGGGCGCCCCCCTCCCCTGCCCCGGATCGGCGCCGCGGCGATCACGGCGCAGACCGTCACACAGGTCGTCCAGGCCCGCGCCGTCGCGGCCGGCTTTGGCTTGCGCGATCTCGGCGGCCACAGCCTCAAGCGCGGCGCCCTGACCACCGGCATAGACCGCGGCATCCACCCGGCCAAGCTGAAGCGGCTCGGCCGCCACAAGAGCTTTGACGTGCTCGGCGAGGATCTCGAATTCTGCGATCTTTTCGAGGGACATCCACTCAGCGGGGTACTCTGACGCACGCCTTGTGACGGCGGTCCTCGGCGACGACGATGCGGCTCAGCCGGGCGGACCGGGTTTTCAGCCACCCATCGCCGTTCGGCACGCGACAGACGGCATCGGCCTATGACCTGAGCCCCAACAGCTTGTCCGCTCCCCGCCCCCGGCCGTGCGAGCCGTCACTGAAGCGATAAAGGCCCCCAAGTGAAATGGCAAAGGCAGGTCGACAGCGGCGCCCTCGCCACCGGCAGGGACCGCGGCGTGCACCCGATCCGGCTCAAGCAACTCGGCCGCCACAAGAGCTACGCCGTGCTCGACGAATACCTGGAGTTGGGCGACCCGTTTGAAAGTCACCCGCTCACCGGGGTGCTGTAGCCGACGCTCTCGCCGGCCTGCTCCACCCAGCAATCACACCCCGCGATCGTGATTGGATACCGACTCGGCCAACGGCGACTCGCAGGATCCTGGGTGGACACTCGTCTCAAGAACCGTGGGCCTCGCCGAGTCGCACGAACAAGGAAAAGCGACACACGTCCCCCTCCCCTACTGCGACCATCGCCGGCGATTGTCCGGCGGGTTCAGATCGGCCTCGGGCACTGGATAGCCTGCATCCCGCATGAGCCGTGCGATAAAGCGCCTAGTGCTGCCCGCCTTCGCCGCCTCCTCCGCAATCATCCTTGCAAGGTCCTCTGAGGCGTTCCAGTTGATCTGAACCGTCTTAGGGGCTTTGGGCTTCCGACCCCCCTCCCCTGCCCTCTCCGGCTTCTCGACAACAGCGCTCGGCACGTCGCGGACCCCAGCCCTCAGTGCTGCCGTCAGTTCATCCGCCGTTTGGAGCGGCTTGCGTTTGAACCCGCTCATTCCGCCGCTTCCTTTGCTGGCTTGGGTGCTATGATCTCTAGACCCTGTAGTTCCTCTATGATCTCGTCGATCTGTCGGCCTACGGTGCCGGATTTCGGCATGACCCCACTGAACGTGTATTTCTGGAACGCCACTAGGTCGCCTACATGCTGTTGGAGCCTAGGGAGGTTAGATGCCTCTATGTCCTCTATGGTAGCTCGCTCAGCTAGGCCCGTAGGTGTCCATCGGGTCAATATGAGTCTATGGGGAATAGGCCGTCTAGCAATCTGGCTGATGCTCTGCACCTGCTGAGCTGTTTTTCGCGCCTCAAGCACGCTGTTCCGGTCGGGCATGCAGGGAATCAGAACCACATCGGCGGTTCCCATGGCAAACACGGCGGTTTGGTTTTCGAACCCGGCCGTATCGGCGATCACCACGTCATGGGCCTCGGCTTTGGCCATCAGATGCCCAACGATCTTGTTGTGGTCGATCTCGCTGGAACAGGTGAGGGAAGGGGCCTCGGCGATTTTGTGCCAATTGGCGAACGCCTGGTTCCGGTCGGCATCGACGACGGCGACCCGAAACCCAAAGGCCGCGAGATTCACGGCTAGGGCTGTAGCCAGGCTGGTCTTCCCCGCGCCCCCTTTGGAGCTAGCTATCACTATGATGCTACCCACCAAGATACCTTACTCCCCTAGTGCTCTTAGAGAGCCTTTATCCTGTTGGCGGGTAGATACACAAGGGGTCTATGGGCCTAGCGGATGGAATTTAGCACTGGGCCCCTCTTTTGACCGCGCCGATGATCTTGTCGGCGATCTTGGTCCGTCGGAACGACCGCGGATCGGCGTTAATCTCGGCGAGAAAGTGCCCGATATCGGCCTGAAGCTCGACGATGGATCGGAACACGCCACGCTTGAGCCGCCGCCTCTTCAACTTGGCGACGAAGCCCTCGACGGCATCGAGCCATGCTGCCGAAGTAGGCGTGGAGCGGAATGTTCAGCGCAAATGCGGGGGATGAACTATTGACGCCGATAGCGCCACATCGGCCGGTCAGCTTGCCGTCCAACGCGTTGAGTGCAGCCAAACACGGTAGTGGTACCATTCTACCTATAGTGACGCGCAATGTGCCACGGTGGCCCTCTTCGTGGGCAGGCCCGACTGGGTGTGATCGAGCGTCTCGATCTCCTTCTTGTCGTCGATCGACAGCACGATGGCGTGGTGCGTGCGCGGGCCGACATAGAGCCCGACGATCTTATGCAGATTGGCAACGGACCGCGGACCATTGGACAGCTCAAACTCTCGTATCCGGCGCGGCCGCACGCCATGCTTGCGCCAGATACGCTGCACCGACCTCGCACCAATGCCGCCTTTTATCGGCCATAGCGGCAGCCTCCCATTGCGTCGTCTCATGCGTTGGAGCAGTCACGGTGGGCGTAACGACCGCCTGCTCGATTTCGGCGCCGTGTGGGGATGCGCGACAGGCCCGTCTTGTCGCGCAGCAGGCCGCGATCCCGTCCGTTATGAAGCGCTCCTGCTGAGCGCCAGACCGTCGTCTTGTCGGTGCGAGTGTGACGAATGATCTCTGCGGTGCCGCAGCCGTACGCCGTCAGCTGGAGGTTTTTGGCCATCCAGACATGCTTCTATGGGCTGTTCCGATCCGCAACGATCGCCGCAAGATGCTGGCGACTGGCGGCATCCAACTCGCCTGTGACACCTGCACACATGAGGCGGACCCGCATCTGGGCGCATGACCGAGTATCCCCAATCGGACGCAACCGTCAGATTCGCGTCCACTAGTGGACAGGGAAGGCGAGAACGGGCCTGCGTTGCCGAGGGCGCCTTGGAAGGTTCACGACGACGTACCTTCCTGCCTTCGCCGCCTCGATTGCCGGGAGAATCCGGTCGTCGTTGTCTCGGATGGTGTCCCAATCGTTCGTCGTCAGCACCAGGAGGGCCAGCCCCCCGGTTCGTCAGGTTCTGCTGGTAGCGGATGTTCTGGTCGGCGGTGATCATCACGCCAACGCCTGGTCAGCCGCGGCAATTAGATCGCCGTTGGTTGGCCCGGCCCAACCGGCATCCGCGACTGATTCGACTCAGAGTCTGTCCGGAAAGGAACCAAGCAGTTTCAATGGCTTGCAGATGATGCCGGCCGAATACCGGCTGATTTTAAGAAGAAATCGAGCCAATTCGCGGGGACGGGCACGACAAATGCCTGAAATCGCCCAATTTCTTTCCTGACAGACTCTCAGGGGCTTGGCGAAGCCGGTCGGGCTTGATACCGGCCAGGGTCTCTAGTCGTTCAGCTCGCTGCGTTCCTCCATCCCGAAAGCCTGTGCCGACTGTTACGCTAGGATTTCCGCCGCGTGTCCGTCCACGCCGTGACTTCGCTAACCCGCTAGTATCGGTAGGTCTCTACCCCCCTATGCCGTGTAGGCCAACTATGCGCCGCGACGCTCTTTCATATGCAGCTCGTCTGCGCCGGTTGTCCGCGCCGCTGCGATCGCGATCAGGCGGCTGCGAGGACGGAAGGGCAGGGATTGCATCGCGCGGAGCGCTCTCCGCCGAGTGTCTTTTCCCGTGGCCGCTTCGCTAAGCCTCTTGTATCTATAGGCGTCTATCCCCCTATGCTGTGTAATCCAATTTTGTGCAATTCGCCTGCGCCGGTTGTCCGCGCTGCTGCGATCGCAATCAGGCGGCTGCGGGAACGCGAGAAGAAGGGGTCTCATCGCGCGAGGCGTTCTGGGGCCTGAAGCGCGAGATTCGCGTTGCCGGTCATGCGCGGCGAAATAGAAGAATCAGTTGGTCTGGGGCATCTGCAACTTCGTGAGCGCCAGCCTTTTGCTCGTCGCCGGGGCTAATGACCACGCTCCAGCCTAAGACACGGGTTGGGAGGTGGCAGCTCAAGCCAGGAACCCTGATCTTTGTCGGGAAGGCGAGGGAGGTCGACTCCGCGGAAAACCTGATCTTTTGCGGGGAGCTGATCTTTACCGGGAGATCGAAACCAGGTTCAGCCGGGCCCGGACGACGCTACCGCCTTTTGGCGCAACTGGTGGCTTTGACGGCTGCAGGATCAGACCGGTGCCCGTCGGCGTCTCCTCCACGTTGGCGTCCGGATAAACGCTGGTCGCGAGCGCCAGAACCGTCCGGAAGTGCTCCTTGAAGTGGTCGAGCCGGGCCACAGACCGACCAAACTGGCCATGCAGGGCCTTCCAGGACACGCTGATGGGGCCATTCAGGCTGTGCAGGCGGTAGGCCAGCCAGCAATACACGTCGAGCGCTAGGGAGTTGTTGGCAATCTGGCGCACGGCGGCTTCCTCAACCGGGACGGGGTGCTTCTTCAACTCGTCGAAGAAAGATTGGGACAGACTCGCCTTTTCAACGAATAGGCCGCCCTGGGCTTGGTCGTCCTCGATGAACATGCTGGTGTCTAGGATATGCTGGTTTACCAGCCCGGTGCGGTTACCCTGCTTGATCTGGAACGACAGGCGGCAGCGGGAAATGCGCTCGGCTTGGTCGCGGACGGAAGCCATCTGCTTGCCTCCGATCGGGATCTCCAGCCGCCGGAGCCAGGCGTGGAGAGAACGCCCGAGCTCAACCTCTCTAGTATTGGTGCGGATAGCCTCGGTTTGCAGGTACAGTAGGATGAGACGGGCGCGAGAGCCGTAAGGCACTCCGACCGATACTGGGGTTCCCGAAGGTGTGGGACGAAGTCCTGGCTGAACGATCAGCGTCACCCGGTCGGTCGTTACCTGCCATGCCGTGTCGTCTGGGAGCCTGCGATGGGGGAGGGCGGCTTGCGCCCACCCGCTGAACAGGTAGCCGATGTCGGTGTCTTCGGAGCTGAGATAACCTGCGGCTGCCTCAACGACGGCCCTGTCCACGTCCGTGCGGAGCGCGGCTTCCTTGCCGTGCGCCAGAAGCAGGGTATGAACCTCGGCCACGCCTAGCGCCTTTCTTGTCCAGCAGCCTTTCTTCCTGAGCAAACCTGCCCCTCTGTCGGCCTGATGTCGCACTGATCTTTGTCGGGGTTGCAAGGAGGTAGTTGAGCCTAGCTATTAGTATGTCCGGAAAAGATCAGGGGATGAATCGGCAATCTTCTTGATTTTGCAGCATAGATCACTAGAGGCAGCCCCGGCAAAGATCATTCGCTGACCCGAAACAGATCAGGGATTTCCCGATAAAGATCAGGGGTGCCGGTCTGCGCGACTCGGTGCGCCATCCCGACAAAGATCAGGCCGGGTTGATGTTCCGGCTCAGAGATCGGGAAGCGTGGGAGGGGGGTTGAAGCAGGGGAGCATAACGATCCGTGGAATGCCCCAGGGCGAACGGGCAGCGGCATCTCCTCATCGATCCTGTATCGGCCATGCGTCATCCGGCCATACCGTCGCCCGTCCGCCCGCTCGCCCCGCGCACCCCAAAGATCATCAGGCTCTCCAATGAGGAGTCGGCCCCATTCGCAAAATTGTCCGCTAGGCAGTCCTCGCCGAACGGAGGAGGCGCGCTTGCGGACCCGACCACCACTCGGGCTGGCAATGACCTTGGCTGCAGGACCTGTGCTCGCCCAACCCGCGGCCTGCCCGCCAGCGGGCAGTCTGCTCACATCAGGATCCCCCGCCATGCGGCTTTCTTCCAGCGCCACAACCAAGATAGCTTCGGATAAGTTGGTTGCTGACTTGACGGCCCCCGCCAATTCGCCGGCGGCCGTGGCTGCACAGCACCGAGTGAACAGCCTGATGGCGGAGGCGGGCAGGGAGGCCGGCGGCGTGAATGGTGTCAAATCCACTTTCCGCGCCTACTCGGTCCAATGCCTCGATGGGCGGCCCCCCAACTGGATCGCCCAGCAAACCCTCAAACTCAGGGGAGGGAAGACCGAGACGCTCCTCGGCCAGGCCCTCGGCCTCACGATCGGGAGCCTCGCCCGGCAGCAAGTCTCGCCCGACCCCGAGGAGAAGGCGCGCCGCAACGCCACCATCACTGCCTTGAAGAGCCTGCGAACCTGGGCGACCGATCCCGCCGCTGCGCTCGACATGGAAGTCTATCGCTTCCAGTGGGTCCGCCTCAACGGAAGGCCCGGGGTCCTTCCGCTCCGCTGGCGTGCCGATGGACGCGGCAGCCGCAATGGCGTCCGCCATGCCGCCGCCCAACGCCACTCCCGACCAGCAGGGAGCATCGCCGACGTGAGCGCCGAGGTCGTGATGCACGCCACACCTGCCTCCAGGAGTTCGGACTCATGAGCACCAACCTCATTGCCGACGGTGGCAGCGCACTCGCCGCGCTCAACGGCATCCCGCAAATCGACTTCCCGAGCAACCTTCAGGCAGCGGTCGGGGCAGGGCGGCGGATGACATCGATCCTGCGCGAGGTCGTAGCGCTGCGCCGCGGTCCGGGCAAGCTGACACCCAACGAGTACTTCTACTACCGGCTCTGGGAACCCCGTCTAACGAGCGAGGCCCGGCAGGGCTTCGTCGGCAAGCAAGCGCAACATCTGATGCACACCGCTTGCAACAACGCCGGGTGGTATGCTGCCGTGGCCGACAAACTGCTGTTCCACACGCTCATGACCGGCGTCTCGTTGCCGACGCCACAACTGCTTGCGATCACCAAACCTGGCCGCCTGGTTTCCGGCGTCCCCGTCCTGTCTGGCGAGGCGGGGATTGCGGCGTTCCTCCGTGATCGCGGCCACTACCCGCTCTTCGCCAAGCCGATCGACGGCAAATACAGCCTGTCCGTCATCAGTGCCGACGATTACGACACTACGGCCGACTGCGTTGTGCTGCAGGGCGGCGAGCCGATCGGGCCGGCGGCACTCGCCACGGCGATGACCTGCAGGGAGGCGGGCTACGTCATCCAGCGACGCCTCGCGCAGCATGCGAAACTGGTTCGATTGTTCGGGCCTCGCCTCTGGTCCATGCGCGTGATCGTCCTGGTGACCTCGACGGGTCCTCTGATCCATCGCGCTGTCGCCAAGATCGCGACTGGGCAAAACCCTGCCGACAACTTCTGGCGAAACGGCAACATGCTTGGGGCCATCGATCTCGCAACCGGGCGCATAGCGAGGGTGGTGCATGGGAACGGTGCTGAGATGGTAATCGACGGGGTCCATCCCGACACCGGCCGCCCAATCACCGGCACGCCGATCCCTGACTGGGAGAGTCTAACAGCGCTGGCGACGGCGGCGGCGACGCTGCTTCCCGGCATCCGCACGCAGTCATGGGACATCGCCCTGACCGACGCGGGGCCGGTGCCCCTCGAAGTGAACTTCGGCGGCGACCTCAACCTCACCCAACTCGCATCCGGCGCCGGCGCGCTCGACGCCACCTATCGAGAGCACCTGCGGTACTGCGGCTACCGGCTCTGAGGCCGCCCCCCCAAGCTCCCGCGCTGATGGCAGGCGGACAGCGAGACCGAGTTGCGTGAGAAGGGGAAGAAGCGAAGGTGACGCTTCCACCGCTTCATAGCTGACGCCGATCCTGCGCGTGGCGCTTCTGCGCCGGAGGAGCGCGCGCCGCACGAAGCGGGAGAAACCGGCCTCATCCTCGAATGCATGCCGGCGGGCCTGGCCGTGCCGTCCAATGCGACCGAAGGTCACGACGGCCTGCCACTGACCGAACAGGTCCTGGTCTGCGGCCAGTGTCCAGGACCGAAGGCGGTTCAGCGCCGGCGCGCGCGCCTCCAAGGTAATCATCATCGACCTGGCCTCCACCCAACGCGACCTCAATCGCGACAATATATCGCCGCGCTCCCCGGAGATCAAAACGCGAACACGGTCCAGGGTCTGCGAACGGCAAAGCCTCAAATGGTGCGCGCCGTTCGCACGGAGTGCCGTGACGCTGGCGGGGTGAAGAAGCCGAAACAGGAGAGGGCGGTACCGCTTGCGCCGGCCGCGGCGCAAGGGTCGCGCGGCGTGGCGCGCGCCCGGCCATGCCGGCTCCGCCCTTGCGCCGCGGCCGCTTCGCGGTCGCGGGACGCGGAAGCTCAGAGGTGAGCGATGGCAAACCGCCGGCGCCACCAGCTCCCACAGGAGAAGAAATCCATGCGAGCCGACGACGCCGAGCTCGAGCTGTTTCGCCGCGAGGTCAGCTGCGCCGCACTGCTGGAGCGCTGGCCCGCCGGCTGGCGGCTCGATCGCCGGGAAAGCACCCGTCGCGCCCTGAAATACCGCCGCGGCGAGGGCGAGATCCTGATCATTAACCACGACGGACACGGCTGGTGGGATCCGCAGAGCTCCGCCAAGGGCGATGTCTTCGACCTGGTGCAGCATCTCGATCCGAGCTTGAACTTCGGACAGGTGCGCAAGGAACTCCGCCGGCTGGTCGGTGTCGCAGCGATGTACCCCGAGACGTTGCGGCCGTCACTCTCGAACGTGCCGGATCGTCCGGTTGCCGCGCGCTGGAAGCGTCGGCCGAGGCTACGACAGGGATCGCCAGCATGGTCGTACCTCTCCGGGCAGCGTCGTATTCCGGTTTCGATCCTGACGGCTGCGGCCGCGGCCGACATCGTGCGGGATGGTCCGTTCCGCAGCGCCTGGTTCGCCCATCACGACGCCGATGGCGCTGTCAGTCACGTCGAGATCCGCGGCCCGGATTACAAAGGCTCGTTGAGGGGCGGGACCAAGACCCTGTTCCGGTTCGGCCGGGCAGGGGAGGGGGTCTGCCGGCTCGCCGTCACCGAGGCGCCGATCGACGCG
>Ga0209415_10010761_pt1 | contig 15486 bp, 13 predicted proteins | sample PeaSoiSIISIP2007_FD_187696 | JGI IMG/M metagenome (GOLD analysis project Ga0209415, IMG submission 187696) | Peat soil microbial communities from Weissenstadt, Germany - SII-SIP-2007 (SPAdes) (version 2) | ecosystem: Environmental > Terrestrial > Soil > Wetlands > Peat | place: Germany... | reverse complement strand
GGGTGACTGGATTTGAACCAGCGACTCCTGCGTCCCGAACGCAGTGCTCTAGCCAGGCTGAGCTACACCCCGTTTCCGCCTTGGATGTGAACCGGGAAGAACGTTATAGCATCGCGCCGCGCGCCGATGCGAGCGCGGCCCGGATGCCATCGACGGCTCAGACGTGCGCGATTCGCGCGCGCATCTCGCTGATGATCTCGACGTAGTCGCCGTGCCCGAAGATGCCCGAGCCCGAGACGAAGACGTTGGCGCCGGCCTCGGCTGCGGCGCCGACGTTGTCCACCTTGATGCCGCCGTCGATCTCGATGTCGAGCTCGATTTTGCGCCGCTCGAGGTCGCGCCGAATGGAGCGCACCTTGTCGAGCGAGTCGGCGATGAATTCCTGGCCGGCGAAGCCCGGATGCACGCTCATCACGAGGATCATGTCGAGCCGGTCGGCGGATGCGAGCGCGCGATCGGGCTCGGTCTCGGGATTGATCGCGATCGAGGCGCGCGCGCCGGCGGCCCGAATCTTCGCCGCCATCGCCGGAATATCGCGGCATACTTCGGTGTGCACCGAGACCGAATCCGCGCCCGCCGCGATGAACGCCTCGACGTAGCGCTCGGGCTCGCTGATCATCAGGTGCGCGTCGATCGGCAGCCGGGTCGCCTTGCGCAGCGCCGCGAGCACCGGGATTCCGATCGAGATGTTCGGCACGAAATGCCCGTCCATCACGTCGAAATGGATCAGGTCGGCGCCGCCCTCCTCGACCCGGCGAATCTCCTCGCCCAGGCGCGTGAAGTCGGCGGACAGAATCGACGGCGCAATCCGGAAGACGCGGTTCATGATGGATGGAATCGAGTCTATGCGAGATTGCGCCCGCGCGCGAGGCGCGGCCGCGCTCCGCCGCCGGGGCTTCGCGCCGCAAGTATGTTATTTACGACTGAGCCATGAGAATCGACGTCCATAGCCATTTCATGTCCGAGAAGTTCGCGCGGATGCTCGAGAAGCGCAGCCGCTTTCCCTATGCGCGGCTGGTCGACGGCACCTGGCGCTTCACCTGCTGCGAAGGGCTGACGCTGCCGGCGGCGCCCTCGATGTTCACGATGGAGCGCAAGCTCGCCGACATGGACAGCCTCGGAATCGAGGTCGCGATCTTAAGCCTCGGCGCGCCGGGTCCGGAGCTGCTCGGCGGGCGCACGGCCGATCGGATCGCGCGGCTGCACAACGATATTCTCGCCGAGCTAATCGCGGCTCATCCGGATCGCTTCTGGGGTTACGCGACGCTGGGCTTCGGCGACCCCGATGAATCGCTCAAGGAGCTCGACCGCGCGATTGGCGAGCTCAAGTTCCGCGGCCTGCAGTTGTTCTCGAATATCCGCGGCAAGCCGCTCGATGCGCCCGAGTTCCGGCCGATCTTCGCGCGGATGGCTGAGCTGCGCCGCCCGATCTTCATCCATCCGACCGTGCCGCTCAATCGCAACTACCTGGCCGACATCATTCCGGTGCCGGCGCTGGGCTTTATCGTCGATACGACGCTGGCCGCGATGCGCCTGGCGGTCTCGGGGCGGCTCGCGGAATTTCCCGCCGCGCCCGTGATCATTCCGCACGTCGGCGGCGCGCTGCCCTACCTGATGCCGCGGCTGGCGGGCTCGATGATGACCCATCAGCGCGGCGAAGATCCGACCGCGCTTCTCAAGTCGCTCTACATGGACACGGTGGTCCATCGCGTCGAGCCGCTCCGATGGTGCTACGAGACGATGGGCGCGGAGCATCTGCTGTTCGGCACCGACCATCCGTATGGTCAATGGGCGCGCCGCACGATCGAGGCGCTCGACCAGCTCCAGTGCCCGCCCGGCGATCGCGAGCTGATCGATCACATCAACGCGGAGAGGCTATTCCCGCCGGTGGCGTGACGCTCCGTGACGCTCAGGTGTGAAACATTTCACCCTGTTTCGATGGGCGGCCGGGCCGCACAATGTCGCGAGTGTCGATTTGCCAGCTTCGATGACTACTCCATCACCGTTGTTCCATCACGACTGAACTGACTTTCCCCAGTCTCGGCCGCTGACCCGCGCGCGCGGACGGCGGACGCCGCCGTAACAGAGAGATGCTCAAGCGATGTTGGATGCCGCTCGCCGCGATTGCGCTGGTAATCGCCGCGGCGATGGCAGCGCGGGCCCAGTACCAGGGAATCCCCAATTATACCGGGCCCGGCGCAGGGCTCAGCTTTCGCAACGCGATCAATCAGCGCTTCTCGGGACTGGCGCCGATCTCGCCGCTCATCGTGAGCCGGCCGTTCGCGACCCTGCCCAGCGAGCAGGACGGGATGGTGCTGTGTTCTGCAACGATTGCAAGCGCACCACGCCCTGCTCGGGCGGCGGCGGCGGAGCCTACGCGCTGGGTGCGCGCGGCGTCTGGTCGTGCTCCAATTCACGCTCGAGGAGAACCTCTCGGTGGGCGGCAACTCGGTAAACGGCGTGGCCGGTATCGTGCCGAACAACGATAAGACCGCCCAGCACAACATCGCGAACTTTTCGATCAACGGGCAGATCAACGTGCTCGATCCGATGTACGGCGCGACCGCCAGCCTCCAGTCCGGCCGCGCAACTTTGAACGGCACCACCGCCATCGCGATGGACGCGGTGCACGACTTCGCAGTCGGACAGCATATCGTGATCTATGCGGCGGGCGCTCCGGGGGCGCTCTCCGCGCCGACGTTGACGGTGCAGGCGCAGGCCTACTCCGACTATGGCACCGGGGGAATCGGCAGCGGCAACAAGGTCCAGACGGCGGGCCAGCTCATGGGCTGCTGGGTGGACAATCTCAACAGCGTTCCCGCCTGGCAGCCGAACCATCTCTATGCGGATAACGCCGGCAACGCGAACGACGAGATCGGGGTTTCGCTCGACGGTCAGTGGTACGGCTTCTATCACGGCGCCAATACCTCGTTTACCTCGGGCACGACCATCCCCGATTTCAAGACCGTGCTGCACGGCCCGCCCGGCTACATGGGCACCCCGTGGACCAATGGCGCGCATGTCGGCGACAACGGCGATTTCGGATGGATACCGTTCGGGTTTCTCGGCACTTCGCCGCTCGCGAATACGGCCTGCGCGACGACCTACAGCTACGAAGCCTGCCCGCTCGATGCCAACGGCGGCCTGGGCGTCTGCTCGAGCGTCCAGACGCTCAGCAGCGGCGCCGCGATCCTGAGCCCGGGCAACACCAACGTGCTCACGATCACCAATCCCTCCGGCGCGGTCGCCGACCTGATCGGCCGCTGCACCGGCGCATCGTGTACGCCCGGCTTCTACAGCGTGATCCCGGTTTTCGGACCGTCGAACAGCGCGCAGACCTACTTCGATTTCGGCAATTCCCAAGGGCAGTACCTCGATGCCAGCGGCGGAGTTCATGCGGCGAATACCAGCGGCAGCCAGCCGATGCCCGCGGTCGCCAATCAGCCGCTGCTGACCACGATCGTGAGTTGCGGCGCGTCCACGCTCGGCGCCGCCTGCACCGGCACGAGCTTCACGCTTGCGGCCGCGCCGTCGGTCTCGGGTACGAACTACCCGGTGCTCCACGATGACGGCCCGGCGATCAATGCCGCCGTCACCGCGTCGTGCCCAAGCGCGACGTCCAACGCCGCGGTCTACATTCCCGCCGGCACCTACAACATCGCGACCCCGCTCAACCTGGGCGGCTGCGCCGGTCTCCGGATCCGCGGCGAGACCGCGGTCGGTGGCAGCAACACGATGCTCGACTGGGTGGGCGGGCTGGGCGCGACCTTCGTGCAGATGTTCCGCAGCCGCAACGCGCTGCTCGAAAACCTTTCATTGAGCGGCTTTTACGGCGCCACTCCGGCGGTCGGCTTTGATATCGACAGTATCGGCAGCAGCCCGGTGACCTCGACCCAGAACGCGCTGGTCAAGCAGAACCTCGCTTTTATCGCGAACCCGATCCGGCTCAGCAATCAGGGGGCCTCGAACGACGAAGGCATGACCTTCCGCGATATCAACATCGGCAACGGCGCCGACGGCGGCTACACCGCCTTCTACATTGCGGGTTTCGGGCAGACCGATAACGAGCAGTTCCAGAACGTCGAGGTCTCCTATGGGCCCTGGAATTACCTGTTCGATCTCAGTGGATCGAACGGCAATTCGGGCGTCGGCAGCATCCTGGTCGAGCGGCTCAATTGCTCGAGCCCGGACACCATCGGCGTCTATCTCCACGGCAGCACCAAGCGCGTCCAACTGCATGACTGGTTCGTGGAAGGCCTGGCGCGGCTCACATACGATGACAGCGGGCTCGGTTCCTCGATCTCGATCGACAATGGCTACTTCAATACCGCGAGCCTGGCGCCGGACTCGTTTTACGTCGATGCGAGCGAGGATCAGACGCTGAGCTTCAGCAACTGGTGGAGCCAGGGCGCGACCAACGGCACGACGATGAAGATCAACATCGGCAGTCCGACGCTCGGACGCCGGCTCTCGGCGCGGCTCACCAGTATCGGCGACACTTTCAGCGATCCGCAGGCGATCTTCACGCCCTTCACCAATGGCGCGAACTACGCGGTCTCGATCGTAAATGCCTCCGGGCTGACCGATACCGGCAACGGCAGCGTGTCGCAGACCTCCGCCACCGAGCGCATCAACGGAGCGCTGATCGCGCCGATCCTGTGGGGCGGCCTCGCCTCGAACGGACGCATCACCACGGCCCGGGTCGGCGTCATCCCCGCCCCGACCGCGACCACGGTCGGCGCCGGCGGCGGCGCAACGCATACCTATTATCTCGTCTGCCACGACGCCAACGGCGGGAACTCGGCGGCTTCGGCCGGCGGCCAGGACACCAACTCGCCGAGCGTGCTGGGCACCGTCAACTACGTGAGCATTGCCTGGAACTATACGCCCGGGTGCGTCTCCTCCGACGTTTACAAGGACGCCACCAGCGGCGCATCGCTGCTGGCGAGCAACGTCGGCGAGGCCGCGCAAACCGCCGAAGGAGCGCCGACCTACGCAGTGGCGGATCAGGGCCAGGCGCTGTCGACCGCGACGGCGCCGGTCAGCGACACGACTGGCGATTTCCAGGTCGCGGGCGCGTTCAGCGCGGGCAGCGTGGCGACCGCGGCGAACGGCAACCTGTCGATCACCGGCGCGGGACTGCTGGGCGAGGGCAATACGCTATTCGCCAGCCTGCCCGCCACCTGCACGCCGGGCCAGGAGATCTATTGCAGCGACTGCAAGGGGGTCGCCGACGGGGTCACGATGGGCTCGACGTGCGTGGGCAGCGGCGCGGGTTCGATCGCGCTGTGCAAGGCAAGCAACACCTGGAAATGCGGCAAGTGATGGCGCCATCGCGATGCGCGGCCGTTTCAACGCACGCGAATCATCCGCGCGGCGAAGAAACCGTCGCGGCCGCCCAGGTCGGGCCGGGTCACCAGCGTTCCATCTTCACGTAGCTCGCGCGCAATCGGCGGCGGGACTCGCGGCGCGCGATCGAGCGCGAAATCGCGATGGGTCGCGAGGAAATCGCGCACCGCGCCGCTCCCTTCCTCGGGCGCCAGGCTGCAAACCGAATAGACCATCGCACCGCCCGGGCGCACCAGCCTTGCCGATTGCGCGAGCATCGCGAGCTGCAGCGCCGCCATCCGCGCCGGATCGCCGGGCTTGAGCCGCCATCGAATCTCAGGATGCTCGCGCAAGGTCCCGAGCCCCGTGCAGGGCGCGTCGAGCAGCACAAAATCGAACCGTGCATCGCCGAGCGGAAGCGGGCCGGTCAGATCGGCGCATACGAAATCGAGATTGCGATGCCCCAGCGCCTGCGCAAGCGTCCGCGCGCGCTCGAGTCCGCGCGGATTCAGATCGAGCGCGAGCACGCGTCCGCCCGCGCCGATCAGCTCTGCGAGATGCGACGCTTTGCCGCCGGGCGCGGCTGCGCAATCGACTACGACCGCTCCCGGAGCCGGCGCCAGCAGATGCGCGATCCATTGCGAAGCCTCCGATTGCGGGTAATAGAGGCCCTCGACTCCCGCGCCCGCGCCGAGACCCACGGCGCTGGCCAGAAAGGCCGTTTCGGGCAGGCCGCCATCCTCGACGAATAAAAATCCTGCGGCGCGCAGGCGCGCAAGCAGCTCCTCGCGCGAGCCCCGCGCCAGGTTGAGCCGGATGGCATTTGGCGCGGCGTCGTTGTGGGCCGCCATCAGCCGCTCGGCCTGCTCGATTCCGAACCATGCGATGAACCGCTCGACCAGCCAGCGCGGATGCGACCCTGCGATCGCCAGGTAGGCCGCCTCGTCGCGCGCGCGCGCCGGCATCTCGACGGCCGACGACGAGGCCTTGCGCAGTACGGCGTTGATGAGTCCGGCCGCGGAGCGGGTGCGGGGATGCTCCTTTGCGATCTCGACCGCGGTATCGACGGCGGCGTGCGGCGGCACGCGATCCAGGAGGCGAAGCTGAAGCAGGCCGAGACGGAGAATCGCCAGCACGGCCGGATCGAGATCGCCGGGCGGACGGCCCGCGAGCCGCTCGAGCTCGTAATCGAGGCGGCCCTGCCATGCGATGGTGCCGAGCACCAGGCGCGTGAGCAGCCGCCGGTCGGCGGCGGAAAAAGCGTCGAGCTGATGGCCCAGGAGGACATCCGCGAAGGCGCCTTCCTGATCGACGCGGCGCAGAATCTGGATCGCGGCCCGGCGCGGAGCGAGTCCCGCGCGGTCGCCGCGCGCTGCGGCGCGCCCGCTCATTTTCCCAGCCGCTCGCCGATCGCGATGCGTCTGCCGCGCGCGAAATCGGCCGCCGCCATCCGCTTGCGCCCGGCCGCCTGCACTTCGAGCAGCGCCAACCGGCCGCGTCCGCATTGGACGACGGGGGCGCGCTTGAGATCCACGATGGCGCCGGGCTCGGCCGCGCCGCCGCCATCTTCCGCGAGCGCCGCCCGATGCACCAGGAGCGGCTCGCCGCGCAGCGTCGTGCGTGCAATGGGCCACGGATCGTAGGCGCGGACCATCCGTTCGATCTGCGCCGCGTCCGCATCCCAGGCGATGATCGCGTGCGCTTTCTCGATCGGGCGGGTATAGGTGGCGAGCGCTTCGTCCTGCGCCGTTTCGACGATCTCACCGCGCGCGATTGCGTCAATCGCGTCGAGCAGCGCTGCCGCGCCGAGCTCGGCGAGCTTTGCCTTGAGCGATGCTTGGGTGTCGTCGGGGGCGATCGGAAGCGTCCGCGCGAGCAGCATCGGGCCGGCGTCCATCTGAGAAGTTATTCTCATGATGGTAACGCCGGTCTCGCGATCGCCGGCGAGAAGCGCGCCCTCGACGGGCGACGCGCCGCGATGCCGCGGCAGGAGCGAGGCGTGCACGTTGATCGGCATCAGGCGCGCGACGGCCAGCACCGGGTCGGGCAGGATGCGGCCGTAGGCGGCGACCACGATCAGATCGGGTTCGAGCGCGGCGAGCTCGGCGCGGAACTCAGGCGTACGAATCTTCGCGGGCTTGAGGATTGGAAGATTATGCGCCTGCGCCGCGGCCGCGACCGCGCTGGGCTCCGAGCGGAGCCCGCGATCGCGCGGCTGATCGGGCTGTGTCACCACTCCGACGACGCGCAACAGCGCGCCTTGCGCGTCGAGCAAGCGATTCAGGATGTGCGCCGCGAGCGGCGGCGTGCCCATGAAGACGATCCGCAGCGGAGCCTGCGCGGGGCTAGATCTGGACTCGGGAGGGCCGCTGCTCATCGGCTTTGCCCTCCTTGATCAGCTTGGCGAGCCGGCGGCGATAGAGCTCGCGCTTGATGCGGCTGATGCGATCGATGAAGAGCCGCCCGTCGAGATGATCGATCTCGTGCTGCAGGGCGACCGCGAGCAGGTCGTCGGCTTCGATCTCGATCTGCTTCTGCTCGGGGGTCCAGGCGCGGACCATCACGCGGGCGGCGCGCTTGACCTCGGCGGTGAAGTCGATCACCGAGAGGCAGCCTTCCTCCCAGATGACGGAGCCTTCGGACTCGGCGATTTCGGGGTTGATCAGCTTGAGCAGGCGAGTGCTGGGATTTTCGTGATCGGTATCGAGTACAATCACGCGGCGCGAATCGCCGACCTGCGGCGCCGCGAGCCCGACGCCCGGCGCCGCGTACATGGTCTGGACCATGCTCTCGATGAAGTTGTTGAGCCGGCCGTCCATCTCGGTGACGGGCTGCGCCGGCTGTTTGAGGGCGGCGTCGGGAAACTTGCGAATCTTGAGCAGGGCCATCGGAATGCGCAGTCATTGAAAAATTTATCAGACGCGGCCGCGGCTGGCGACTCGCGAAAGGCGAGGCTCAGAGCAGGGCGCCGGCCTGGATGATGGTCGGTCCGTCGGCCGCGATTTTTGGCGCGGGCTTGCGCTCCATCGCGCGCTCGACAATCGGGGCCATCCGCTCGGCCTTCGCCTGCGTGCGTCCGGCGTCGCGCTCCTTGAACTCCGGCATCACTTCCCGGGCCAGCAGCTCGAGCGATGCGCAGATATCCTCGTGACGGTTGTTGCCGGCCTGCGAGACCAGCACGACCTGGTCGATACCCGCATCTTCAAACGCGCGCAGGCTGTTGCGCACCTGGTCCGGAGTGCCGACGCAGCTCGTGGCGCCATCGATGATCGGCAGGCTCAGCGGGTTCGCGAGGTAGTTGCGCCAGATGTCGGTGCGGGCCGGCTCGTGGCGGCCGAAAAGATAGTAATGGCCGAGCGCGTAAGCGAAGAAGCGGAGTCCCTCCTCGGCGGCGCTGCGGGCGCGCGCGGCGTCGCGATCGCACATGAAGCCGGTCACGATCGCGAGGTTAGGGTTGACGGCCGCGGCGATCGGTTCGGCCTCGGCTTCCAGCGTCGCGTAGTAATCGGCCACCCATTGGCGCGCCTCGTCGGGCGACATGAAGGTGAAGCTGAGCGCGCCCAGGCCGAGCCGGGCGGCGAGATGAATCGTTTCGCGCCGCGAGCACGCGACCCATGCCGGCGGATGCGGTTTTTGCAGCGGCTTGGGCACGATGTTGCGCACCGGCATGCGGAAGTGCGGGCCCGCGTGACCCATGAACGGCTCCTCGGCCATCATCCGGCAGGTCGCTTCCAGCGCCTCCTGCCACATCGCGCGTTTGTCGCCGCGGCCGATGCCGAAGCCGCCGAGCTCGGCCTCGGACGAAGATTCGCCGGTGCCGAAATCGACGCGGCCGTTACTGATCAGATCGAGCGTGGCGATGCGTTCGGCGACCCGCGCCGGATGGTTGTACCCGGGCGGCATCAGCACCACGCCGTGGCCGAGCCGGATACGGCGCGTGCGCTGGCTGCAGGCGGCGAGAAAAACCTCGGGCGCGGAGCAGTGCGCATACTCCTCGAGAAAGTGATGCTCGACGGCCCAGACATAATCGAGCCCGAGCCGGTCCGCGAGCTCGACCTGCTCCAGCGAATTCTGAAACAGCTTGTGTTCCGAGTCGGGATTCCACGGCCGCGGCAACTGCAGTTCGTAGAAGATGCCAAGCTTCATGGCGTGAGGAGACTAGCATGGCGCACGAGCGCCGAGAACAAAGGTCGGCTGGTCGGGGAGCGCGCGAGTTGTCGAGGCTTATAGCGGCGGAGTGCCGCCGGGCAATCCGATGCGGGCCAGTTCTTCCTTGAGGCGCGCACGCGAGAGCGGCTTGCAGAGCACCGCCGAGGCGCCCAGTTCGTAGCTCTGCGCGATGTCGCGATCGTACATCGAGCTGGTGATTACGAACATCGGAATATGCGCGCAGGCTTCGGTCGCGCGCGCCGCCGAAAGCACGGAGAACCCGCCATTTCGCGGCAAACGCAGATCGACCAGGATCAGATCGGGACGATCCTGATCGGTAAAGCGCGTGATCAGCTCGAGTGCCTCGTCGGCGTTCTCCGCAACGATCACCTCGCTGGCCTCGCCCAGAATCTGCCTAATCACCGTAAGCGCAATAAAAACGTGCTCGGCGTTGTCTTCCACCAGGAAGATACGGACGGAATCGGGAGCCTGTTCCTCGTCGTTCGGCATCACTTACCTTTGGTTACGTTACAGCGCGCTCAGGCTCAGCGACGGGCGGCTCTCCTCCATCCGTCTCCAAGCATCTATAACGAATCCAATTGCCATGCCATTGCGCGGCGATTGGTACTCAACCGGGTATGCGTCGGCAGGCGGACGAATCGTAGCATGACGCCGCTCGTTTTGGCAGCGAAATCGACTCAAAGCGTCAAGCTTTTCTACTCGGGCGGCGCGCCGATGGCCGCGAATATTTAGGCGGTGTTACCGTCAGCGATCAAATCTGTGGCATTAGGGCCACAACCTCTGTCTCAATGCCGCACATCTATTTGTCCAAGTGCGCCTAGACCCAACCTGACCAGCTAATTTGTGTAGGACAAAAATAGGTGCGGAAGCACCTGTTTCGGAGCGCGATGAACTTCTAACGGGCGAGCAACGCGCGCGCGAGAAGTCCGTCGAGCGAGAACGCGCCGGCCCCGGTAAGCATCACTGAGAGCGCCATCGCGAGTGCAAGCAGGCAGTACTCGTAGCCCTCGCCATCTTTCTGGTTGAACCAATTCATGAAAAAGCCCTGCGGCAGATGGAGAATTCCCGCGCCGATCATGATGGCGGCGATCCCCAGCGCCGCCAGGCGGGTGAGCAGGCCGACGATGAGGCCGAGTGGACCGAGCAATTCGACCAGGGTGAAAAATAGTCCGACCGCCATCGGGATGCCGGCTTGCGTCCGGAGCTGTCGCGCGCTGGCCATCAGGCCGGGGCCGCCGAACCAGCCGAGCGTCATCATCAAGCCATGCGCGAGCATCACCACGCCGAGAGCGAGCCGGATAATCAGCGCCGCGATGCCACCGTGAGTTTCGAGCAACGTCACCATCGTTCCCTCAATCATCGCGATGTCCGCCTGCAGCGATCGAAAAATTTCGATTGGTGGTTCTTATCACGCGAGCGGCCCGATCGCGCAATCAACGCGCGATAACTTTCCGCTCCCAGATCGCGGGCTCGCCCGGAATCGGCCGGTAGTGGTTACGCACGAAATCCGGCATCTGGTCGGCGACGGCGCCCATCCAGAAGCCCGGTACGATGTAATCCGGGGCGAGCTTGCCGCTTTGCAGGTCAGCGAAAAGCTCGGCGCGCTGCTCGTGGCTGAGCATCGCGAGCATATCGTCATGCAGGAACCAGTAAAAATAGGCGTGCGGCCGAAACACGCCGTATCCCGTCCAGCCGTCCATCATCGTAGCCGCGGGGGAAGTCTTTTCGATCACGTAGTGCAGCGTCTTCAGAGTTTCCGCGTTGTCGATCAGAAAAGCATTGCGCGTCACGCAGTAGGGCGGGAGGCAGAGCGCGCATAGTACGATTGCGAGCGCCGCCTCGGTCCGCGCCCCGATCATCAGGGCGATGCCGGCGGCCAGCAGTGCGACGCTGCCGAGCTTCAGCCAGAGCGGGCCGTGCGGCCCGAGCAACGCGATCGCCCCGATGCCGAGGAACCCCGCCGCGATGAGATGACGCCGGGTACCATTTTCGCTGCGAAGAGCATCGGCACGGATTGCGTCCGCGGCCGCGACCATCAGTGCGCCCGCAAGAATCGCCAGCAGCGGCAGGAAAGTCAGATTATATTGCTCCTGAGCGACCGGCATCGCCCACAGCCCGGCGATCGGGCCGATCGTGACTAGGATCATCAGCTTGCCGGCTGAGAACCCGCGTTGCCGAAATTCCCGCCATCCTGCCCAGACCAGCGCGAGGCCGCCAAAGATCAGCACGGCCGGGCTCTGATTGAGCTCCGAATGGAACAGGCGCGAGGGCGGTCTATGAAGCTGCCAATGCAGATTCATCAGCAAGTTGCAGTTGATGAACGCGCCGAGCGCGCCCCGCGACCAGAAGTAACCCAGCGTTGCCAGCACGGGCATCGCAAAACCGATGCATAGGAGCGCGACCTGGCGCATCCGCGTCTGCCACTCACCGTCTCCGGCGGCCGCGTACCAAAGCATCGCCAGCGCGAGCGCGGGCGTCGCCATCAGCAACTTCTGCGTGCTCATGATCGCGCCGCCCAGCAGCGCGCCGCTCAGCGCGAACAGCATCGCACGCCGATGCGTACTCAGCGTCGGCTTGCTTAGCGCCAGCATCAGCGCCACGAGGCATCCCAGCCACAGCACGAGCGCCAGGACATCGGGCCGGATTTCGGAGGTCTTGTACGCAAACACCGTGTAAGTGGCGAGGAGAGCGATCGCGATCCATCCGGCGCGCGTTCCATGCCAGAGTCGCGCCAGCATGAAACAGCCCGAGCGCGACCGCGGCAAGCGCGAGGTCGATTCGCCGCGCGAGGCATATGAAGGCGAGCGCGTCATCGAAGCGCCGGTCAACCCGGTTGAACGGCATCAACGCGGCGAGCGCAAAATGAAACCACGGGGTGTGATGCTCGAAAAAATCGCGATAGGGCACCATGCCGCGCGCGATGCACCAGGCGAAATGGAGATGTTCAAACTCGTCGGGATCGAAGGACCTGGTCTTCGCGAACCATAGCCAGGTGCCGAGCGCCGCCAGGGTTATCAGAAGGGAGGCGATGGCGAGCGGCGCTTTCATCAGCGGCCGCGCCTCGGACGCCATCGCGATCCGGTCCAACGCGCGGTCAAACCGGCGCCGCGGTTCGCATCGATAGCGCAACAGCGCCACCACCGCCGCGAAGCCATCACGCAGGCGCAGTTTCTTTCCGTCGCTTGACGCACGCGGCCGATAGGTAATCGGCACCTCGCGGATCTTTCCGCCCAGCCGGCAAATTTTCGCCGTCACCTCGGGACAGAAATCGAAGCCGTCGCATTCGAGCTTGATCCGATCCAGGAGGCTGCGGCGAAACGCCTTGTAGCAGGTCGCCTCGTCATGGATGCCGGATCCGTAGAGCAGGTTGGCGAGCATGGTGAGCAAGCGGGCGCCGATGAACAGCATCAAGCCCCGCGCCGCGCTGTCATGCTGGCGCACGCCGTAGACCACGTCGGTCTCGCCGGCGGCCAGCGGCGCGACGAGCGCCGGCAGGTCGCCCGGATTGTATTCGAGGTCGGCGTCCTGGATTACCACGAACTCACCGGACGCGGCCGCCAGCGCCGTCCTGATCGCCGCCCCTTTCCCGCGATTACGCCCGTGCCGCAACAGCTTCACGCCGGAGGCAGCGGCCAACTTGCGCAGTATCGAATCGGTGCCGTCGGTGGAGCCGTCGTCCACCACGATGATCTCCATGGGCAGCGCCACTTGCTGCACATTTCGAATCACCTGTTCGATCGAGCCCGCTTCGTTGAACACCGGAATGATGACGGAGAGCATCCCTTGCGTGGGCTCCGGCCTCGCGCGCTCTGCGGGTACGTACATCCCCGGCACTATGTCACAGCCGCAATCCTGCCCTAAAGTCTCGGGTTTGACATTGCGAAGCCGGATTAGTCATTCTCGGCCAGATAGTTCGGCAGGCCGGGCAGTCGCAAGGCAAGACCCAAAGAGGTGGGCCATGAATGCCGCAACGTTTAGAAAGGAACTCGACAAGCTCTCGGCGGAATTCAACCTCGACAAGCATCCTTATATGCAGCTCGTCTACACGGGCAAAGCGACCCGCGAGCAGCTCAAGCATTACCCGATCCAGCATTACGAGATGACCGTCAGGGACGCCGATCTGTTCGGCGCCGAGGGCTACCTGCGGATGCGCGAGATCGACTCGGAAGCGGCTCGCATCCGCGCCGCCAACTTCGCCGAAGAGGCGCTCGGCGTCTACAGCAACTCCGCGGGCCATCTGGATTTGCTGTTCGAGCTATGGGAGGGCGGCCTGGGACTGCCGCGCAATCAGCTCGTCGAATCGGAGCCGACGCCCAATGCCCGCCTCCTCAATGCCCTGCTGCACCGTCTGCGCCGCGTCAAGCCGCGCTTCATCGGCGCGTCGGGTCTGCTCGAAGAGATGGAAGTCGAAGGCTATCTGAAGATCTACGAGGGACTGCAGCGGCATTATCATTTCGATCCCAAGCATCTGCGTTTTCTGTCGGTCCATTACGAAGCCGACAAGGAACATGGCAAGTCCGGTCACGACCTGATCGAGCGCCTGGTGGTCGGCACCGGCCGCGAAGAGGACTTCCTCGCCGAGGCGCACCTGATGATGAGCCAGTTCTGGAAGGGCTTCGAATTGCCGATGTGAAACGGCCAGGCCCGGCCAGCTCAGTACATGACGGTGCGGCTGTTCGGGGGCAGGCCGAGCTCGACGCGTCCAAAGGCCTCGTAAATCGGGTCCGCGGTCAGGCCGATGTGCGATACGATCGTATGGATGTCGCGCCAGTGCCGCTGCATCGGATTCGCGCTGACGAATGAACGCGCGCCCGCCACCCCGAACATCCGATCGACCGCCCGCACCAGCATCTGCGACGCCAGTACGTAGTCGCGATAGTTGCGCGCGCGAAACGGTATCGAGCGCAGCTCTTCCGAGCCGGCCTTGACCATCCGCTCCAGAGCGCGTTCGATCACCAGTCCCGCCGCATCGATTTCCGCCGCGGACTCGGCGATCCGGATCTGCAGCGGCGTCTGGTCGGCGAGGCTTGCGCCCGAATAGGCGTTGGTCTTGACCTTCATCCAATCGACGAAGAAGTCGTAGGCGCCGCGCGCGATGCCGAGCGCGGGGCCGACCAGCAGCAGTGGAAATCCGCACACGAACGGCGTCCGCCAGAAGCGGCCGGAATTAAGCTCCGTGCCGCAAGCGGAGCCCTCGAGCAGATCGGCGAACGGAATCGCGAAGTCGCGCGGGACCAGGGCGTTATCGACGATCACGTCATTGCTGCCGGTCCCGCGCATCCCGGCCGATCGCCAGACGTCGTCGATTCGATATTGGCTGCGCGGCAACGCAAAGATCATCATCGAGGGCGGCCCAGAAGTCGAATCGGAAGGGACCAGGCCCGAGATTGCGATCCATTCGCAATGATCGACTCCGCTCGCCCAACTCCATCGCCCCGAGAGGCGGTAGCCCTGCGCCACCCGCGTCACTTTGCCGCCGCCGGGTGCGAAACTGGTGCCGACCAGCGTGCGCGGGTTTGGTCCCCAAATCTGCTCCTGCACCGCTGCGCCGAATTGCCCGACCAGCCAGTTGTGTCCGAGGAAAAACGAGAAACACCACGCCGATGACCCGCACGCCTTGCCGATTTCGGCGGAAGTGTCGATGAGCGCGTCCCAATCGAGTCCCGCGCCGCCCCATCGCGTCGGGACCAGCGCTTCGACCAGCCCCGAATCGACAATCCGGGCTACGATGTCGTCAGCAATGCGCCTATTTTCCTCGTTCTCGACCGCGCGCGGCGCGATGAACTCCGCGAGTTCACGCGCGCGCTGAACGGCCTCGGTGCGGGTCGCGCATTTAGCTTGTGATGCTCTAGTCATCCAAATTCCGGGACGGCTTGCGGTTTAATCCCCGCGGTCCGGTAAACCTCGTTTCGCCGAGCTTGTCAAATGCTGTCGCGATAGCCTCATTCGGCTCCGCGCCAATGCCGTCGCAAGCCGAGCCGCTCGAGA
>Ga0209415_10010760_pt1 | contig 15486 bp, 8 predicted proteins | sample PeaSoiSIISIP2007_FD_187696 | JGI IMG/M metagenome (GOLD analysis project Ga0209415, IMG submission 187696) | Peat soil microbial communities from Weissenstadt, Germany - SII-SIP-2007 (SPAdes) (version 2) | ecosystem: Environmental > Terrestrial > Soil > Wetlands > Peat | place: Germany... | reverse complement strand
AGCCTGCCCGAGCGCGAGGCCCACCGTCTCGACGGGCAGCAGGATGTCATCTCCGAATCGCTGCGCCGCCTCACCGCACTGGCCGAGCACACGTCCTGAACGCCCCCGGCTGCCTGAAGCGGACAGCTGCCCCCCCAAGGCCACGAATCCGTCGCTACCCGGCTCGAGTACGGGCGCCAGGCCATCCAGATCCACCAGTTCTGGACGCAGTTTGAAGCGGTCGTTTGACGTGGAATGGCCGATCATAACGGCGGTTCCGGTTCGCTCCGGGGTGGCGGTAGGTAACCACAGCGAAGTGGTTCGATCGGTCGCTTGGTTAGCTTCGGGTAGGCCGAGCGGGCGCCAGGCCGGTCATTTTCTCGCTGAGTTCCCACAATTCCCGCGCGGCCGTGTCGTCGCGCGCGGTGGCCGACGGCTCGCGCCGCTGGCGCTTGACGTAGTACCCACGGTCTGGCCCGTCACATTGGACGAGCTGGCCAGGTACACGATGGTGTCCGCGTCGCGCTCGGGCGAGGCCATGAATGGCCAGGCGATCGTGGTGCCGAGCTTCAGCAGCGACCTGGACTCCCGGCCGAAGCCCGTCCGGACCACCCCCGAGGTGTGCGCAGTTGGCCGTCACCTCGGTGCCGCCCTGCTGAAGGAATTACCGGACAAGCTGCGGTCATTCTTCGGCGACCCCGCACTGCGATACATCAGCAGCCCGGCAGCCTAAGTCCAGAAACTTATTTCTCCTTAGATCATGGCGACCGACGTCGCAGTCGCCTCACCAGCCCGCTTACCTGTCTAAGCTATGGATGGACCTCACTGTCTTGTCCCGTTTAGAAGGGTGTTCCCACGTGATAGAGCGCAGTGTGGTGAGCCGCGTGAACCTTCCGGACGCGGTCCAACGAGAGCTCTCGCTGCGGAACCGGCTGCTGCCGCGCCGCTGGGACTACCTGGCGCTCGCCAGCGAACACGAGGCTGTCGAGGCCGCTCTCCGGCCACTACTACGCCGCGGCCCGTCTGGGGTCGCCGCCGATGTCGTGCTGTCCGACAAAGGCTGGCGGGGCGTAAGGCCATTGCACGTCATGACCCTGACTGACCGGGTTCTCTACCGGGCGCTCGTTGAACTGATCGGGAGGGCGCTGCCGGAGAATCTGCGGCACCGCCGCCCGGTCGCTGACTTCCGCCAAGCCCCTCTCGAGGTGCCGGACGCCAGGTACGTCAGCAAGACCGACGTGACCGCGTATTACGAGTTCGTCGACCACGACTATCTTGCGGACGAGCTGATAGCGCAGACAGGCGAGGAACCCGCGATCGACGGGTTGACGGACCTTCTCGGCAATGTGATGGGGCGCAGGGTCGGGTTGCCGCAGGTACATACCGCAAGCGACGTCCTTGGTGACACGTACATCGACCTGGCACGCCGTAGGCTTATACGACGCGGCCACGTCACCTTCACCTACTCCGATGACTTCCGGATCGCATCCCCGTCCCTCGGCGCTGCGCGTGCGGCAGTGGAGGCGTGTGCGGAAGAGGTTCGCCAACTCGGGCTTGTTCTGAATGATCACAAGACCTACACCTACGGAGCCGACAAGTACCGCGAGTCCCTGACCTCGTACGCGGATGCTGAGCGACGGCTGTTTGCTAATGACAGCTCCGACTCGGACGACCCATTCAACCTTGAATTTCTTGACTCCGACTACGGCGACGCCGACGAGCCAGTGCCTATGGTGACGCTCGGTGCCGAGCCCTTGGACCAAGACGTTGAAGAGGACGAAGCGCTTGGCGAGAATGCTCCTACCTCGGGCGATCTAGACGAGAGGCGGATCACCGCCGCCGAACGCGCATGGGAGCTATGGATTCGTGAGGACGAGTCCGAGGAAACTCAGGCCGGACAGCAAGCCTCTATTACCCAATCCCTGCTCGGCAGGGCTCTCCCTACGCTCGGCGCTTTGGGTGACGAAGGACCGGTCGACAATTTGAGCGCCCTATTGCGCTACGAACCAGCGCTCGCCCCGCAGCTCACTGCCTATATGACCGAGTACGCTGACAACGGGTCGAGAGCTCGGAGTCGGCTTCGTAGCGCCTTGGATGACATAGTCGGAGCTGACATTTTGAGTCCGTGGCAGGGCATGTGGCTTGCCGAGGCCGCAGGTGAAGTCCGGCGTACCCGAAGGGTGCACCCTTACGAAGAATGGCTGAACCGGTCGGTCGCTGAGAGCCAGCATGATGGGCTCGTCGCGACGGCGGCGGCTGCTCTCGGGCGGCTCGGCCGCGGTCAGGCTGACGTCGTGGCGGCCGCGATTGACCGGGTCGCGCCGACTTGGCGGCGCCTCGTCTTTTGGGGGCTCATTGGCCTGGACCGCCAGAGGGCGCAGGACGTGGCCGATGACAAGATCGACCGGCTGCTCCTTTCAGTCACAGAGTCATGACCACGCCTGTCGTAACTATTGAAGCCGAGGACGCGTCGGCGCTGCTGTTTCAAACCTTGGGTGCTCACCGCACCGTCGTGACGGCACTGCGTCCACGCCGGCCGCCGCGCCTACCTTCGGGCACGATCGCCGACGCCGAACAGATCCAATGCCAGTCCACTCTTGTGCGATTGCTCTCGGTTACCGAGTCCTTCGCATCGGGACTGCTCGTGCGCGAGATCGAAAAGGCCGCCGCCCGAGCCCAAAGCGCGTCGATCGACTACATATGGGACGACGCCGCAATCAAAGGAACGAGCACCTGGGCTGAACAGAAGGACGCCTACAGTAATTGGCTTGGAGTCAAGGAAGACTGGAAGGTTGTCGAACGACTGGCCGAAGCGCGGAACGCTGTCGCGCACGGGCTTGGCGCTCTTACACGTCGGCAACTGCGCAAGGAAGCCAGCGTCCGCAGCAAACTCAGAGAAGCTGGAATTGCACTGGTCGGGATACGCATCATCCTCTCCGATGCTGCGCTATCGTCCGCAGCTGCCGACTGCCGGGACCTCATCAATCGACTTGACATCGCTGTCCAGTCGCGCCCAGCCGAATACCGCTGACTACCTGCGCCCTCCGCTGACGAGGCCACCGGGTGTGTGGCGTTGGCGGAGGTCATCGCGAGGAAGCACGAGCGGGCACCGCTAGTAGTCCCCCTCGGCCTCTCCCTCATCGTCCGCGAGGGCGAGAGTTCCACCCGTCTCCTCGGTATCATCGGTCCCGTCATCGCTGATGGTGGTGCCGTCCTCGGGGAGGTCCTCCAGCAGCCGGGCCTCCGCGTACTCCTGTGGCAGCGCGTACTCGGTCGCCTTCGCGGCCAGGTGCAGCGCGAGCGGCAGCTTCAGGCCTTCGTCGCGGTAGTGGTCGGGAAAGCGCTGCTGCTGCACCCACATCGCCCAGTCGACCGGCCTGTCCCCGGCTGCGCAGCCTGCGACCGTGATCTCGAGCAAGGTCGGGTTCCAGGCGGGCGAACCCGCGTTGATCTCGCCGTCTGGGGCCTCGCCTGTGGCATGGCCGGTCAGCTTGGCGTCCTCGACACGGCTGAACTGGCGGCTCGCCCCCTTCGCTCCGGTGGCGTAGAACACCCGGCGGTCGTCCTCCGGGCCGGGCGGAACCCACAGGCCCTTCGACAGGCCAGCCTTATCCTCGTCGTCCTCGTGTGGTGCCCACCACTGCGCGGTCTCGTCCCGCTCGCCGTCCCGCACCCGGATGATTCGAAGATTCCTGCCCTGCAGCGCCAGGCTCTGTACCGGGCCGTCCCCCAACTGGATCTTGTCCGGCTCCAGCAGGCCATCTTGCAGCCAGTCCCAGCTCTGCCGCGCGTTCTGGGCGTGCGTGAGGACCACGGTGTGCTCGCCGCGTAGCGTGTACAGGACCTGCCGGACGAACCGCGCGGTCTCGGCGCGCCGCTGGGCCTTGGTCTTCATGTCGTTGCCCCGTTCCTGACCGGCCAGCCACCGGAGCAGTTGCGGATAGGGCACCCACTGCTGCATCCCGGCCGTCCGCCCCATGATGCAGTCTTGGTCCGGCCTGATCAGCACCGCTATGGGCGTGAACTGCCGGGCGCTGAACTGTGCGGAGACGTTACGGCGCACCATCCAGAACGCCACCTGGTTCAGCTTGCCGGGAATGGCGTCTCCCTTGATGCTGTGCTCCGGAACGAAGCTCAGGCCCAGCTGGCGGAGCCCGTCCTCCCAGGCAGCCTCCGCCCGGTAGGCGAGGTCCGCGGCGAGGTCCTTCTTCTTCTTACCTCTCCGGCCGCTTTCGGTCTTAGGGACCGGGTTGATGAACTGGCTGACCCGTCCCGCGTCCGCGCAGCCGAGCCGGACCGCGAACTTCGGATCACGGGTGCGCTTGGCGAACGTCTTCTTGGGCTCGATCTCCACCACTGCGAGCTGCGAGGCATCCTCGTCGCGGAGGAAGGCCGTTACCTCTCCCCGGCGGCCCGCGATGGCCTCCCGGGTCTCCCGGCCACGCCGGGGTGCCTCCGCCCCGCCGAGTTCCGTCACGAGGGTGTGCGCCTGCCTGACGTGCATGCGCAGCTCCAGGTCCGGCGCCCGCCAGACCAGAGTGCTCTCCCGCCACCCGGTCATGTCCTCGGGGAACAGGGCGCGGTGCTCCTTCAGGTCAAGACTGGACTCGGCGGCGGCGATGATCGCGTCTCGGACCGCGTCGGTCTGGTACAGCAGATGGCAGGAGAGCAGGCGGCTGGCGCCCGTCACCCGTGCCAGGTGCTCCCGGCGCAGCCGGGCGTTGCCGCTGTCAATCAGGGCGTTTGCCGCCTCGGCCGCGGCTCGCTCGGCCTCATACTCCTCGAGCTTCTCCGGGGTCGCCTTCTCTCCCTTCGGCTCCCTCGGAACGCCCATGCGCTTGGCGAAGGTCCTCGCTGGCAGGGCCTCTCTGACCGAGTGCCTGCTGGGCCTCAGCTCGCCTAGCGGCTCGAAGTGGGGCCGCAGTGCCTCGCCCGCCCACCGCACCAGCCGGCGCCGCTCGGACGGCATCATTCCGGTGCCCGCGCCATGGCCGTTGAACATGCTTGTGTGGTATGCCACGGCTGCCTGGACGCCGTCGCGTCCCCGGATCCAGCCCTCGGCGTCGCGTGCCAGGTCCTCCGGCTTGGGGAAGTCCTGGCCGATGTTCAGCCTGGACAGGATGTCCGCCGGGCCGCCCAGTGCCCAGATGGCCATCACCTCGTCCTTCTTCTCGCCCCTGCCCCAGCGGGCGCGGAACGGCGCGACGGCGAACCTGGAGGTCGTGGTCCCGCCAGAGATCCACTGGCCCTCGGTGCGGAGGTAGACGCTCGCGTTGTTACCCGATGCCATGAAGACCCTGCCATGCACCCAGCGCCGGATGCCCGTGCTCAGGTGAATTCTGGGGCCCGGGGAGAACGGCTCCGTCTGCACCGAGATGCGGATGACTCCGCTGTAGAGCCACGGATGGCCATAGTCCTCGTCGCCCTTGCCTTTCGGCTGGTACAGGATGGGCGGCCATGAGATGAGCTCAGCGCCGCCCAGGTAGTCCGCCCCTACCCGGTAGAACCGCACCTCCCGGTCGAAGTACTCATATGGCGGCAGCTTCTCGATGAGCGCCGCGAGAACGTCGGGCAGCAGCCGGTAGAGGTAATCAGCGGGGGCCGCCGTTCCACCGGCGGTCCTGTCTTGCTTCAGCAGGTCGACCGATTCCAGGTCCCAGGACAGCGCAGGAAGGTCCAGCTCTCGGTACGTGTCCGTGAGCGCCCGGTAGGCGTCCGGTGAGGGCTGCCGGTATCGGAGCCAGCTCAGGATGAGGGACTGCAGCACGCTGGTCGGGTACTCGCTCGTCGTGTAGAGCCAAGGTGCCTCCCACCGCTCGGCCGCCCTGGTCGAGACCGACACGAGGTCCGGGGCGAGTGCCCGGATCGCGGCGTTGAGGGACCGGATGGGGACGTTCTGAATACGGTCGGGGTTCTTCTTCCCTTCCCGCTCGAACCGGAGGATCGTCTCGCGCCACTCCGGCGGGAAGCGGAGCGTGTGGTACGTGTGGAGGAACGGTCCCGCGCTGGAAACCGGGACGAATGCCGCAGTCTCGATCTTCCCGTATGCCATGGTGCTTTCCTTCGGTTAGCCGAGGTTGACGAGTGCCTGGTAGAGGGGCCGGTAGAGGTAGTCGACGAGGGACCGGTCGACCGGGCTGGTGCCGGGGGCGTCGTTGAAGTAGGGGGCGAGGACCTCGCGCATGCTGACCAGGAGGCTGGTCTCGGCGGTGTCCGCGCCGGTCATGCCGGCCTCGCTGGGGGCGAAGGCAGCGTCCACGAAGACGACCCGGGCCGGGACGCCGCCGCGGACCAAGCGGCCGATCACCTGCCACATGACGACGAGCTGGTCCCAGGTGACGGAGACCTTCTCGTCCGTCGGAAGGCTGCTCCAGGACATCCGCCGGGTGAGGAACCGACGCCAGCGCCGCACCGCCTCCTTGCGGAAGGCTAGCCCAGCGCGGTCCAGGCCGTCGCTGGCGCGCACCAGCTGCCGGAAGCCGCCGTCGCGGACGTAGCGGACCGCCCAGTCATTCACCGCCTGGATGGCGAGGTCAAGGCTGTCCGGACGGGGATGCGGGCGGGCCAGGAAGTAGACGGTGCCGATGGCCGCCTTCCCGCCGGGGATCACGATGTTGTGCCCGCGCTCGACGGCCAGCAGCGGGGCCACCAGGATCTCGCTGCCGGTCCCGGCGAACGACGCGACGTCACCTCGGCGCAGCCGGCCCGCCCCATGCCTGCCCCCGCCGCCGGGGAGGGTGACCCAGGCGTCGTCGTAGTCGGCGTCATCGGAGATGAGCGTGGTCACCCGCCCGGCCCAGTCGGGCAGGCCGTTCAGGTAATCGGCCGCGTCCCTGGCCTCGGCGTAGCTGCCGGTGAGGATGAGGACCCGGCACCGGTCGGGGTCTGTGGCCGCGAGGTCGGCTAGCTCGTCGGCCAGCTTGCTGGTCGCCCCGGCCAGCTCCGCCTCGGGCTCGGCTAGGGCCCGCAGCATCTGCCGGATCCGGGCCTGGCGGTCCTGAAGGTCGATCCCGGACAGGCGGAGCGCCTGCCCGTCGGGGCCGAAGACGAACTCCATCCGGAAGCTGGTGTCCAGGATCGCCTTCACCTCCTCCGGCTGGGGGCGGAGGATCGCCCCGACCGGGACGTGGACGTGGTAGCGGCTGGAGGTGCCGGCCCAGCTCGTGGCGGACATCAGCAGCACCCCCGGGCCCGGCCGGCCGTCTACGGCCGGCATCGTGTGCAGGCCGAGGAGGAGCTCGCGGCCGACGCCGCTGCACCGGAAGAAGCTCAGCGACCCGCTCTCGCTGCCCTCGTCCGGGCGGAACTGAAAGCCCAGCACGTTGCCCATCGGGGACTCGAGGGTGAACGGCTCGTAGTCCTGCGGAGGACGGCGGGACAGTACGTTCGAGGTGACGTCCAGGTTGAGTTCCGCCTCCACGACCGGCCACAGGCCCGTGACGAAGTCGAGCCGGCTGTGCAGCGCGGCCAGGACCAGGGTGAACTCCAGGCGCTGGACGTGGACCGTCATCTGGTCTCCGATCCGGTCCCGGACCCTGGCCGGGAGCAGGGCCAGCAGGGCGTCCTCGAGCCGCGCGCGGAGCGCCACGTCGCCGGTGTAGGCGTGCAGCAGCTCCAGCGTCAGCCGGATCAGGCCGGCGGCGGCCAGGCCATCCTCGGTCGTGTCGCTGTCGCCGGGCTGGAGCGGGCTGTCCCGGACAATGTCGAGGATCGCGCTGATCCGGTCCCGCTCGGCGATGATGACGGCGAGCGCCGCCTCGTCGATGCTGTCTCCGTTCCCCTTGTCCCTCTCCCGCTCGGCCTTGCCGATCTCCGGGAACCAGTCGCTCAGCAGCCATTGGTGCAGCGTGAACGGGCTGAAGTAGTCGTCGGTCACCCAGCGGCGCAGCGACTGGTTCTTCGTCAGCAGCCCATACAGCCGGTCCGCGGCGCCGGACACGGTGTTGACGGCGTTGCACCAGTCGTCGGTCTCCTGCGCCGAGAGCTGGAGCCGTCCCCGGCGGGACAGCTCGGTGACGGTATGGACGAGGACTTCGTCCAGCCAGGACTCGGGGGACTTCCCGATCAGCGTGGCGGACGGCGCGAACGCGATGTCGAGCTGCGCCTGGACGCGGTCCGCCTCGTCGACGATGATCAGGTCGCTCATCCGGCAGGCCAGCTCCAGGTAGCGGATCCGTTCCCCGCCCTGGTGCGGCGGGACCGCGCTGTGCACGAGGCCCGCCGGGGTCGCCACCCAGACCTGGGCAGTCACCAGGTCGCGGGCGCCGTGGTACCGCGGGCACCTGCTCCACAGCGGGCAGCCCCGGCGGGGAGGCCGGTGCTGACGGCCCCGCTCCTGTATCTGCTCTTCCTCGTCCCGAGAATCCTTCGATTCGTACAGCGTGGTGCAGGGGGCGTCCCCGACCCGCAGCGCCCTGTCCGCCTCCGTGCCGCGGAGGGCATCGAGGGCGCAGGCGCTCGACAGGTACCGGAAGCCGGGGCTGTCGTGGGTCATCACGGCGGGCGCGCCGGCTGTCGCGAGGCGCCGGTGCAGCCGGTGGATGTTCCGCTCGCGGGTGGACTGCCCCAGCACCGGGGCGGCCGCCACGCCGATCCGGCGGAAGGTGTCGGTCACTGCGAGCGCCTCCGCCACGTCGCCCACTACGATGGTGACCCGCCGCCGGTGGAGGTGGCCGCTGGTGACATACCAGTAGGCGAGGATGTCGCGGAGCGTGCTCTTGCCCGCGCCCACCATGCCCACCATGTGGAGCAGGCCGCTAACCTCCAGGGGCACCCCCGGCGCGAACTCGTCCTCCTGCCGGACGAGCAGCTCGACGCGGCCCAGCCGGTCCGCCCAGTGGCTACGGCCCGTCTCCGGGATCTCCGCCCGTTCCTCGGCCTCATCCATCGCCCGTGCTGCCTCCTGGAGCTGGTCCCAGGTCGCCGGGGCCGACTCGCCCTGCGCGGGCGCCCCGGCAGCCAGGTCATGCACCGGCGCCGGAGGGCCTCCGGCGAACTCCGGCGGGATGGTGACCGCGAGATTGCGGTCCCGGACCGGGAACCAGTGCTCGCCTGCCTTCGCGAGCGGGATGTCCCGGCGGGCGAACTCCGGCGGGGACGAGAGCAGTTCCCCGAACCGCTCGAACCGCGCGGCGGCCCGCGCCGGGGACCTGGGCTCCGGGACGGCATCGGGGCCGTCGAGCAGGTAGCCGCGCAACTCCTCGGGGATGCGGGCGTACTGCTCCAACTGGGAGAGCCAGACCCGGCGGCGGCGCATCGTCCACAGGTAGTGCCGGGCGCGGCGGATCTCCAGCCGCTCCCGCGGGCTTCGCGCATGGCCTGCCGCCTCCGCATACGGGTAGCCGCCGAATAGGGTCCACGCATCCCGGGCCGGCCTGCCAGGCAGGACCCTCGTGAGAAGGTAGAGGCCTAGCTCGACGCTGAGCATCGCCGCCGCTGGGAAGTCCCGGGCCAGGTCCGCCGGCCACGCGTCGGCGAGTTGCCGTGTCAGGGGCTGCTGCCAGCCGTTGGCGCTGCGCATGGTTACCGTCCTTCGTTCTGGGTGGCCTCCGCGACGCGGCGGGCCTCCCGCCTGGCCTGCTTCACCAGGTCGGCATCGGTGCAGATCTCGATGTGCCGCCGAAGGTCAGGGTCCAGCGCATGCCGGAAGGCGCGCGCGTAGTCCTCACGGCGGCGGAACCGGTACGCGGGGATGACGATCAGCGCCCGGTCATGCGGGGGGTCGCCGGCGAAGGCCCGCGTCCGTGCCCCTAGCAGCGACGGGCTGGCCCAGTCCTTCACGTCGATCGCCCACGCGGTGCCATCGGCGAAGGTGAGGCGCAGGTCGTAGGCGTCGAACGCCGGCCACATCTCGATCCCGATTTCGGGGGCGGACCGCTTGCCGTCCTTGCCGCGCAGGGCCGCCTCCAGCTCGGTCTCGGCCAGCCCCGGGCTGGTGATGAAGACCCGAAGTGGCCGCCTCGCCTGGAGCAGCCCACCAGGCGCGGCCTCGACCCGGTCCGGCTGCTCCCGGCCATCGTGACGGCAGCGGTCCAGCTCGCAGCGGAACCCGCCGGCTCGCAGCGGGATCAGCACGCAGCCGCACCGGCCGCACAGCCTGTACTCACCATTGGCGCCCCGGTAGGCGGCAGGGACGGGCTCATAGCAGCGGCGGAGCAGCTCGAACGCCGGCATAAGGTCCAGCTCCGCCCCGAGCGCGGCCAGCTCGACGGCGGTCAGCACCGGCCGGGTGATCAACAGCCTGCGGAACGCGGTGTACGCCTCCGGCGCGCCAGCGGCCCGGCAGTTCGCGAGCGCCTCGTCAATCACCGCGTTCTCGAACAGCTCGGCAGGCACGTCCGGGACGGCCATCGCCCACTCGAAGCAGACTTGCGTCGGGGTGCGGGTCTCGGCGTCCACCAGGAAGTCCCCGCCATCGAGCCCCGCCTCACCGAGGGCCTTTGGGCTGAGTCCCGTCGGCCACTGGGCCAGCGGCGTCCTGCCAGCCCAGGTCACCATGTCCGGCACGCTCGCAGGTGGCTCGCCGCCGCAAGCGATGGCCCGCAGCACCAAGTGGTTGTAGGCGCCCTGCACCCCGTCCGCGTACACCCGGTCTCCCACATCCCGCCAGCGGGACAGCCGCACCAGCGCGGTCGCCACCGTCCGCACCAGCCCCACGCCGTCCAGCCCCGGAGCCCGCCCCGGATCAAGGTGGCCCGCGGGCGCGCCCTGCTTAGGGCCTGCCGTGGCGGTCGTTGTCTGCCTGGTCATTCGCGCTCCTCCTCATCTCCGTCCGGTGCCGGGCCGCCGCCCGTCGGGGGCAGCGCGGCCGGGCACCACTGGCGCACCGGGCACGTCCGGCACTCCTCGCCTGGCCGCGGGGCCGCGGTCTCATCCGCATGCCAGGGAGCGGCAAGGCCGTGAATCACTTCGCGGGCCCTGGCGAGGTGGGCCGGGTCGTTCGGGTCAAGCAGGATCATGTCGCTGGAGTCGGGGTAGAGCAGTTCCAGTTCCACCCGCATGCCCGTCGGCTTGCCCTCCAGCAGGTTCTCGGCCAGCAGGATCATGCCGAGCGCGAGCTGCGGAAACTCCTCCAGCAGGTCGGTCCCCGGCCTAGGCGGCCTGACCCTGCTCTTAATCTCGCGCCAAACCCAGGCGCCGTCCTCCATGTAGAAGACATCGGGTCGCGCCGTCACGATGACGTTCGCGGCGGTGTCGTGCACCACCAGCAGCGGCTCAACCCGGACCTCCCCGAGCCGGCTGGCCCGGTGGAACAGGCACATCTCCGCGTGGCTGGCCAGCATCAGCGCGCCAAGCCGGGCCTCCTTCCCGGTGACATGCCATCCTCCGGCAGACCAGTCATCCGGCGTCGGCGGGATGTCTTGCATCGTGCAGGCGATGCGGCTCGGGCTACCGTGCGCCCGCCGGAGCCAGGCGTGTACCGCCTGCCCGCGGACCGCACTCTCGCTGTACTCGCCATCACGAGGCAGGTGCAGCCGGTAGAGATAATCCTGCGCCGGGCACGTGCGGTAGTACCGGCCGTTGGTGGCCGACCAAGTGCGCGGCGGGGCCTCGGGATCCGTGACCCCGAGGATTCCGGGGAGGGGCCGAAGCGCCTCACACGCGGTCCGCAGCTTGCACTGCGCGCACCCGCCGCCCGGCTGCGGGGTTCCCCGCGTGACGGCCCGGCGGACCTGGCCGGCACCGTCATCGTCGTACTTGCGCTTGGCCACGGCCGGGGCTCCCTCAAACACCAGGTGATGCTCGCCATCGGCGAGCCCAACCTGAACCACCCGGACTATGCCGACCGGCTGGACATCCACCCGCGCGACGCGGGACGGGCGGAACGGCTTGGACCATGGCCTCGGCCAGGGGGACGGCACACCGAACGCTGCGCTGTACGCGGCGATGGCCTCCTGGCCCGCCCGGCCAGGCTGCCCGCGGTCCCCCCAGCTATCCGGGTCCTGCTGGCCCTGTTGCGCGGGACGGCTGGGATCGAAGATCCCGTAGTGCAGGAGCCGGATCTCCCGGACGGAGCCGTCCGGGGACTCATACCGCCGACCGTAGGCGTACATCTCCCACAGGCGGTCCCCGCTGGACCGGTGGTCCTCCCGAGCCACCCAGTAGTCCCGCACCGGCGCCGTGGCCGGGGTCCCGGACCGATCCTGGTGCTGGTAGCGGGCCGCGCCCGCCAGGTACCGGCCCACCGCTGTCCGCGCCCAGGTGAGCACCCCGGGGTGCAAGCGCTTGCCCTCTTGCTCCGTTTCCTCCACGGCGCGGTCAATGGCCTGCGCCACGGTCGCGCCATTGATCTCGATCTCGTCGAGGGCCGCGTTCAGCACCCCCAGCGGGAACGTGTCCAGCTTCTCTTTCCGTGCGCAGAGGCGCTCGGCCGGCCACAGAGCGGGATGGGCCTTCGCCGCGACGTAGTCGGGACAGGTGCCCTCACCGACGGGGCGGGTGCCCACCCGCACGTGGTCGGTGGGGCCGGTCATGCCGGGCCATTTTGCGCTCACCGCGCCTCACCTCATCTCCTCGGAGGCCATCAGAAAACCCCGCCCTGCGATGACCAGCACGGGGTAGCGCGTGAAAGCCGGTTTCGGCGTCCGTGAGATACGGTACAGCAGAGTGTGAACTGAGACAACCATCTTACGCTGCTACTGGCAACCACCCCTGTGAACTCCTTGACCGGTGCTCCGTATAGTGGTGAGCTGTGGACAGTACCGAGTGAGCCGGATGAGGCCGAGGGAGGCGAGTGACAAGTGGGACAGCAGGTAGAGGTGTCCGCGTCGGACATCGCGCGGATCGCTGGCGTGCGGCCCAGTGCGGTGAGCAACTGGCGCCGCCGTCACGGAGACTTCCCTGGCCCGGTCGCCGGCACCGAGAAGAGCCCCCGGTTCCGCCTCGCCGACGTCGAGGAGTGGCTGCGGGCGCAGGGCAAGGCCCCGGAAATCCCGGCGCTCGAACGGCTCTGGCAGACCTTCGAGTCGGCCCATGGCACGATGTCCCTCACGGAGGCGCTGGCCACGGCGGGGATCCTGCTCTACCACCTGAGCAGGCATCCGCACGGCCCCATGCCCTCCCACACCGGTCGCGCCGACATCATGTGGCTCATGGAGCGGGCTCCGCAATCCCTCGTCTTTGGTGACGGCGGCTCCGGCCAGGGGGCCTCCGGCAAGAGCTCGGTGGCCGGCGGCCTGCTCAGCCTGATTCCGCACCTGCCGCGCCTAGAGGCGGGCACAGCAGAGATCGCCATGCTGGAGGCCGTGGCTTCGGCAGCCGCCAAGGCCGACCCCGCCGAGGTCTTCGACTACCTCTGCGACCGGGTCCTCGACCCTGGCCCGCGCGCAGGGCTCGCCGTGACCCCGCCCGGGCTCGCCGACCTCATGCTCGACCTAGTCCCGCCCGGCGCCCGGCGGATCCTGGACCCTTCCTGCGGGAGCGGCACGATCCTGCGGGCGGCGGTCAGGCGCGGTTACGACCGGGTGGAGGGCCAGGAAGCCGATGCTCCGCTGGCCGTCGTGGCGGCCCTGCGAGTCGCGTTCTCCGGCGGTGCCTCCTTTGACGTCCAGGTCGGGGACTCGCTCCGCGACGACGCCTACACCGGAGGAACGGCCGACGCCGTGGTGTGTAACCCGCCGTTCGCTGACCGCAACTGGGGCGCCGAGGACGCGGCCGGTGACCTCGGCCGGTGGGAATATGGTGTCCCTCCCCGGCTGGAGTCCGAGCTGGCCTGGGTCCAGCACGCGCTCTGGCATGCCAGGCCTGGCGGCACGGTCGTCATGCTGATGCCGCCCGCCGCCGCTGCTCGCCCCTCCGGACGGCGCATCCGGTCCAGGCTCCTGCAGGCCGGGGCGTTCCGCGCGGTCATCTCACTGCCGCCCCGGCTCGCGGCCCACTACGCGCTCGCCCTCCAGGTCTGGGTCCTCACAAAGCCCGCGAAGGAACACTCCCCGCGGCCCGTCCTCATGATCGACGCCTCCGGGTTCGCCGCCTCCGGGCAGTCCCGCGCCGGTGCCAGGCCGTCCGACACCGTACCGACCTGGGACGAGGTCCGCACCCTCATCCAGCGCGCCTGGGCCACGTTCAGCAGCCACGACAGCGGCCTCCCCGACAATGCTGGCGGCACGGGCGATGCCAGCATCGGGAGTGACCTCGGCTCTGTCGCCGCCCCCGTTCCCGTTGGCGACCTCCTCGGCGAGGACGTCGACATCACGCCCGCCCGCCACCTGCCATCGGTCCCGGTCGCGCGGGTATCGCTCGGCATATTGACCCGCCACCGCTCCAGTCTCCAGGCCCTGCTCGCGGAACTGCCGCACCTGCTGCCCGACCTCCCGCCGGTCCGCCCCCTCACCGGACCCGCCCCCCGGGAGTCGTCCCTAGAGGAACTGGCCCAGAGCGGCATGCTCTACATCCGCAGAACCGCGCCCCGAGCCATCATCGAGGAGAGCGGCCTCCCGAAGGTCCGCAGGATCATCATCACCGGCCGTGACCTGGTCCGGGCGGTCCCCCCAGCGGAGGAAGACGACGTCCTCGACGATGAGGTACTCAGCCCTCGCGTCCGCGAAGGCGACGTCCTCGTCCCCCACGTCGCTCGCCAGTTGATCGCCCGGGTGGCGCAGGGCCAGGACGTCGGCGCCGCCTTGTCCTCCTCGGTCGTCCTCATCAGGCCAGACTCCGCCGTCCTTGATCCTTGGTACCTGGCCGGCCTGCTCTCCAGCAGCGACAGCGGCCGTCAGGCCGCCAGAATGGCCAGCACCCTCGGCGACACCATCCGCTTCGACCCCCGCCGCGTCCGCATCCCGGTCCTCTCGATCGAGGATCAGCGGACCCACGGCGCGGCCTTCCGCCGCCTGGCCGACCTAGCCCGCACCCTCCGAGCCGCCCACGACGAGGGCAACGCCCTCATCCGAGACCTGATCGACGCCACCGTCTCCTCGATCAGCGCTGCCCCAGAACTCCAGCGCTGAGACCCGTCTGAGCAGCCAGACGGCAGGAGAGCGTTCTGGGTGAAGGCAAGCGGGAGGCCGAGTAGCTCGCGCGGGTCCACCTGGTGCGTCAGCGGCTTTCCCCACGGCGCGGACAGCGCGACCTGCAACGTCCGCGCGGCAACGGCTTGCGGCAGACCGCGCAGAACTCCCAAATGTAGTTCAAAGTCGAGCTACTGGATCTCCGGCGCGGCACCGTTTCTATTCGCGCCGTTAGCTGCAGTGCCGCAATCATTGCTCCCGCCCGGCCAAGCAGCCTACTGAGATGCTCTCTGTCGTGCGCTTGACTGGTTAGGTGACTGGGGTGACGATGCTTGAGAATGTTTCTCTGTCATTCGAGCAAGGAGAACTTCTCATGCACGTCCGCTTCCTTGGCAAGGACCCCGACTCGCAGGAGGGGCAGTCGCCTACCCTGTTCGCGACCGACCGGACCGACCGCAAGACCTACATCGCCCAGGGGTGGGTCGTGACCGATCCGGCGGCGCTGGCGGAGCTGGGCGACATCCCGCCTGGTGAGGCTGTGATCGAGATTCCCGCCGAT
>Ga0209415_10010759_pt1 | contig 15488 bp, 11 predicted proteins | sample PeaSoiSIISIP2007_FD_187696 | JGI IMG/M metagenome (GOLD analysis project Ga0209415, IMG submission 187696) | Peat soil microbial communities from Weissenstadt, Germany - SII-SIP-2007 (SPAdes) (version 2) | ecosystem: Environmental > Terrestrial > Soil > Wetlands > Peat | place: Germany... | reverse complement strand
CGCCTGCGCCCAACTCATTTCTTCGGTTTCCATCTGCGTTTCGTCAAGGTCCAGGTTCTGCGCCGACCCAAAGATGTCCAGCCCGGTTACATCCGCCAGCGAGATGCTCCGCGCCATGCTCTTCGCGTTCACGTCGAGGTTCACCGAGAACACCCCGCGCTGTTGCAGCGTGTACAAAATTCCCCCCAGCGTGTCGAGCCCATTGGAACCCTGCCCCGGCGCAGCCGGCGTCATGTCCCAGTTGATATCGGCCGCTGGATCGTCTGGGCTCGTCGTCACTGTCAATTCCGCGTGTCCCGGTGAAGGATGCGTAATACTCAAAGTCACGCTAGACGCAATCGTCCCGGTATACTGCAAGTTCTCGAAGGCGTGGCAAGGAACCGGAAATGGTCCGTTCGCTCCACAACTGGCCGCTGGCGGTTCCCAATACTCATGCGATATCGAGTGTGTGTTAACGTCCCACCCGGCATTAATCCAGCTCTGTACTTCGCTGATAATTGACTGCGAGTAGCTCCCGCCGGTAACCACGGCAATCGACAGCGGTACAGCTTTGGCCGTCATCACTGGCAAAAGAGAATTGATGTAACTATCGCTGTACTGCACTAATCCAGGATCGTCATAACTAACCGTCGTGTAAGCCGGCCACCGATGCCACTCTCGTATCCACGGCGGCGTCTCTGCCGCCACACTATGCACACCCGCTGTCGGCCCCGGAGTCCCCGACGTATCGACTGTCAAAGCCGTTGCCAGATTGTTGGCGTACAGATGGCAGTAGTCATAACTGACCGCTCCCTGCACGTTGTCCACAATCCCATAAGCGCGATTCGCGTAGGCCCGGCAATTCTTGATCTCAAACGCGCACCCGCCGCCACCGCATCCATCAAACCGGTAGCCCGCATAATTCATGTTCGCGTCCGTGTTGTAAAGATGGATGTCCGCCGGCGTCCCAGTTGGATGCACATAGAATCCCAGCGGCACCGCCCCATTTTCCACTTCGCTGTCAGCCGCCATATTCGCCAGCCAAAGATGGTCGCTGGCCCCTTGTACCTGCACTCCATATCCGTCGAACCAATCAATCTTCAAATGCTGAATTTCCAGCCACGAAACGCTATTCAAATTCAGCACGCTCTCGCCGCTCAGCACGATCGGCGCAACCGCGGAGTAATGCGAAGCCGGATTCCCTCCAGCGCTATAAACATACAAAACGTAATTAGCCGTGTCGTACCAGAAATCGCGGTCCTGACTAAGTCCGGCCTCGCTGCCTTGCGCAATCCCCCAGACGCTCCCGAAACGCACATACCCTAACTGCGACGGCGCCTGAGTCAGGCAGTAGAACCCCCGTATCCCGCACTGCACCACGCCCGCCAGCCCGCTAGTGGCGGAATAGAGCGTCGCCGACCAGACGTTAGAGCTTCCCACCTGCGTCCACCACTGCGCCCCAATCGATAAGTACCCAGTCAAATGCGGCGGCTGCCCATTGCCGTAGCTGTCGATCTTGATCAAAGATCCACCAGCCCCGCTCGAAGGCGGAGTCAGAGTTTCATTCCACGTACAGTCCCGGAGCAAATTGATCGTGTCCCCCGGCTGAAAACTCGAGATTCCAACCTGCAGCAGAGTGCGCCAAGCCTGCTGCGGACTCGTCCCCGGATTTCCATTCGACCCGTAATTACAATCCACGTAATAGTCGGAAGCGCAAGCCAGCGGCGCTCCCAGTAATAGAAGCCACAGCAGTTGTTTGATCATGAGGGGTCTTGAGAGAACTCAATATACGATCAGCGCCGGAATCGATGCCCCGGAACTGAAGCTGTCTGCAGGCAGCGTGACCGTGGAAGGCAGCGCCGCGCCGCCCGTCGTCACGCTGACCTGCACATTGGCCGCCCACGTAACTCCCGACCCGGACGTCCCAAGAAGCGCGGCGCAGGAAGACGCACAGTTGCTGGTAAGCGCAATATAAATGCGTCCGGCAGGAACTGAGATATTAGTGGCATTCCAGGCGATGTGCTTAATACCAGTAGAAGGAGCGAAGCTCGTGCCCGCAGTCGACGCCGTAGTAGCAATCAGCGCGCCAGTGCCGCCGGAGCTCCCAGAGTAAAGCCCGAGCGCATAGTTATTAGCCGTGTCATCAGCCGTCCCCACGACGTACGCGACGCTATTAGTCACGCAAGGATAAGGATTGTACACACCCCACACAATAGCTTTATTAGTTCCAGCAAAAGCATTGCCCGACCCTCCCTGTGTAGGCACGGTAATCCACGAGCAAGTAACCGTAGGCAGCTGGGCTGCCGGCAGCGTCCCGGTTGTAACGTCGGACGCAGATACCGTCACATTTCCCGAGAGCGCGTGCCCATTGACCGTCGTGCCCGTAGTCACGTATCCCGGCACGATCGGTGCTCCCGTAAAAGTAGGTGACGACAATGGCGCTGCCCCCGTAATTTGCGCGACGGAGTAATCGCCGCTGGCGGCAACCACGGCGCCCGTCCGCCCGAAAACGCTCGCGACCGCGCCGGCCGGCATACAAGAGGCGCCGCCCGCTAACTGGCACTTAAAGGTGTTATCCGACCCCACACCGAGAGAATAGTCCATTCCGCTCGGCACTGTAACAGTCGTTCCCGTCCACTTTTTCCCCGACCATTGCGTCGATCCGCTGCCCGTCTGGTTGATGTTCCCTGCCACATTCAGGTTCCCGCTCAGCGTCACGTCGCTCGCAAACGTCTTCCCTCCACTGATCGTCTCCGTGCCAGCCAGATGGACCACAGTAGAATCGGCCGCGGCTCCTGTCACTTGCGACACCGTGTAGTCGCCGGTGCTCGCGGTCACCGCCCCGGTGCGGCCGAATACGGACGCGACATTGCCTCCGCCTCCGCCTTGCGGCGGTTGCAGACTAACACGCACTCCATTCGTCTGGCCGGAAACTGTGTTAGTAACATCCACATAGCCAACTAACTGCGCTCCAGGTTGCGCTCCAGACCCCGTATCATGACAATCACCCGCCACGCTCGCGCTCGCAATCACCGCGTCCCCTGCAATAGTCGCGTTGTCGAAAATGCAATAAGCGTAGCCCCGCCAGGTAACTACCGCATTCCCGCTCTTACCCGCGCCGCCCTGCACCACGCCAATTATGCCGCTGCTCGGCGACGTGCCTGCAAGCACCGCCTGCGAGGGGCTGTTCGCGTTGAACACAGCCAATTCATTCAGTACCGTGCCCGTCGCTCCGTCATTCGGAATGTCGAAATCGTTTCGCCCGTACACGACGGAGTTAAAGGACGTTTTCGCAAAGATGCTCTTGGCGGCATTTCCACTGTCACTGCCCAGGTTGAAAGCATTGTCAGTCCAGGGCTTCAGGTTGCCGGCGGCATCGACTACCCATTTCAGCCCGCTCCCAATCCAAAACCCCAATCCAGGCGCCGAAGCCGATGTTGCATTTTCACTCCGTACCACGGCGTAGTTATCCGTCGCATCAAAACCAAGCGACGCTCGCTGCCATGTGGTGTTATTCACGAAACTGGAATACACTCGCAGATTCTGTGCCGTGGTTCCATTGCGCTCCTCTACGTTGTCCGAAGGGTCGCCGCCCGGATCCGAGTTAAATAGGTTAGTCAACCCCAACTGGACAACTTGCCCGTTATTCTCTATAACTCGCGGCGTATGGGTGGCCGAATCGAACCAGAATACGCCCCAGTTTGGAATCCCCGCGGGCTGTGTCGTTTCCGACAACTGAATCACATTAGGTGTGGTGCAATTCGCATTTCCATTGGCCGCGATTCCCGTGGCAAACGATCCACTGCACTGCGTGGGAATCGCCGCCAGAGCCAGAGCCGTCCCGGCTTGTCCGCTGATATTCGAACTCGTTAGCGCAATCTGCTGCGTTGTTCCCCCGATGTTTACCACCGGCAAGCCCGCGGTCGTATCCAGCCCAATGCCGCCGGAGGAAGGAACATAACCATTCCCCTGCGGCAATAGTAAGTTGCCGTTCACGGCTAGATTGTTGCTCAGTGTTTTCGTGCCGGCGATCGTTTCGTTCCCCGAGTTATGGACCACAGCGGCATCGGCGGCCGCGCCTGTAACCTGCGCTACGGTGTAGTCGCCGGCGCTGGCGACAACCACTCCCGAGCGTCCAAACACCGAACTGACATTGCCTCCGCCGCCAGATCCGCAGGCGCTTCCCGTCGATGCAATCACCCCCGAGACAACATTCAGGCAGCCATTCGAGAGGCCAACCAGCGTGACACTCTGATCGAATTTTGCCGGGATGTTGAACTCTTTGACCGTCCCGGTCAACCTTTCCAGCCAGTTGGCGTGTATGCCGTCGCCGGTCTGGGCGATGTAGTTCGTGATCGACACCGGAGCTCCAAACGCAAGCTGTCCCGCGCCCGGCCCCACGGTCGTCGGCAAATCCGTCCCGATCCACGTATCGTTCGCGTTCGCCGGCGGACGATATCCCGAAGTTGCTTGCGTCAAACCAGGCTGTGAATCGATCAGCGTTATGATGTGATGCGCGTTGAGATTAACTCCTGGAGCAGTCGAGAAATTTAGTCGCCCCTTCGTTAGAGTCAGCCCATTGGTAGCCGCGGGCCCGTCCGTCACGATCGTGGCCGTCTGATTCGGAACACTGTTGTTAGGGGAAGTGATACTCGCGAGACATGACGTGTAACCTCCGGGCGATGCTGCTCCATAACCCGAGCACCGATTCGCAAGCTGTAGCGGGTTACCGTTCAGTCCGACCCCGACAACACTCCCCTCCTCTCCGTCTACCGTCACGCTCTTATTGACCGATACTACCGAGCCGGGCCAGAAAAGTAGATTCCCGCCGTAGTTGCCTTGTTTAATCGTATAAGCCGCAGTGGATGTCGCTCCGTTATCTGTATAAGTGCACACCAGATTCCCAGCGCAAGCCGCCGCCTGTGTAAGTCCCCGTGCAACGTATCCACAGGTTCCACCCGCTCCACCCGGGCATCCGCCATTGTAGGGATAAACTGCTCCGACTCCGATCGGAGTTGTTATGCGGATCACATCGTAGGTAATGGCGTCGGTGCCATTGGCCACCCTGGGCCAACGGACCGGGATGGAGTCGCTTCCCGTGGAAAGCCAATTTTGTACCTGCATTGGAGAGGTTTGCGTATTCGCGGTCGTGTCGTTGGCGACGATGAAGTAGGAGTAGGGCGTAGTACCGCTTCCACCCCCTGCAAACGCTCCTCCAGGGCCGCCACTGCCCGCAATCTGAAACATCGCCGCCCCGGTGGAAGCGCCCGCAATCAAGCCCGCAATCCCAAGACCGGGAAACGGCGACCGCGGTGGTGAGAGCGGGTTTAGGGCCACTGTGCTCTCGGTATAAATGTTCTTAAGGTAGGCTCCCTGATAGTTCCCGGTGGAGTTCGATGAATACACCTGCCACGGCCCCGTCGCCTGCAGCACTGTATTTTCAATATAGATTCCATTCGAATTGTAGACGGTCACCCCGTTCGCATAATTCGCCGTGATGCTCGAGTCCCGCAGCGTAATCACGGGCGCGAGCTGGTGTCCGATGTTTTCCGCGCCGCCCGAAAAAATATAGGATCCCGTCCAGGTTGTGCTGCCGTTCAACAAGCCCGCATTGTTGTTGAAGTGCTCGATGGTCGCATTTTCGTCATCCCACATGTCAAAGAAATTGTTGAATTTTCCCACGTCGCCCAATCCATACTGGATGTCGATCAAGTGGCTGTCATTCGCGTTGTCCAGCATACCTTCATAAGCCAGGGCGACCACGCCCGGTGTCGCTTGTGAAGCGATTGTGCCTGAGCGCGCGTAACGGAATGTGGTCGATGTTCCCGTACACGCCGCTGGCGTCGTGCCCGCGCCGCAGTCTGTGACCACTGCATCGCCCCAATACGCGGCGTTGTCGGTGAACAGGATCGTCACCAGATCGCCCGGACGAAAGTTGTGCGCCGCGGAGGTTGTGATCGTGGCGTAGCCGCTGGCCACCGAGGTGTTAACCACATTCACGCCGGCATAAGCGGAGTTGGAGGAAAAATTCGTCGGCGCTCTCAACGAAAGCCCTTTTACCGTATCGCTGGAATAGTCGCTTGAACTCGCCAGGTCGCCGATTTGCAGGCAGGGGCCTCGGCCCATACAGTTCAGAAACGCCCCATACCCATTTAGAACGGACTGGTTGGAATGAAAAAAGATGGTTCCGTAGACGTTGTAATTATTGACTGACTGGCCGGGTCCGCTCGTATAAGGCCCGTTTGCCGGGATCGTGACGTTGCATTGATCGTTAAAATTTGGGCTGCTGCTCGTTCCGCAGGCCGCGTTAATCGTCTCCTGAATGCCCGACGAGGCCGAACCAATTGTGTATCCCGCCGCATACGAATAGAACGGTGTGAATGTAATCGTTCCCGACGCGGCTCCCGACGTACATCCGCCCGGCGTAGTTATTATGCTGACGCTTTCGCTGTTCCCGCCTCCCGACACAAGCGCCTGATAGCCGGCTCCACTCGTCGTATCGATGCCGACCGGACACGGAGTTAGCGTAACTGTTGCCTGCGATCCGCCGGTCAGCGTACTGGAAATGGTCTGGGTCCACGTCAACGCCGTCGTCGCATAAGTAATGCCGGCCGGAGCGCCGCCGCCGCAGGATCCCCACGTTGAGTTACCCGTTAAACAAGTGGCTGCGCTCGCCACTCCCGCTCCCAATTCACCGGTCGGAACCGTCCCATTCACTACGTCCGCTTTCGCCAAAAGCCCGCTGTCCACGTAGTGGCGGTCGGAGGCCTGGTTGGGGGCCGCCGGATCTGCCGCCAGCGTCAGTGGCCCCGTCATCGTGCCGCCCGCAATCGGAACGTATGCTCCGGAACCCACATTCGCCACCGCCGCATCCACATATCCCTTGTTCGCGGCGTCGTTGGCTCCAGATGGCGCGGGCAGCGCCGGAGGCACGGTGAACTGTTTTGGCCCGGTAATCGTTTCCGTTCCGGCCAGATGCACCACCGTCGCGTCGATCGCCCGATTTGCTACTGCCCCATCCACGTACTCCTTCGTCGCGGCCAGATTCCCGAGTCCGGTGCCCGGCGTCGTCAGTATCGCTGCAATGGTCGTCGGCGATGTCGCCGGAACCGCCCAATATTCCCTCCGCGCCGTTCCATCGTCCAATTGAAAAACCGCGACGTAATAGGTTCCTGCTGGGGACGCGCCCGCGTTAGGAACCAGTTGCGCCGTAAAGGCGCCGAGGGGCCCTATCGTCACACTTAGATTGCCGGCTGCGACCGCGTATCCCTCCGCCGTCTGGAATGAAGGCCATGAAATCAGCACCGTACCTGATGCCGCCGTTCCGTCAGCCCGGTACAACGTGTCGCTGATCGTTGTCAGGGCTGGCCCTTGGGCCTCCGAATGGATCGACAAGGTCAACGCCATCAGCAGCGCCAGCAACCGGAGAATGACCACCCACCTTGCCGTCGCAAAGCTCTCGTTATTCACCGCGAACCATCTCGGCATCTCTTATCCTCTCCTCGTAAGTCCACCCGGCCCCGATTTCGGGCCAATAAGAAAGCCGCTCTTCCGAGCGGCGCGCCACTTACAGATTTCCCCGTGTTCCTCTGCCCTGTGGTTCAAGCTCTTGACTCTTGTAGCCACCGCGTCACGACCGTTCCAGGGACCCTCGCAGGTTCCCAAACCAGCGAGTCCAATGGTCAGTCTGAACTTCTCGGCTCGCTTTCAACTCGCGACTCGAGGAATCGTCGTACGCTCTCAACATAGACGTCTGCAAAATCGACCACCGGCCTTCGCGTCTCCACCAGCGTCATGGCGGCTTCCACTTCCCACTCCATCGCGCATAATACCGCCAGCGTCATCATCGGCGCCCGGTGCACCCCTGCGGCGCAATGAATGTACAGCCGCGCCTCCGGATCGTCCAGCGCTTCCAGCGCAAAATCAACGCCTCGCTTCAGCAGTTCCGGAGGCTTCGGCAGGAAATCGTCGTCCGTCGGATTCCAAAGCACGCGGATACCGTGGGGCCCAGCCAGCGGCCGGTCGTCGAACTCGATTTGCATGTTGACCACGTGCGTCACTCCGGCTTGCGCCAGTTCTGCCATGTTCCGCGCGTTCCAGATGCCCCCGCCCAGCGCAACTCGTTCCGTGACCCAGGTCATGTCCATGCCGAGTTCTGTTGGCCTCTCCCGCCCAATCCCAAATCGACGCCCGACTGTAATTCTGATTCTACGTCACCTTTCACGGTGTTCCCGTCCTCACAACAAATCGGGAAGCTTTCCGCACAATCTCAGCCCCCACCATAGCCATTAGCACCCCAAAATGGAAAAAGGGCGCGATTTGCATCGCGCCCTTCAGAATTCCGGTCTTTTCGACTCTTAAGTTTAAGATATCAAATCGGAGGGGGGTGTACCGCCAACTTTTCGATGTTTATTTTCGCCTTTGTTTGATGGACTTACATCGAAATTGTAACTTTTACCCTCTTGACAACTTTTTCCCCCACCACTCACTCTCTCCATTAAACCACCTGCAAGCAGGATCCCCGAGAGCCGGTCGAGCGCGTCCTGCAGGAACCGCTCCACCGTTCTCTGGGTACAACTGAGCAGCCGCGCGACCTCGGGTACGGTGTACTCCTCCAAGACGTTCATCGCCAACAGCTTTTTCTCAAGGGCGTTCAATCTTCCGATCGCCTGCTCCATGTCGGCCACAAAGATAACGACGTCTTCAAAGTTCCTCATCGTGTATGACGTGACCCGTGAGCGGAAGAACTCCCGTCCCAATAGCGACGGCAACCTCCCCACCTCGACCGACGCTCGAGCATAGCGCCGCAGCAGCGCCACCGTGCGCCTGCGGTAGGGCCAGAGGTCCATCTCCGTCTCGGCAAACACCACGGACGGCGGCGGTTCCGCTTGCCCCAGCAGACTCCATTCTTGCACTCGCGTCCTTGTGTGCACGCTTGTCATGCCGACACCTCCATCACGGCCACACCCTGTAGATATTCAATCCGGACCGGCGTCTCAAGGTCCCCCCTTTGTGCGTCCTTGGCATCCGTTCCTTGACGGCGTGCTTTGTGGCGCCTGCGCGCTTTGCGAGGTGGCGCCTCCCCAGGGTCTGGCATCGCCGCCATATGCTGACGGCAATTGGAGCAATACGCCCCTTCCGTCCCCTGCAGACGCAACCACAATCCGCCACACCGTTCGCAATACTTTAATTCGATGTGAATTTCCTGGCCTTCAATATCGCTGCTGAAGTTCATGATTGCCTTTCTCTACGAAATGGTGTTCTCGCCAACAAAAAAGCCCTGGTACCGATTTCTCGGCCCAGGGCTCGTTTCTCTTACGATGACCTGTGTGCTATTTAGTTGGGTATATAGGCAGTTACTGGAGCCTGGCCATCAACCCGGGTTCCGGTTGCCGGAAGTAGCCCTCCTCGTAGCCCGATTTGAGCACTTGCCCGTTTTGCACAATAACACTCAAACGTCCGTTGAAGCGAATCGTCTGCAACAATCGCTGGATAGCCCCCGAGAGCACTTCCGCCGAACGCACTTTCCGGCGGAACTCTCCGAAGCTCTTTTCTTCCTCTTTATGCAACTCTGCTTCTATCATGGCTGCCAACCTTTCCTGCGGTATAAGTGCATTGTGGAACATATAATCGGGTTATATTATAATTATTAACTTATTAAGTCAATCGATAAGTGTTCAAGTCTTTGCGTACGAAAGTAGATACTACTTTCGGATGGGACGCAGCGATGGCTCATTACTTTTCTCGCGCAACCTAATTCTTGTTGTGCATAAGGCTGCTAAGAGCATGGAGATCGTCGGGGGCCACGTCACCGATCACAAAATATTGCAGACCATTGTGCTGCCAGCTTTCCAAATGGAACGAGCGCGCATCCATCTCTTCCGCCTCCACGAAATCAGCAGGCAGGGCCCGCGCCTGAAAAATGAAGGCCGAGACTTGGTGCTTTCGGACCCGAAAAAGCAGTTGTGCGCCTGGCGACTGCTCAAGGTAACTGACTCTTCCCCCAACCAACTCAAACTGCGAGCCCTCTAACTCGGGTAGATCGAAACTGAAGGGAATCCTTCCCGCAAACCAGGGCTTGACGTTGTGCCTGTCCGACGACACGATATCGACCGGATTCGCGCTGGCCAAAGTGGCCACGTGCAAATCGGCCAGTTCACCTACGATCCTGCTTTCTTGAACCAGGTGTTGGTTCGACTGGACAATTTCCCATTGAACAATTCGGGCTCCAGCGAACAGCAGCAGGAGGGCCGTAGTGGCGGCAAACGCTATGCGCCACTGCCACCATGCCGGCTTGGCGGGCGAAATGCTTCTCTGAATTCGTTCCCGCAGCGAGGGATCAGGTACGTAGCACTGGGCCGCCGAACGAATCGCGCGTTTCCACTGCAACCTCCGCAGAGCTTCTGCCGTACATCCTGGACAACCGCGCAGGTGCCGATCTAATTGCAGCATCTGGCCGGAATCAAGTTCACCGTCGAGATAGGAGTCCAGTTGTCCGATCCACGATTCGTGGGTTGTCGCTTCGCTCATATCTTCCGTCATGGTGAACTCCTGCGCAACTTCTCTTCCACCGCCTTGCGCAGCGCCCGTCGCGCGCGCGACAACCGCGACATCACCGTTCCGACCGGAATAGCCAGCGCGGCCGCAATTTCCAGGTACGACATTTCCTCTACCTCGCAGAGCAACAAAACTTCACGATAAGGAACGGCAAGTTCAGCGATCGCTTCCTGCATGATCTGCTGACTAGCGCGTTCAATCAGGATGGTCTCGGGAGTCTCGAGGTCGGCGTGGGCGATTACATCATCGCCAGATAGGTCGAGAGGTACGGTGACCCCTTTGAGCCCAGTGCGCGAATTCAGGAAGGTGTTGCGTAGGATACGAAAGATCCAGGCTCTAAAATTAGTGCCCGGCTCGAACGAGGCGAATCCTTTGAGCCCCTTAACATAGGTTTCCTGCACCAGATCCTCGGCCTCTTCGCGGTTCTTGGCAAGCCAATGCGCAAAGTTGTAGAGCGGTCCGAGCAGCGGCAAAGCCAACTGCTCAAACGATGCCGCTGAGGAGCGTTCCTCCAACACACACACTAGAGTAAACCAGTTCGGACGGATTTTATTCCCGCAGTGACAGGCTTTTCGTTGGGAATAAACGGCGACCTCGGCGGTTAGTGACAGTGTGGGCAGCGATGTCTGCAATAGTCAAGGCTGAAAACAAGAAACTCCACTTTAGCCGGAGGGTTCCATGGCGTCCCCGACAGACGAGATTCTTTACGACCACAACCGCGATGGCATCGACCGGCGCGGCTTTCTGCGCTGCATGGCTTGGGCGGGCACGGGCGCCGTTTGCGTGCTCAACGGCGGAGTGCTGACTAGTCACGCGCTGGGCGCCGAGCGCGAATATAGCCTCAAGATTCCCAAAGGTGAATTGATGTTTGTGCAGATCAGCGACAGCCACATGGGATTCGACAAGACAGCGAATCCCGACGTGGTCGCCACCTTCCAGGCGGCGATCGACAAGATCAACGCGCTGCCTGTGGCCCCGGAATTCATTCTGCATACCGGCGATGTCAGCCATCTGGCGAAGGCCGTGCAGTTTGACAATGTGCAGCAAATCCTAAAGGCCGCGCGAACATCTGAAGTTTTCTACGTTCCCGGGGAGCACGATTTCGTTGGTGACGATGGGCAACAGTTTCGTGAACGTTTTGGAAGAGGCGGTCAAGGTGCGGGGTGGTACAGCTTCGAACAGAAGGGCGTGCATTTTATCGGCCTCGTCAATGTTGCGAACCTGAAAGCAGGCGGCCTCGGATCGCTGGGCGCCGAGCAACTGGAATGGCTGGAGAAAGACGTCAAACACCTGAAGAACAGCGTGCCGATCGTGGTTTTCGCTCACATTCCGCTCTGGACGGTCTATCCGGACTGGGGCTGGGGAACCGACGACAGCGCGCAGGCCCTCGGCTATTTGAAGCGCTTTGGAAGCGTGACCGTGCTCAATGGACACATTCACCAGACAATGCAGAAGGTGGAGGGCAATGTAACATTTCACACCGCCTGTTCGACCGCGTTTCCCCAACCAAAACCGGGCGCAGCGCCGTCACCGGGCCCGATGAAAGTGCCTGCGGAACAGTTGCGCAGCTTGCTGGGCGTGACGGATGTCCACTACAAGAAGGGGCAACACGCGCTTGCAATCATAGATTCGTCGCTCGGCTGAGCGGCGTAATTTCCTGAACAGATTCAGACGATACGAAAAGGAGGAGAAGCAATGCAACGAAATACTCGTGTCTCAATTGCAGGGTCGGCAACGCGAATGGCGGCATTGGCGGTCCTCGGTCTTGCGCTGGGCGGTTTCACGGGAACCGCGTCGGCGGGGGAGAATCCGGCCGGCCTGCAGATTACCATCGACAACTTCAGCTTTGCGCCGGCAACTTTGACGGTCCCTGCGGGGACCAAAGTCACCTGGGTGAATCATGACGATATCCCGCACACAGTGGTGAGCGAGGACAAGGCTACCTTTAAGTCACCTGCCCTCGACACCGACGAGAAGTTCAGCTTCACTTTTGTCAAGCCGGGTACGTACACGTATTTCTGTTCGATCCATCCCAAAATGACGGCGAAGGTCATAGTGCAATGACGATGAATCCATGGGATCCGCGCACCGCCATCTTCGCAAAGCACGCACAGCACGTGGTGATCATTCACTTTCCGATCGCACTTTCTATAGCCGGAGTGGCTTTTGACTTTATTGCGGTCCGGACTCATCGAAGAGATCTTGCGTTGGTTGCATACTGCAACTTCTGCGGCGCGCTACTAGCGGCCCTGCCGGCGGCGCTAACCGGCTTTCTCGCCTGGCGGTGGGAGCTGAATAGCCAAAGATTGAAGGGAATCCTGCTGATGCATCTCATCTTCGGGAGCGCATCTCTGGTGCTGATCGCGGCGGTTTGGTCGGTGCATTGGAGGATCAACTCCAGAGGCGACAAGCCTGGGGCGTCTCGGTGGGCGCTGGAGGCAATGGCAGTAGCCACGGTGGCGATGACGGGACATCTGGGAGGATTCCTCACTGGCGTGAATCACCCGTAGCCGTATCCGCGGATTTTTCCTGGAACTTCCCTAACCAAAGCCCCGTACCTACGTCTGACTATCTGGCCTTATTTGATGAGTGTCCAGGTACGGAGAATTCCACTATGTGCAAAATCAACCTGCCGTTATCTGTTGCCGTGCTCGCTTTCACCGCTTTCGCTCACGCGGACGACTGGTCCAAGACCTACGATCTGACTGGCAAGCCCGAGTTGCGCGTCGAAGCGCACGATGCCAACCTTCGCATCGAAACGTGGGATCAACACAAGATTGAGGCGCACGTAACCACCCACGGTTGGCACATAGGAAACGGCGGTCTCGAAATCGCGGAGCATCAGCAGGGGAATGCCGTCGACCTCGAACTGCGGCAAGCGCACCACGCCCACTTTTCCATTGGAATCGACGCTCGTCGGATTGATCTGGAGATCCGCATGCCACGAACCGCGAAGATCAATGTCCGCGTTGGTGACGGCAACGTCCAGGTGAAAGGCCTGGGAGGCGAATTGGATTTCACAACCGGCGACGGAAGGCTTGAACTCGAGGATGTCGATGGCAGTCTGCACGCCCACACCAGCGACGGCTCGGTACGCGTGTCGGGACGCTTAGATGGTCTCGAATTGCGCACCAGCGACGGCCGGGTTGAGGTGGAAGCGCGTCCTGGCTCGCAATTGCGAGACGCTTGGGACATTCGAAGCTCCGATGGAAGTGTGACGCTCCGAATTCCCGGCGACCTGGCGGCAGACATTGAACTGCACACCAGCGACGGGAGTATCACGACCAACATTCCCATCGCCGTCGAAGGCAGCTTCCGAAGTCACGACATCCACGGCAAGATGAATGGCGGCGGAAACCGATTGACCATCCACACCAGCGACGGGTCGGTGACGCTGGATAAGTTGTGAACGAAGCGATACTCTCAAAGAGCAATTCGCGCCTCAAGACCCTATGACCTGGAAAATAGCTGCTCTTATTCTGGCCGTAGCCTCGGCAACTGTGCCCGCCTGGGCCCAACATTCTGCATCTGAGCCGGTGCTGGATGTTTCTGCCATGGATCGGACAGTCGACCCGTGCGTCGATTTTTACAAGTACTCCTGCGGCGGATGGATCAAGAAGAATCCCATTCCGCCCGATCAATCGAGTTGGGGCACATACGGCAAGCTTCAAGATGAAAACCGAGCTCAACTGAGAACAATTCTCGAGGAAGCAGCCAAGGCAAACAGCAGGCGGGACGCGGTCATGCAGAAAATCGGCGATTACTACGCGTCGTGCGTGGATGAGGAAGCCATTGAGAAGCTGGGAGTCAAGCCCCTGCTGCTAGAACTCGAGCGCATCGCCGGTCTGAAGTCGAAGCAGGAGCTTGCGGAATACGCTGCGACGGCGCAGTTCCCACCTTCGCTTTACGGCGGGGGCACGCTGTTCACATTCCGCTCCAATCAGGACTTCAAGGACTCGACGCAAGTGATCGCTGAGGCCGATCAGGGCGGTCTCGGGCTGCCGGATCGTGACTACTATCTGAAGGATGATGCTAAATCCGAAGAACTCCGTAAGGCTTACGTGGCGCACATCGCGAAGATGTTCGAGTTGCTCGGAGATAAGCCGTCCGACGTGGCCACCGAAGCATCGACCGTGATGCGCATCGAGGCTGCGCTTGCCAAAGGCCAGATGACCCGCGTCGAACGGCGCGATCCGCCAAAGCTCTATCACAAGATGAGCGTAGAGGAACTGCAAAAGCTGGCACCGGCGTTTGACTGGAATACATATTTCACAAAGACCGGTGTTGGATCACTGGCATCGCTGAACGTCGTGACGCCCGGCTATTTCCACCTTATGAGTGAAGAGATCGAAAAAGAAAGTCTCGCAGATTGGAAAACTTATCTGCGGTGGCATGCAGTGCACGAGGCGGCGACAGACCTTTCTGCTGCATTGGTGAAAGAGAATTTCAATTTCTACGGCAAGACCCTTCGGGGACGAGAAGAACTTCCGCCCCGTTGGAAGCGCTGCACGAACGATGCTGATAACGATCTGGGCGAAGCGTTGGGTCAGGCCTATGTGGCGAAGTATTTCAGTCCAGAGGCGAAACAGGCGGCTCTGAAGATGGTGCAAGAAATCGAAGCGGCCATGCAGGGCGAGATCCAGGCGCTGCCCTGGATGGGAGCCACGACCAAGGAGCAGGCGCTGACCAAGCTGCACGCCATCGCGAACAAGATCGGTTACCCCGACACGTGGCGCGACTACAGCAGGCTCGAGATCGTGCGCGGAGACGAAATCGGAAACTCGCAGCGGGCGTCCTGGTTCGAGTTCCACCGCTGGCTCGCGAAAATCGGCAGGCCGGTGGACCGCAAAGAGTGGGACATGACACCGCCCACCGTCAATGCCGACTATGATCCGCAGAGAAACGACATCAACTTTCCCGCCGGCGTGCTGCAGCCGCCACTGTTCCGCGCG
>Ga0209415_10010758_pt1 | contig 15489 bp, 16 predicted proteins | sample PeaSoiSIISIP2007_FD_187696 | JGI IMG/M metagenome (GOLD analysis project Ga0209415, IMG submission 187696) | Peat soil microbial communities from Weissenstadt, Germany - SII-SIP-2007 (SPAdes) (version 2) | ecosystem: Environmental > Terrestrial > Soil > Wetlands > Peat | place: Germany... | reverse complement strand
TTGGGTCCGAGCCGGAATCTCAGGCCCAATCTCAGTCCGCTCGCGAGCCGGCGCTCGAGCTTCATTACCTGCCCGGCTTCGTCCCCGGAACACGAGACCTGTTCGCGCCCGCCGCCTTGGCGATCTCGCCGCCGCAAGCGCCGTTGGCTCAAGGCCGCGTGAAGCTCGGATCGATCTTCAACGCCGAGCACAAGGTCGATCGCAAGCTGTACGCCGAAGACGCGGGAAAAACGCTGGCTGAGTCGCTGGCGCGCGGCTTCGCCGACGCGGGACTGAAGCCGGCCGTTCTGAGCGCTACGCCGCCCGATCATAAGCCGCCGCCGCCGGCGCAATTCCTGCTCGTTACGAGTCTCGACCGCTTCCAGGTGGACAAGCTTTTTCATGGCGAAGCTACGGTCCACGGGCCTTATTTCACGATGCATGCCCTGGTTCGGATCGGCGTCGAGCTGTTCGATCGCGATGGACGCGCGCTCTTTTCCGGGGTCGTCAGCGGCGCCGAGGACGAACCGCCCCCGCCGGTCGGCGGCGAGGTTTTCCTGCCGCTCGAAACCGAGCCGTCCGAGTCGTTGTCGGTCGCGCTCTCTCGCGCGGTCGGCGCGATAATCCTGGCGCCGGGGCTGCGCCGCGCCTTGCCTCAGCGCGCATGAGCCGCTCCGAGGCGCGGGGCCTGCGGTATTTACTTGGTTGGCAGGCTCCGATAAAACAAGGCATCCCGCGCGGCGGTCGAAAGTAACGGCGAGAGCGCCGTTCGTCTTCGCCATGAAGACGGTGGATCAGGTCAGGTAAATGGCCAAAATTCGGTTAGCAATCGTCGGGATGGGGAATTGCGCCTCATCTCTTCTGCAGGGTCTCGAATATTACCGGCATGCCTCGGGGCCGGAGCGCCGCGACCCGATCGGCCTGATGCATTACGACCTCGGCGGGTACACGCCCGAGGATATCGAGGTCGCCTGCGCCTTCGATATCGACGCACGCAAGGTCGGCCGCCCGCTCGAGGAAGCCAGCTTCGCCCCGCCCAACAACACGATCACGATCTGGCGCGACCTGCCGAAGTACGGCGTGCGGGTCGACATGGGCGAGGTCCTCGACGGGGTCGCCGATCACATGGCGGACTATCCGCCCGAGCGCACCTTTGTGGTCGCCAAAGAGCCGCCGGTCGATATCGAACGCCGGCTGCGCGAGTGCGGCGCCGAGGTGATGCTCTGTTACCTGCCGGTCGGCAGTCAGCAAGCGGCCGAGCGCTATGCGCGCGCGTGCCTCGAGACCGGCGTCAGCCTGATCAATTGCATGCCGGTGTTCATCGTCTCGGACGACAAGTGGGCGGCGCAGTTCAGCGAGCGCGCCATCCCGGCGATCGGCGACGACGTGAAGTCGCAGCTCGGCGCGACGATCCTGCATCGCACGATCATGAAGCTCTTCGCCGATCGCGGAATCCGCATCCGCCGCACCTACCAGCTCAACACCGGCGGCAACACCGACTTCCTCAACATGCTCGATCAGACGCGGCTGGGCTCCAAGCGCAAATCCAAGACCGAGGCCGTGCAGAGCGTGCTGCCCCAACGGTTGCCCGACCTCGACGTGCATATCGGCCCGTCCGACTACGTCCCCTGGCAGAATGACAACAAGGTCTGCTTCCTCCGGATCGAGGGCGACGGATTCGGCGGAGTCCCGATCGAGCTGGAGCTCCGGATGTCGGTGCAGGATTCGCCCAACTCGGGCGGCGTGGTGATCGACGCGATTCGATGCCTGAAGCTGGCGCGCGATCGCAAAATCGGCGGCCCGCTCTACTCGATCGCGGCCTACACGATGAAGCATCCGCCGCGCCAGATTCCCGACGACATCGCGCGCGACCGGGTCGAGAAGTTCATCACCGGCGAACTCGAGCGCTGAGCGCCCTTTAGTGTCTCAGCGGCGGCGCTGGAGCTTTGTCTCGCCTGAGGTATCCACACGCTTGAGGTAATCTGGAAGGCGTGGAACTCCGCATCCGAGCGCTGTCCCTGATCCTGACCGCATCACTGCTGCTCGCAGGATGCCACCACGGTCCCAGTTGCCCGCCGGGCACGACCCTGATGGGCCAGCCGCCGCCCGACGGCCAGGAAATCTGGTGCCAGAAAATGGTCGCCGGCCAGCCGGTCAAGGAGGGCCCCTTCACGCTCTACTTTCCGAACGGCTCGAAAATGATCGAAGGCAATTATCACGACGGCAAACAGGTCGGCGAATGGACGACTTGGTATCAAAACGGACAACGGTCTGCGATCGATCAGTTCCAGGAGGGCCTCCAGGAAGGACCCCACCTGAGCTGGTACGACAACGGCCAGCCTGCCGCGCAAGGAACTTACGTCAAAGGCAAGCGCGAAGGCACCTGGAAGCGATGGGACTCCAACGGCTTCCGCAACTGGAACGAGGTCTACAAAGACGACAAGAAGATCTCGTAAGAGCGGTAGTGGTCATTTTGGTGCGTTCTTAGAAGTAGCCTTGATTGTCATTCCCGCGCGCGTGGCATGCGCCGGGGGCGATGCCGCGCGCGAGGAATCCCGGGATTCAGAGTCCGGGATTCTTCGCGCGCCAGACAAAAGGACGCGCGAGAATGACAACGGCCGGCCTTCGAGACATAGAACCCGCGTGGAGCTGGGTCGGCGCCAGACGCCTCGCCCCTCAAACTGACCCACTACCGCGAGGGCCGAGCGCTGGATTGGCACGGGTACCGCGGTGTACAAATATGCACAGGCTTCGAGAGGAAGCGCTGATGAAAAAAGAGTACGACTTCAGCAAAGGCAAGCGCGGTCCAGTCATCCCGGCTGAGCCGGGCAAGACGCGGGTTACCATCCGGCTCGACAACGAGATCGTCGAGCACTTTCAGGAGATCGTGGATCGCGCCGGCGGTGGCAACTATCAGACTTTGATCAACGACGCGTTGCGCGAACACATCGCGGGTTCGCGACTGGAAACCGTCGTGCGTGAGGCTGTGCGGAAGGAGATGAAGGCTGCTAGGGGGAAGTTGCAGCATCGCTCTCACGTCCAACGAAGCGCCGCGTCAGCGTAAGCGAGCTTCGCCAGGGACCTCGGGGTGAGCTGCTATCTCGAGGAGGCCGTGAGGTACTTTGCGAGGAACGCCACGGTTCGGTTCCAGGCGTCGTGTGCGTCGGCGGGATTGTACCAGGCTTGCATCTCCGGGAAATTAAAGCCGTGCTGCGCGTCCGGGTAGATGTGTATCTCGTGCGCCATCCCCGCGGCGGTCATCGCCAGATCGAGCGCGTAAGCTCTCGCCACCGGCACCAGCCTGTCCTTCGCGCCATGGATAATCAGCGTGGGCGGCAGATTCCGCACTCCGGAATGGAACGGCGCGGGCAAGGCGCCGTAGTAATCGACGATCGCGGCGAGCTTGCCGCGATTGCGGCGCCGGTCGTCAGTGAGAGGAACGCGCCAAGCGAGAATCCCATCATCGCGACGCGCTTTGGATCGACACCCGGATTGCTGTCGAGGGCGTCGAGCCCTGAGCGGATTTCGGCGAGCCAGATTGGGTAATACCGGTTGTCGGTAGCTCGCGTGCCTTGGCCGGTCTGGCTGTAGAACTCGATAAATTCGGCGAAGTAGCCTTGCGCCGCGAGGTCGGTGCAGATCTGCTCGAAAGTTTGGTTGCCGCCGCCGGGCAGCGAGAGGCCGTGCAGCAGGATCACTGCCGGATGGGCGCCGGCGCCCGCGGGAGTGCAGTGATACTCTTCGACGGGTTTGCCGCCTGATTGAAAGGTGCCTTTGGTCCATCCGGCCAGCGCACCGGATGGGATGACCGCGATGAGCGCGGCGGCGAGCGCGATGAGGGGGACTACCCTCACCCGGCGGGCGCAGCGCCCGCCGGCCTCTTCCTTCGGCAAGCTCAGGACAGGCTCCTGGTCAGGGAGAGGCGAAGAAAGATCGCTCCGCGTAGATCCCTCGCTACGCTCGGGATGACAGGTTAAGGATCGAAGAACTCTATCTGTCATTTCGAGCGGAGCTTGGCGAAGCGAGAAATCTACGCGGAGCGATTTTTCTTATCCCGCGAGCTTGCGCTTGAGGACTTCGTTGACCATCTTCGGATTTCCACGGCCGCCCATTTCCTTCATTACCATGCCGACGAAAAATCCGAACAACTTGTCGCGTCCGCCGCGATACTCCGCAACTTTGGCGGTCTCCGCAGCCAGCACCTTGTCGCAGGCTGCCGCGATCGCTGCGTCATCCGAGACCTGCGCGAGCCCGAGCGCGGCGACGGTCGCCTCGGCGCTCTGGCCGGACTTGCACATAGCGGCGAAGGCGGTCTTCGCAGCATTGAGGCTGATCTTCTTCTGCTCGACCATCTTGAGCAGCGCGCCGGCTTGATCCGGCTTCGGCACCGCCTCCGCGATCGATTTCCCGGTTTCGTTGACGACCCGCAGCACCTCGGTCATCACCCAGTTAGCCGCGGCCTTCCGATTCGCGAGGCCGGGGATCATCGCCTCGAAGTAGTCGGCGACCTCGCGCTCGGCGGTGAGCACGTTCGCGTCGTACGGTGAGAGGCTGAACTCGGCCGCGTAGCGCGCGCGCCGCGCGGCCGGCAGCTCCGGCATCGAGCTTGCCACTTGTTCCACCATCTCGCGCGAGACCATCAGCGGCGGCAGGTCCGGTTCGGGGAAGTAGCGATAGTCGTTGGCGAACTCCTTCGAGCGCATCGGGCGCGTCACCTGGCGATCGGTGTCCCACAGCAGGGTTTCCTGCGCGATTCGCCCGCCCGAATCGATCAGCTCGATCTGGCGATTCACTTCGTACTCGATCGCCTTCTCGACGAAGCGGAAGGAGTTGAGGTTCTTGATCTCGGTCCTGACTCCCAACTCGGCCACGCCGCGCTTTTTCACCGACACGTTGACGTCGCACCGGAAGCTCCCTTCCTCCATCCTGCCGTCGGACGCGTCGACGTAGCGCAGGATCGCGCGCAGCTCGCGCAGATAGCCGCCCGCTTCTTCCGGCCCGCGGAGATCGGGCTCGCTCACGATCTCGATCAGCGGCACGCAGGAGCGGTTGAAGTCGACCAGGCTGTAATCCGCCTCGTGGATATTCTTGCCGGCGTCTTCCTCGAGATGAATCCGCACCAGCCGGATGCGGCGCGGCTCGCCATTGCCTTCCGCGGGTATCTCGATATAGCCGCCCTTGCAGATCGGCAATTCATATTGGCTGATTTGATAACCCTTGGGCAGGTCGGGATAGAAGTAGCTCTTGCGGGCGAAGATCGAGCGCGGCGCGATTTCGCAATGCGCCGCCAGCCCCATCCGAATCGCGAGCTCGACCGCGCGCCGGTTCAGCACCGGCAGCACGCCCGGCATCGCCATGCAGACCGGACAGACGTTGTTGTTCGCGGCCGCGCCAAAGCTGGTCGAGCATCCGCAGAACAGTTTCGAGCGGGTCATCAGATGGGTGTGGACTTCGAGTCCGACCACTGCTTCGTATGGGCCGGAAGCCATCGCTCAGATCACCGGCTCGCGGCGCTTGAAGGCGCCCGAGCGCTCGTATGCGTCGGCGGTGCGGAAGATCGCCTCTTCGCCGAACGGCGCGCCGATAATCTGCAAGCCGATCGGCAGATTGCGGCTGTCGCAGGCACACGGGATCACCATCCCGGGCAGGCCTGCCAGGTTCACTGAGATCGTAAAGATGTCCGACAGATACATCTGGAGCGGGTCGGAAGTCTTCTCGCCGATCTTGAAGGCGGTGGTCGGCGCGGTCGGCGTCACGATCAGATCGCATTGCTCGAAGGCGCGCTCGAAGTCGCGGCGGATCAGCGTGCGGACCTTTTGCGCCTTGAGATAGTAGGCGTCGTAGTAGCCGGCCGAGAGCGCGAAGGTGCCGAGCATGATTCGCCGCTTGACCTCCACACCGAAGCCGCGCGCGCGGGTTTGATTGTAAAGCTCGACGTGGTTGTCGGCCTCGACGCGCAGCCCGTAGCGCATACCGTCATAGCGGGCGAGGTTGGCGCTCGCCTCGGCGGTCGCGATCAGATAGTACGCGGCGATCGCGTATGAGGTGTGAGGCAGCGATATATCGACCGTCTTCGCGCCGAGCGCCTGATAGCTCTTCAGGGCGGAGCGGACGGCGCGCTCGACTTCGGGCTCCATCCCCTCGACGAAATATTCCTTCGGCACGCCGAGCCGGATTCCCGCTACGTCGCCGCTGAGCGCACGTTCGTAGTCGGGCACCGGGCGCGCCGAGCAGGTCGAATCGCGCCGGTCGACGCCGGCGATCGAGCGCAGCATGATCGCCGCGTCGCGCACCGATTTGGCGAACGGGCCGACCTGATCGAGCGACGATGCGTAAGCGACTACTCCGTAGCGGCTCACGCGGCTGTAGGTCGGCTTGATCCCGATCACGCCGCAGAACGAGGCCGGCTCGCGAATCGAGCCGCCGGTGTCGGTGCCGAGTGACGCCAGACACTCGTCGGCCGCCACCGCCGCCGCTGAGCCGCCCGAGGAACCGCCTGCCACGCGCGCCAGATCGTGCGGGTTTCGGGTCGGGCCGAAGGCGGAATTTTCGGTCGAGGAGCCCATCGCGAACTCATCCATGTTGGTCTTGCCGACGAACACGGCGCCTTCGGCCCGCAGCCGCTCGATGATGGTGGCGTCGAACGGCGGCACGAAGTTTTCGAGAATCTTCGAGCCGCAGGTCGTGCGCACGCCGCGGGTCGCGTAGATGTCCTTGATCCCGAGCGGGATTCCGCACAGCGGCGGCGCGTCTGCCGTGGCCAGCCGTTTATCGGCCGCCTCGGCCTGAGCAAGCGCCTCCGACTCGCAGACGGTAATGAAGGCGTGAAGTTTCGGTTCGACCGCGGTAATACGATCGAGGCAGGCGCGAGTCAACTCGACCGAAGAGAATTCCTTCGCGCGAAGCCGTTTGTGGGCCTCGCTGATGGTCAGTTTGTTGAGGTTGGATGTCACGGCAAACCTAACCCCCTGACCCCCTTCCCGACGCGGGAAGGGCGGAACTCGCAAAGCAGACTCCCCTCTCCGTTTCGGGGAGGGGACGGGGGTGGGGTCATCTTCATTCGATTATTTTGGGCACCTTGAAGAAGGTTCCTTTGCGCGCGGGCGCGTTGGCGAGCATCGCCTCCGGCGCCGGAGCGTTGGTGACTTCGTCTTCGCGCATCGGGGTGCCCGACTCGCCGACCTGAGCGGTCGGCTCGACGTTGCTGGTGTCGAGCTCGTTGAGCTGATCGACATACGCCAGCATCTCGCTCAACTCGCTCTCCAGGCGTTCTTCTTCATCCGGGGTCAACTCGAGACGCGCCAGCAGCGCGACGTGGCGGACCTGCTCCCGGCTGATTTTCCCTTGCGCCATGTGAAAGCTCCGTTCTTAAAGCCGCCCCTTGGCGAATCGTAACATCCCCGGAGATCGAAGTCAGGCCGCTTGCGAGCCAGGCGCACGGCGTTTAGCGTGTAGCGGGAAGCGTTTTGACGTGGAGCGGGAAGCGTTTTGACATGGAGCGAGAAGCGTTTTGATCGGACCGGAAGCGACGGAAGCAAGAGCGTGGGCACTCTTGACGCACTGGTTGAATGGATTCGCGGCTGGATGCACCGGCTCTATGATTCTCGCGACGCGAGTGAGGCGAATCGGCGTGGCCACGTGCCGCTGGGGCGTAGCGGCGAGCGCCTCGCGGAACGGCATCTCAGGAGGTCGGGCTACCGGATGCTGGCGCGGAATTTCCGCGCGGCCGGTGCGGAGATCGATTTGGTCGCGGCCGAAGGCGATACTATCGTGTTCGTCGAAGTGAAAACGCGGCTCGACATCAAGGCCGGCAGGCCCGAAGAGGCAGTCGACGAATACAAGCAGGAGCGAATCCGCCGGGCCGCCGAGATTTACCTGAGCCGCCATCGTGCGCACCGCGCGCCGGTCAGGTTCGACATCGTCGCGATTACCGGATCGGGTTCCGGCCGCCGGGTGGAGATTCTGAGGGACGCGTTCTAGTGTCGTTCCAACTTGTCGTTCCGAGCCATACGCTTTTCCCGCTCGCCCATTAGCACGTAGGATGTAATGCATCCGAACCGGCCCGCTTAGGCGTGAATAGTTGGAACGGCACTAGATGCTCGATATCAAACTGATCAGAGAGCGCACCGATTTCGTCAAGACCGAAATCGCCAAAACCGGCTTCGACGCCGCCGAAATCGACCGCCTGCTCGAAGCCGACGCGCGCCGCCGCAAATTGCAGGGCGAGCTGGACGAGATGCGCGCCCGGCGCACACGCGAATCCAAAGAACTGGGCAAGGCGTCGCCGGAGGAACGCGACGCGAAGCGGGCCGCGATGCGCGCGCTCGGCGAGCAGGTCACCTCGGGCGAGCGCGAGCTCACGGAGCTGGAAAAGCGCTTTGAAGACTTGATGCTGCAAGTTCCCAACCTGCCCCGTCCCTGGGTGCCGGTCGGCAAGGACGAAAGCGAAAACCCCGTCGTGCGCAGCGAAGGAGAGCAGCGCACGTTCGGGTTCAAGCCGGCACCTCATTGGGAAATCGGCGAGAAATTGCACATCATAGATTTTGAGCGCGGAGTAAAAATCTCCGGTACGCGATTTCATTTCCTGGTCGGTCTCGGCGCGCGCCTGGAGCGGGCGCTGATCGCCTGGATGCTCGACGTGAAGCGCGAGCAGGGCTACCTCGAAGTTGCGCCGCCGCTGATGGTGAATACCGCGGCCGCGCTCGGCACCGCTCACCTGCCGAAATTCGCCGACACGATGTACCGCGATATCGAGGAAGATTTCTGGTTCGTCCCGACCGGCGAGCTGCCGCTGACCAATTTCCACGCCGGCGAAATTCTGGACGCCGAGCAACTGCCCATCTACCTCACCGCGTACACGCCGTGCTTCCGGCGCGAGAAGATGTCCGCCGGCCGCGACGTGCGCGGAATCAAGCGCGGCCATCAGTTCGACAAGGTCGAGATGGTCAAGTTTGTGCGCCCCGAGACTTCTGACGCCGAGCTCGACAAGCTGGTCGATGATGCGTGCGAAATATGCCGGCGCCTGGAAATCGCGCATCGAGTCGTGCAGATTTGCTCCGGCGACCTCGGTTTCCAGGCTGCGGGCAAGTACGATGTGGAAATGTGGGCGCCGGGATCGGACGAGTGGCTCGAGGTCAGCTCGTGCTCCAACTGCTGGGACTTTCAGGCGCGGCGCAACAACACCCGGTTCAGACCAGCCAAGGGCGCCAAGCCCGAGTTCGTCCACACCCTCAACGGCTCCGGACTGGCGTTGCCGCGAACGATGATCGCCGTGCTGGAAAACTATCAGCAGGCCGACGGCAGCGTGATAGTGCCCGACGTGCTGCGGCCGTATCTCGGTGGCACCGACGTGATCCGATCGCCCTGAGCGGAGAGCGCAGCTTCGCGCGGATTTCGCTCGCTCGTAACATTCTTGTAACAGACCATGAATAAGCTCGATACAGGGCCAACTGCCCGCGGCGCGCAGGTGCGTGCTGAGCGGCCGCAGAGTCATACGCAGGCGGAGAAGCCGGGAGTGTCGGAAATCGCGGAAGCCGTAGAGCATGAGATGCCGGTAGCGCGCGAAATGCGCGAGCGTTTCCACGCGCGTCCGGTCGCGGATCGGACTTTCGTCGCGGTCACGATGACGCTCGCGGTGGTGATCCTGATTCTCGTGTTCGGGATGGCGCTGGCGCTGATCAGCCAATCGCGGGCGTCGCTCGCCGCCTTCGGATGGCATTTTGTCGTCAGCACCGAATGGGACCCGGTCAACGATCAATACGGCGCCCTGCCATTCATATACGGCACCTTCTTGTCGTCGGCCTTGGCGCTCATAATCGCGGTGCCGCTCAGCCTCGGCGTGGCGCTATGCCTGAGCGAGATGGCGCCGGTCTGGCTCAGCCGCCGGCTGGGATTTCTGGTCGAGTTGTTGGCTGCGATTCCGAGCGTCGTCTACGGGCTGTGGGCGGTGTTTGTGCTCGGACCGTGGCTGCGCGACGTAGTGGAACCGCCGCTCTCGCGATTCTTTGGCTTTATCCCGCTGTTCTCCGGAACCGGAGCCTCGGTGAGCATGTTCACGGCGGGCGTAATTCTGGCGATCATGATCGTTCCTTTTATCTCGTCGGTCTGTACCGAGGTCTTTCGCGTCGTGCCGCAAACCCAGCGCGAGGCGGCGCTCGCGCTCGGTGCGACCAGGTGGGAGATGGTCCGGATAGCGGTGCTGCCGTACGGACTTTCCGGAATCGTGGGCGCGATCATCCTTGGCCTGGGGCGCGCGCTCGGCGAGACGATCGCGGTCGCGATGGTGATCGGGAACCGGCCGGAGATTTCGGCCTCGCTGTTCAAGCCCTCGTCGACGCTCGCCAGCGTAATCGCGAACGAATTCACCGAGGCCACGTCCGATCTTTATATCTCGGCGCTGGTCGAGCTCGGCCTGGTGCTGCTCGTGTTCGGACTTATCCTTAATGTCGTCGCGCGGCTGCTCGTGATGGGCGCCACGCAAAGGCAGAGGGCCTGATGACCTCGGCAGCCGCGTACCAATATCGCAAGCTCAAGAGCAACGTCATGATGGGCGTGACGGTGGCGGCGACCGTGGTGACGCTCGTGCCCCTGTTCCTGGTGCTGGGCTATCTGCTTTACAAGGGCGCCAGCAGCTTGAATCTCGACTTCTTCATCCATCTGCCCAAGCCGGTCGGCCAGAGCGGCGGCGGGATGGGCAACGCGATCCTGGGTACGATGCAGATCGTCGGGATCGCATGCTTGCTCGGAGTGCCGATCGGAGTAGGCGCCGGCTTGTACCTCGCCGAGCATCGCGGCACCGCGCTCGCCAACGCGGTGCGTTTCGCGGCCGACGTGATGATGGGCGTGCCGTCGATCGTGGTTGGGATCTTCGCCTACGCCGTGATCGTGCGGCCGATGGGAGGATTTTCGGCGCTCGCGGGCGCCTTCGCGCTGGCAGTGATCATGGTGCCGCTGGTAACGCGCACCACCGAAGAGATGATTCTGCTGGTTCCGCACGAATTGCGCGAAGCCTCGCTCGCGCTGGGTATTCCGCGTTGGCGTACTTCGGTCTCGGTAATCGTGCGGTCGGCGCTGGCCGGAATCGCGACCGGCGTTATCCTTGCGATTGCACGCGTCGCCGGCGAGACCGCGCCGCTGCTGTTCACCGCTTTCGGCAATCGATATTGGTCGACCAGCCTCAGGCAACCGGCCGCGACCCTTACCGTCCAGGTCTATACCTATGCGATTTCGCCGTTTCATGATTGGCAGCGCCAGGCCTGGGCGGGCGCGCTGGTCCTGACCGGCCTCGTACTTGCGCTGGAGCTGGGCGTAAGATGGGTGACGGGCGGAGCGGCCAAGGCGGCTCGTTGACGCGATGCCGGACAAACTCGTAACTCGAAATCTGTCGGCGTTTTTCGGCAAGGTGCGCGGCATCAAGTCGATCGACCTGAACTTCTCGGCCAACGTCGTGACCGCGATAATCGGGCCCTCCGGATGCGGCAAATCGACCCTCGTGCGATGCCTCAACCGGATGCACGAGGTGGTGCCTGGAGCGCATGCCGAGGGTCAGGTGCTGCTCGACGGCGAGGATATCTACGCGCCCGGAGTCGATGCCGTGCAGGTGCGGCGGCGAATCGGGATGGTCTTCCAGAAGCCGACGCCGTTCCCGACCATGTCGATCGAAGACAACGTCGCAGCCGGACTCAAGCTCAACGGCGTCGGGCTCAACGCCGCCGAGCGCGACGAGGTCGTCGAGCGTAGCCTGCGCCAGGCCGCGCTGTGGGAAGAGGTCAAGGACCGGCTCCGGAAGCCCGGCAACAGTCTTTCAGGCGGGCAACAGCAGCGCCTGTGCGTCGCGCGCGCGCTGGCGGTCAAGCCCGAGGTGCTGCTAATGGACGAGCCGTGCTCGGCGCTCGATCCGATCTCGACCGCCCGGATCGAGGAGCTTCTGCTCGAGCTGAAAGCGGACTATACGATCATTATCGTGACCCACAACATGCAGCAGGCCGCGCGCACCGCCGACTATACCGCCTTCATGTATACGGGTGATTTGATTGAATTCGGCGAGACCCGTCAGATCTTCACCAATCCCACCCGGCGCGAGACCGAGGATTACATCACCGGGCGGTTCGGCTAATCGCCGCGCGAGGCGCAGATGGATACCACCCAACCCCAACACACCAATCGCCAGTATGAAGAGGACCTGCGCGAGCTGCGCGCCGGATTGATCAAGATGGGCGGGCTCGTCGAGAGCCAGATCGCCGAGGCGGTCGATGCGCTGGTCAATCGCGATTCCGAAAAGGCGCGCGAGATAATCGGCGGCGACGCCGAAGTGAACCGGATGGATATCGAATGCGACCAGCGCTGCCTCAACCTGCTCGCGCTCCATCAGCCCGCCGCCGGCGACCTGCGCTTCATCACCACCGGGCTCAAGATCACCACCGACCTCGAGCGGATCGGCGACAACGCGGTCAATATCTGCGAGCGCGCGCTCGAGCTCAACGAGGAGCCGCAGCTCAAGCCCTATATCGATATCCCCCGGATGGCCCAGGTGGCGCAATCGATGGTCAAGGACAGTATCGACGCGTTCATGCGCAACGATACGGTGCTCGCCCAGGAAGTGATCGATCGCGACGACGTGGTCGACGATTTGCAGCATCAGATCTACCGCGAGCTGCTGAGCTACATGGCGGAGGATCCGCGCACGATCGGGTGCGCGACCAAGATCCTGTTCGTGTCGAAATATCTCGAGCGGATCGCCGACCACGCCACCAATATCGCCGAGATGGTGGTCTTTATGGTGAACGGCAAGAACATCAAGCACATGGACAAGAGCAAGAGCACACGCTGATGGGCGCGGCGGCGAAACCGGCCCCGGCCATCCAGCGCAGAATCCTGGTGGTCGAGGACGAAGCCGACATCCGGGAGCTGATTCGCTACAATCTGGCGCAGGAAGGCTTCGTCATCGAGGAGGCGGCCGACGGCGTGCAGGCGCTCGATCGGGTCGCGCGGCGCACCCCCGATCTGATCGTGCTCGACCTGATGCTGCCCGGCCTGTCCGGACTCGAAGTATGCCGCAAGCTGCGCGCGGCGCCGCAGACCGCCAACCTGCCGATCCTGGTCGCCACCGCCAAGGGCACCGAAGTCGATCGCGTGCTCGGGCTCGAGATGGGCGCCGACGACTACGTGGTCAAGCCCTTCAGCCCGCGCGAGTTGGTCGCGCGCGTCAAGGCGCTGCTGCGGCGCGCGCATCTGCTCGCCGAGCCCGAGTCGGCGGGCCTCTACGAGCGCGGCCGGCTCAAAATCGACTTCGATTCCTACCAGGTCTATGTCGAGGGCAAGCGCAAGGACCTGGCGCTACGCGAGTTCGAGTTGCTGCGCTTCCTGGTGCAGCATCCGCTGCGCGTATACAACCGCGAGCAGTTGCTCGACAAGGTCTGGGGACGCGACACTTTCGTCGAGCCGCGCACCGTCGACGTTCATATCCGCCGGCTGCGCAAACATATCGAGCGCGACGACGCCAACCCCGAGCTGATTCTCACGGTTCGCAGCGTAGGATATCGCTTCAATCCGGACGCGCTTGGGTAGATCGCTCAACCTGCGCCTGCTGGCGGCAGTCGCCTTAAGCCTTCTGCCCGCGGCCATCGCGATGGCGGTGCTGGCGGGAGCGGGCTCGCTGCACCCGCTGTGGGCGCTGGCGGCGATCGTCGCGGGCGCGGCCGGCGGCGTGCTGTTCGCGCTTTCCATCTCCCGCAGGTTGGTGCGGCGCGTCGCGCGGCTCGACGCGATCGCAGCGGCGCTGGAAAGTCGCCGCCCGCCGGCTCATCTCGTCAACGAGGACGCCGACCCGATGAGCCGGGTCGAGCGGCGCCTGCTCGCGGTCGCCGACTCGGCGCTGGTCGAGTTGCAATCGCTCGGCGAACAGCGCGACGAGCTGGAGACCATCCTGCGCGGCATGACCGAGGCGGTGGTCGTGACCGATCGGCGCGGTGAAGTCGTGCTGCTCAACGGCGCCGCGCGCTGGCTGTTCGCGCTCAACTCCGACACCGATTATCGCGGGCGCGACTTCGTCGAGTTGTGCCGCGACCCGCGCCTCCAGGAATTTGCCGCCGGCGCGATGCGGGCCGGAGACGGGCAGGGCAAAAGCGTCGAGCTCTTCATTCAGTATCCCGCGCAGCGCCATTTGCAGGTCAATGCCGCGCCGGTGCGCTCGCCGGCCGGCGCGACTGCGGCGTGGGTACTGGTCTTTCACGACATCACGCAACTCAAGTCGTACGAGACGGTCCGCGCCGACTTTATCGCCAACCTCACCCACGAGCTGCGCACACCGCTGAGCGCGATTTGCGGCTACGCCGAGACCCTGGTCGCGGGGGTCGAAGATCGCGAGGTGCAGCGGCGCTTCCTCGGCATAATCCAGCGCCAATCGCGCCGCCTGGCGCGATTGCTCGACGACCTGATCTCGCTGTCCAGCCTCGAGCGCGGCCTGATGCCGCTCAAGATCGAAGCGCTCGAACCGTGCCGGGTGGTAGAGGAGGCAGCCGAGCTGATGCGCGAGCAGGCGCGCCAGCACGAAGTAGAGCTGGAGACCCGCTGTCCGGCGGGCCTGCCGGAGATCGGCGGCGACCGCGATCGGTTGCATCAGGTGATGCTCAACCTGCTAGACAACGCGATCAAATACACGCCGCGCGGCGGCCGCGTGACGGTCGAGGCGCGCGCGGCCGCGTCCAACGGCGCCCAGCCCGCGCCGGGTGCCGAGCTGATCGTGTCGGACACCGGCGAGGGAATTCCCGCCGCCGATATCCCGCGCCTGACCGAGCGCTTCTACCGCGTCGATCGCGCCCGCTCGCGCGAGCTCGGCGGAACCGGCCTCGGCCTGGCGATCGTCAAGCACATCGTGCAGTTGCATCGCGGCCGCCTCAAGATCGACAGCCGCCTGCGCGAGGGCACCACGATCACGGTCTGGCTGCCCGCGTCGGAGGGCTAGGCGGGCGAGGCGGTATGCGAGCGCGCTCCGGGCGGGTGAGCGCGCGACCTTGCCAGCCGCCGCGCGATGGTCAATGATTATCCTTTCCCTACGGCGCGCCCTTAGCTCAGCGGATCAGAGCATCAGACTACGGATCTGAGGGTCGGGGGTTCAAATCCCTCAGGGCGCGCCAATAAATATAAGGGGTTGGCGACGCAACCGGCTTCGCGTTCATGTAGACGTAGTAGACGGCTCAGAACAGCCTTTGCGCGGCGAACGCGAGCATTTACCATGCGGTTGCGAATACCACCAACAGCGCCTGCCCGATCACGGTTACGGCTGCCACGGCCCATGACGTTCCCCACGGAACCGCGCTCATCGAGGCTTCGAATGGAGTCGCGGGATCGGGCCGCGCCGCCGACACGGTCAACCAGACTATCGACGCGGGTAGAATCATCACTTCCCACGCCAACGATATCGACAGCAATGCCCTCTGCGCCTATGCGGTGGGTACCCCGGAGAGTCTGGGCACGCTCTCGAATATCCACGGCAGTGCGGTCAATGACGGA
>Ga0209415_10010757_pt1 | contig 15491 bp, 10 predicted proteins | sample PeaSoiSIISIP2007_FD_187696 | JGI IMG/M metagenome (GOLD analysis project Ga0209415, IMG submission 187696) | Peat soil microbial communities from Weissenstadt, Germany - SII-SIP-2007 (SPAdes) (version 2) | ecosystem: Environmental > Terrestrial > Soil > Wetlands > Peat | place: Germany... | reverse complement strand
AGTTCCGCCTCGCCCACCAACCCGGCCGTATCCGGCGTCAACGGAGCGTGTATGGTGACGTAATCAGAAATTCGCAGCAGGTTCTCGAGCGATTCGGGTGCCGCATCATCGATGGGCGAGGTCGGCACGTAGGGGTCGAAGTAGACGATGCGGCAGCCAAACGCGTTCACCCGTCGTGCCATCGCCTGTCCAATGTGCCCAAAGCCGATGATTCCCACGGTTTGGCTGCTGAGGCTGTGGAACCCGCGAAACGGACCCCAGTTCCAGTCGGCGCGCCGCACGGCACGGTCAAGGTCCGCCAGCCGGCGCGAACACATCAGCAACATCGCGACCGCGTGATCGGCGACCTCCGCATAGCCGAACAGCGGCGTGTTGGCCACGACGATGCCCAACTCCGTGGCAGCGGCGACGTCGATGCAATCCGCGCCGGTGCCGTAGAAGACGACCAGTCGACATGCGGTCAGTGCTTCCAGCGTCTCCCGCGACAGCGGCGCCCCCAGATTGAAGAGGACGTCGACGCCGGCCGCGATCCGCCGCACGGCCAGCTCGTCCGGGTCTGAAAGGACGACGTCGATCCCCAGCGCGCCCAGCCGCTGCGCCTCGTAGTCGAACGGACGACATATGGGGTCGTCGGAAATTACGACCTTCACGCTTCTTCCCCTCGTCGTCTCAAGCGTTGTGAGTCACGCGGCCGACCCATGAGAGACCCACCTCGTCAGCGAGCGTCGTGGAGCGCACCACCGCCGCCGCAGCGCGGCAGTCTGGACGATTCAGCACTCTCGGCAGCGCTGGGGATCCGCAACACGCAGAGGACCCCGTGAGGCAGGACCGGTGGAACGCGATGGAGAACACGCGGAAGCACAGTACACCGCACGTCCGAGCATTCTGCGGAACGGCTGCTTTCCCTGCACAACATCGGGAGTGACGCGCGAATGCGACCTCTGCCGGGCTTCGAGTGGGGCTCACATGCTCATTGTGGATAGTCACTGTCACGTATCGCCGGTCTGGTACGAACCGGTCGAGAGCCTGCTCTTTCAGATGGACCGGAATGGGGTAGAGCGGGCCGTCTTGGTCCAGATGAACGGACAGGCGGACAACGAGTACCAGTTGGACGCGGTCCGCCGCTTCCCCGACCGGCTCGTCTCCGTCGCGTGGTTGGAGGCAGAACGCCCGGGAGCACCCGAGCAACTGACACGCCTCGCCGACCAGGGAGTCAGCGGCGTCCGTCTTGCTGCGACGGTGAGATCGCCGGGAGACGATCCCCTCGCCGTCTGGCGGGCGGCCGCGGAGCGCGGCCTCACCGTCACGTGCGGGGGAGCGAGCGAGGAGTTTCTGAGTCGGCACTTCTTGGAGCTCGCGCAGGCCCTGCCCGAGCTTCGGATCGTGATTGAACATCTCGGGGGTGAAGGTGATCCGGAACCCGGCCCCAACGTCTCGGAGCAGCGCCGGCGCGTGTTCGATCTGGCACGCTTCCCGAACCTCTACATGAAGATTCACGGGCTCGGAGAGTTCTGCCGCCGCCGGCTCCCGGTTGCCGGGGCGTTTCCGTTTGAGCGCCCGATTCCACCGCTCCTCGACATGGCCTATCAGACGTTCGGCGCCCGTCGGCTGATGTGGGGCAGCGATTATCCTCCGGTCAGCGCCCGCGAAGGCTATCAGAACTCCCTGCGCCTGACGCTCGAGCAGTTCGCGTCGAGCCGCGAGGAGGATCGCGCGCTGATCTTCGGAGGAGTGGCCCATACCCTGTTTCCTCCGCGCCCATGAGCGCTCACCCCCGCCGTCTGGGGCGCGGCCACATGGCACGTCGGGACCGCTCCGACACATGCGCTCGCCGGGAGACCGGCGGGCGGGCGTGGAGCCCCGCGCGGCATGGCTAATGTGACCCATCAGCGCAACATCATGGTGCGGCTCACGGACCGCGTGCACCTGGCGACGGATCTCTACCTTCCCGGCGGATCACCAGGCCCGTGGCCGGCCATTGTGGAGCGGACGCCCTACGACAAATTGGGCGCCGAGTTGGTGCTCACCGCCAAATATCTCGCCGGCCACGGCTATGCCGTGATCCTGCAGGACGTGCGGGGACGATACGCGTCGGAAGGCGAGTGGTATCCGTTCGGCAACGAAGGTCCGGACGGAGTCGAGACGGTCGGCTGGGTACGCGCCCAGCCGTGGTGTGACGGACGCGTAGCCACAATGGGGCTGTCCTATTCGTCCTGCACGCAGACGAGCCTCGCGGCCATGAACCCGCCAGGCCTGTCCGCCCAGTTTGTCAGCCAGGGCTTCCATAACTACCACACCGCGTCGATGCGCCAGGGCGGCGCGCTCGAGGTCCGCTTCCTCTTCTACGCGTTCAGTATGGCGAGGACTTCGAAGGAGGCGTACGCCGATCCCGTCGCGCGAAGCTCCCTCGAGCGCGCCTGGACCGACGTGCGCGCCTGGCTCAAGCACGCGCCGCCCAAAGCCGGGCTCACGCCCCTGCGCCACGTGCCTTCGTCCGAGCGGTGGCTCCTGGATATCTGGCAGCACGGCGAATACGACGCGTACTGGCGAACCCGCCCCGCGTATTCGATCGAGGACCTCTGGGATCAGCACGCGGACGTCCCGATCTATCTGTGCGGCAGCTGGTACGATTCGTACGCGCGCTCCACCGTCACGAACTATGTCGAGCTGAGTAGGCGGAAGAAGAATCCGGTGCGCCTGATCATGGGCCCGTGGACGCACGGAGACATCGATCGATCGTACGCCGGCGACGCGGACTTTGGTCCCGACGCGCCACTCGGCTACAACTACTTTCTGCTGCGCTGGTTCGACGCGGTGCTCAAAGACGCGCCGAACGGGATGCTCGACGGGGCGCCGGTCCAGATCTTTGTGATGGGCGGAGGCTCCGGCCGCAAGTTGCGGGGGTCGGGAAAGCTCGACGTCGGCGGCCATTGGCGAGACGAACGTGAGTGGCCGCTTGCCCGAACCCGCCACACGGCCTACTATCTGCAGCCCGGGGGCGGACTGTCTCCCGTCGCGCCGCCCGCCGGCTCGACGCCGACGCGCTACGCGTTCGATCCGCGAGATCCGGTTCCCACCGTCGGCGGCAACATCTCCGCCGGGTTCGGCGTGTTCGTCGGCGGCGGGTTCGATCAGCGAGACGGCCCGGACGCGGACAGTCCGAACGCCCGCCTCCCGCTCTCTACACGCAGGGACGTGCTCGTCTTTTCGACGCCGCCCTTGGAGCATGCGGTGGAGGTCACCGGCACGGTGGTGGCCACGTTGTGGGCCTCGTCATCGGCCCCCGACACCGACTTCACGGTCAAGCTGATCGATGTGTATCCGCCGAACGACGACTATCCCGACGGCTATGAGCTCAACATCGGCGACTCCATCATCCGTGCGCGCTACCGGAATTCCTTCGAGGCACCCGAACTGATGGAGCCTGGCCGCGTCTACCCGTTTACCATCACGCTGTACCCCACCAGCGTCGCGTTCCAGCCACGACACCAGATCCGCGTGCACATCTCATCGTCGAACTTCCCGCGCTTCGACATCAACCCCAATACCGGCGGCCCCCTTGGGCTCGAGCGGGTGTTCCACACGGCGGTGCAGACGATTTTCCACGACGCGGACCATCCGTCGCACGTGCTCCTCCCCGTCATCCCGAGCTAGCGGACTGCGACGGGATTATTCCGCCGCGCCCCCGGTCCCCCGAACATAGACCCGAGGGACGGAATCACGAACGTCGAGCGCCACCATTCCGCCTGACCAGAGGCGGTGCGACTCCGCCACCGTGTCCGGGGAGATCTCCTCGCGGCCCTGTCGCCCAATGATAACGACCTCATCGCCCGCGCGTGCCTCGGAGACGTGGGTCAAATCGATGCGCGTGTGCTCGGTGGTCGGCCCGCCTAGCACATTCACACGAACCCCGCGCACCAACACCTGCCCGCAGCACACGCGGTCCATCCCATCGCAGCGTCCGATCGGAATAATCCCGACGCGCATGGACCCCGTGATCGGAAACGGCGCGAGATCGAGAAACTCCGTCCGCGTCAGCATCTTGACTTGGACAAGTCGACTGGTCAAGGCGCGAAACGCCGGCCGCAGGCCCGCTTCCCGCAATCCGGAGCCCTGCTGGTCGAGGCCAAAAAACACGAGCCCCGGATCGATCGCGTTCAGGTTCATCGCGGTCGCGGACGCGTTCAACACGCTGGTACTCGCCGTCATGGCGATGGGAATCTCAATCCCCGCGTGGCGAAGCCGCTCCAGGGCCCCCGCGAATCGATCGAACTGCCATCGCATATACGGCGTGACGCCTCCGCGGTCTGGCACGTGCATGTGCGCGTAGATCCCGTGGACTCTGAGCCGCGGGAACGCGGCGAGAGACGTCACGAAACCAACCACATCCTCGGGGCCCACGCCCAGCCGCTCCAAGCCGAGATCAACTTTCACAAACACGCGCTGTTCCCGGCCGCACCGGGAGGACAGAAGCGTGGCGGCCTCGAGGTCAAGAATCGTCGGCATCAGTTCGTAGTCCACGACCGCCGCGGCCACATTCGCGTCGAGCGGGACCCCAGCGTACAGCAACACCGGCGCGGAGACGCCGTGGCGGCGCAGTTTGACGGCATCGGCCACGCTGACCAGACTGATCGCATCGACCCCGGCGGCAAGGACGGCGCGCGCCACCTCCAGCACCCCGTAGCCGTACGCGTTGCCTTTCAGCGCGGCGAAAATACGAGGGGTCGCGCCAACCAACCGGCGCACGGTGGCGGCGTTATGGGCGATCGCATCAAGGTCGATCTCAAACCGATTGGGCCGACCCAATCGGAGGTTTGCGTCCTCTCCTGCGTCGTCGGTGATCGGCTCGCGAGAAGCCCTGGCCATGTCACATCTCCATGCGTCCGACGTGCCCGGTCCGATCAGTGCATGATCTTGCCGCCGTCGACGTTGATCGCCTGGCCGGTCATATCGGCGGCATCGCTCGAGGCAAGAAAGGCCGCCACCGCCGCGACGTCCTCCGGCGTCACCATGCGTCCGAGAGGAATGCCGGCGCCTTCTCCGCGGATCGCTTCCGCCCGCTGCTCCGCGTCGAAACTTCCGTCCGGCCGCCTTCCCAAGTAGTCGAGCCGCTCCGTATCCGCGACGCCGGGACAGATGGCATTGACCGTGATCCCCGCCGGGGCGAGCTCCATGGCGAGTGATTGGGTGAACCCGATCAGCCCGAACTTCGATGCGCAGTACGCCGCCAATTCCGGTGAGCCTCGTTTCCCCGACGTCGAGGCGATATGGATGATCCGCCCGCGCACGCCGCCCCGAAGCATCGTCGCGGCGACGGTTTTCGCGCAGAGGAAGCTTCCCTTCAGATTGGTATCGAGGACGACGTCCCACGCCTCTTCGGACACGTCCACCACCGGGGCACGATCGCCGCCCGCCGGCGCGGCGGCGTTACTCACCAGGATGTCGATGCGCCCAAACGCGGCGAGCGCCTGCTCAACCGCGGCACTGATATCGCGGCTCGACCTGACATCGACCAGCGCCGTGAGCGCACGACGGCCCGTCTCGCGGACCTCCCGCGCAACCGCCTCGAGTCCGCCCCATCCGGTCACGGGCTTCGTGGGCACCCGCGTCCCGGTGGGCATCACATCGGTTAACACGAGATCCGCGCCTTCCGCCGCGAATCGACGAGCGATCCCGCGGCCGAAGCCGCGCTCTCCGGCGCACCCGGTGATCATTGCGACTTTACCCGCGAGCCTTGTCATCGGCGTCTCCTCTTGGGCGTGCACCGGACCGCCGCGTGGCGCGATCGGGACACGAGACCGTTGCACGCCCGTTTCGATTGAAAGCCCCACCGCCACACGTCGACCCGTGCCGTCGTCAGCACGAAAGGCTACGATCGCCCCGGGGTGCTCGACGTCCGGACGCTGCCGGCGCCATCCGCCCCGGCACCCAGTCGGAGATCTGGGATCGCCGCGATCAGTTGTTGCGTATACGGATGGGAGGGCCGGCCCAACACGGTGGCCGTCTCGCCGTACTCACGAACCGTCCCCCGCTCCAACACCAGCACGACTTCGGCGATCCCGCGGACCAGCGCCACGTTGTGCGTGACAAACAGCAGCGCCAATCCGTCGCGCCGCAACTCTTCAAGCACCGCGACAATCGCGGCTTGGATCGAGACATCGAGAGATGACGTGATCTCGTCGCACACCAACAACGACGGCCTCGCCGCCAGGGCGCGTGCGATCGCCACCCGCTGCTTCTCGCCGCCCGACAACTCCCGCGGGTAGCGGTCGAGCATCCCCGCCGGCAAGCGCACCCGCTCCAGCAATTGCAGCACCTGTTGTCGCTCGGCCACGCGGTCCTGCGCAAATTCAAAGAACCGCAGCGGACGCCCGATGGCCTCGCTGATGGGCCGGCGCGGGTTCAAGGAACGGTCGGGATCCTGAAACACGATCTGAATCTCTCGGCGTTCCGAGGACGTCCGGTTGGTCACGTGCGGCGCGAGCGGGCGTCCCGCCAGCGTCAACACGCCCCCATCCGGCCGATGCAGGCCCGCCACGCACCGTCCCAGAGTCGTCTTGCCGCTGCCGCTTTCACCGACGATCGCCAGACAGCCTCCCGCGCCGACGGAGAACGAAACATCCCAGAGCACCTGGGTTCGCCGGCCGGGCTGGCGATAGGACGCGGACATCCCGCTTGCCGTCAGCAGCGCCTCCGACGCGGCGGCCGCTCGGGGCGTGCCGCGCGCCGCCGCGCCGCTCGAGGTAAACTCCCAGGCGCGCCAGCAGCGCGCCGTTTGATCACCCTTGGTCACTCCCAGTGGAATCTGCTCCGCACACCGCGCAACGGCCGCGGGACACCGCGGCGCAAACGCGCACCCGCGCGGCCGGTGCCCGGGAGGGGGCGCGGCGCCGCTAATCCCCGTGAGCGCACGCGGCTCAGACAACCGCGGCACGGATGCAAGCAGCAATGAGGTGTAGGGGTGTCCGGGATTTCCAAACACACCTTCACGTCCGCCGACCTCGACCAAGCGGCCCGCGTACATGACGCCGACACGGTGGGCGAGATTGTTGACGACCGCAAGGTCGTGCGAAACGTACACGAACGCGGCGCCAGTATCAGCTCCCAAGTCTCGCAGCAGGGTGAGAATGCGTGCCTGGGTGCTCGCGTCAAGGCCCGTGGTCGGCTCATCCAACACCACAATCAATGGGTGACAGCTGAGTGCCATCGCGATCGCGACCCGCTGTTGTTGGCCGCCGCTCAGTTCGAACGGGTACCGTCGAAGAAACGCCGCGTCGTTTGGAAGATGCACCTGTGCAAGCAGGGGCGCAACCGCGGACCGCGGCTTCCCGTGCGCGCCGAGCACTTCCTCGATCTGCTGACCGATGCGATGGCGCGGATTGAGCCCGGCGGTCGCGTCCTGCGGTACGTACGCGATCCGCGCACCCCGCGTGTGTCGCAGGACCCGGGATGGCAGCATCAGGACATCCCGTCCGTCCACCTCCACGGTGCCAGCCGTAATTCGCGTCCCGCGACGGGCATGACCAAGTAGCGCCAGCGCCGTACTGGTCTTGCCGGACCCCGACTCCCCGACGAGTCCGAACACCTCCCCGCGGTGAACGGCAAACGAAACCTCATCCACGATCTCGACGCCCCCAGCGGCTTCGACGCGCAACCCACGGACGTCAAGGACTACGCCAGTCATGTCATCCACGAGGGGTGGCGCTGGACCGTCCGATCCGTCGGGCGAAGGCGTCGGTCAGTAAGTTCACCCCGAAGGTCAGGATGGCGATCGTGACAGCGGGCACCACGATAATCCAGGGTTGAATCGTCAACCCGATCTGATTCTCACTGATCATGAGGCCCCAGTCCGCGGCGGGAGGCGCCTGGCCTAGCCCAAGGTAACTCAGGGAACTCACCAGCACGATCGACGCCGTCAGCCGAAACCCAAAGTCTGCCATCAGCGGTGTCCACAGGTTTGGAAGAATCTCGCGAAACACCACAGACGCGGTGGTCTCACCTCGCGCCCGTGCGACCTCGACGAACTCGAGTGCCGCCACCTCCACGGTGATCGCCCGAAAGATTCGAATGACCCGAGGCAGCTCCACGGCCGCGATGCCGATCGCCACCATGCTCAGGCTCGGTCCGACCGCCGCAATCAGCACCAGCACAAAGACCAGCGACGGGATCGCCAGCATGATATCCGAGAACGCCACCGCACCGATATCGAGAACCCCTCCCCGGACGCCCGCGAAGGCCCCGAGCGGTATCCCGACGAGATACGCCATCATCGTCGCCGCGAATGCCGTAAGCACCAGCGTACGCCCGCCCCAAAGGAACCGGCTCAGACCGTCTCGGCCCAGCATGTCCGTCCCAAGCAGGTGGGCCCGGGTCGGGGTTGAGAACGGACTATCGACGAGCGCGGTCGGAGAAAACGGAGCGACGAGCGGCCCCAGAAATGCGAGTGCCAACACCACGCCGACGAGCACCGCGCCGACGCGCCCCCCACGGGTGCTGATCACGTCGCGCAGCAGCACGAGCGCGGCGGGCCGTGAGCGCGGCACCTCCGAGTCGCGTACGATCGAAACGAACGAACTCATGCGCGGCGGCGCAATCGCGGATTGAGTAAGATGACCGTAATGTCGGCGAAGAAGCTGGTCGCGACGATGACGATGGTCGTCAGCATCGCTAACGCTTCCACCGTCGGCAGGTCCCTCGTCTGGACCGCAGTAATCAACGTCAGCCCGACACCGCGGTATTCGAACACTGACTCGACGATCACCACGCCCCCGAGCAGCCACGGCACGTTATACGCGAGCACCTGAATCGCCGGCGCCACGACGTTCGGCAGCGCGTGCCGCAGCACGAGCCGCCACGCCGCGATCCCGTTCAGCCGCGCGGCCTCGATATACGGTAAGTCGAGCACCTCGATCATGGTCGCCCGAATCATCCGCACGCTCTGCGCCAGTGCGGCCGCCAAGAGGGTGACCACAGGCAGCACGAGGATCGACGGCCGCGCGAAGATCGGGCGCGACGGATCGATCAGCGAGACCGCCGGAAGCCACTTCAACCACACGGCGAACACCACGGCGAGGATGGCGCCGATGACGAATTGGGGGGTCGCGATCAACGACAGCGTGATCGCGGCCGTACTCTGATCGACGATCCCGTCCGGCCGGAGCGCGGAGACCGCTCCCAAAATCGTCGCGAGCGGGACAAGCAGGGCCATGGTGACCCCGGCCAGCACGACCGTGTTCCACAGCTTATCGCCGATGACGTGAGCCACCGGCACGCCGGTCGGAAGGGAATGGCCCAAATCCCCCCGGACAAACCCTGCCAGCCAGTTCCCGTACCGCTCCAAGACGGGCCGGTCGAGACCAAACTGCTTTCGAAGCCCCTCGACCAGTTGGGGCGTGGCATCTCTCCCAAGCGCCGCCGTCGCCGCGTCGCCCGGAAGGGCGCTGACGCCCAAGTAGATCAGCGCGGACGCCGCCAGCAGCGTGAGCACCCCCGCGCCGAGGCGAAACACGATCTCGCGCAGCAGAGGATTCAAACGGGGCTCCGCACCACGAGCGCGGCCGCCCTGCTACGAGAGATACACGTCCGTAAAGTTATACGCTCCGAGCCAACGCGACACGCTCGGCGTGAGGCCATGGACCTTTGCCGCGTATCCGTCGAGGTTGTCTTGGAACCCCCAAATGATGTAGCCGCCCTCGTTCCAGAGCAACGTCTGAGCCGCCACCCACAGTTCACGACGCTTCTTGGGATCGATCGTCTTCCGCGCTTGGTCCGTCAGTTTATCAAAGTCCGCGTTGTGGAAGTGCGTCTCGTTGTATGGAGCCGTAGAATTCAGCACCTGAGCAAACTGCGTTGTGAGCGGCCGCGCAGACCATCCGCCCTGCCCCAGCGCCACCTTGAGGTATTGGGCCGTATAGTATTGGTCTCCCGGAACCTTATTCAGCGTTATCGTCACGCCCGCATTCTTCGCCTGTTCGGCCAGGATGGTGGCGGAGTCCAACATGCCGGGCCCGGCGTCGCCGGTGTAGATCGAGACGCTCAAATTCTCCTTCCCGGCGGCCCGGAGCAGCGACTTCGCCTGGTCGGGATCGTATGCGTGCTGCGGGAGCTGCGACGCGTAATCCGGATCCGTCGGCCAGAACAGATCGTTTCCCACCACCCCGAACTCTCCGAGTACGGTCTTGACCATTTGATCACGGTTGATCATCAACCGAAACGCACGCCGCACCCGATTGTCGGTAAACGGTGGAAGATCGACCGCCATGTACATCGTCTCCGTGAACGCGCGCGGCGCACGCAACAGTCGTATGGGCCCGTTCGCCGTCAGCGTTTTGGCAAGCGGCAGCGGGTACTGCGACATTACGTCGGTTACGTTGGTCTGCAAGGCATTGAGACGCGCCGTCTCATCGCTGAAGGAAATAATTTCCAATGCGTCCAGGTAGGGTCCGTTGTGCGTTCGATACGCGCTGTTGCGGACAAACACGCTCCGCTCGCCTGCAGTAAAACTCTGAAACTTGAACGGCCCCGTCCCGTTCGGTTGATCGAAGGTCTTCGTCCCGTCCTTTACCATCCAGATCGTCCGGGCAGCCAGCGACGTCGTGAGGAGCGCGTTGGGCTGGTCGAGGCGGATCTCCACCGTCGAGGGATCCAGCGCTCGAATATTGCTCGGGTTGATGTATGCGATCTCGGTGTAGCCGTTCGCGTTATTGGCCTTCGTCGCGATGTACTGCAGGCTGTACACCACGTCGTTGGCCGTAAATGGCGACCCGTCGTGCCACACGACCCCCGGCAAGATCTTGATCCGCCATACAGTCGCGTTTGGGTTCGGCGACGCGTCTGCAGCCAACTGGGGCACGACCCCGCCGTTCGCGTCGTACGCATACAGCCGTTCATACAAGACGTGCGTGCGCATGATGTCGATTTCGTTGACGTTGCGCATCGGGCTCAGCGTCTCTGACGCTCCGCCGCCGCGCTGACCTATCCGGAGCGTGCCGCCGCGTGTCGGAGCCGCCTGCGCGAATGCCGCCGACGGAGCCCGGACAATCCCTCCAGTCCACGCCGCTCCCGCGGCGGCAGCCACACCTAACCGTAGAAGATCGCGGCGCGAGAGCCCTCTGAGATCATCTCGGTGCTTCCGTTGCCCGGTCATCAGACCTCCTCCTCTCGAGCACATTCGTCTCTCCGCGTTCGACGCCCACGTCTGATACCGACCATGGCCGCATGATTCGCCTTACCATCCTCAGTCAGTCCGCAAAACGCTGGGTCCTATGTTCATGGATGGCACCCGTATTCCTCTTCTCATTCGCCAAGTCGTGACGCCGCCGCGTTCGGGCCACACCACAGACAACGGCGCATCCGTCCCAACTCACCCGCACCGCGCACACCCCCGCGTGATTGACCGCGCCGACACCCCGCAACGCCGATCACCAGTCCGTCCCAGCTTCAGCGCCACGGTGCGCCGCGCGAACTCGTCGTGGCGGTGATCGGAAGGGGTCTGCATCGCGCCGTGCAACCCTTAGGTGGCTGAGCGCTGATCGTGCGAGACCTGTCATTGTCTGCCGGCCACGTTCCAGCGGGGAGGCGCGTATGACGTTTGACCTGGTGATCAAAAACGGGACGGTCGTCGACCCGGCGGTCGGCCTGCACGCTCCGGCGGACGTCGCCATCGTGAGAGGCCGCATTGCCGCGATCGACCAGTCCATCCCCGGCAGCAGCGCGGCTGAGGTGTATGATGCCGCCGGCTGCTATGTGACGCCCGGACTCGTTGACCTGCATACTCATGTCTTCCGCAAGGTCACGTTCTGGGGAGTCAACGCTGACGTGGTGGCGGCGCGCACCGGCGTTACGACCTGGGTGGACGCCGGGTCGGCAGGGGCCTTCACCGTCGACGGGTTTCGCGAGTTTATCGTCCGTCCGGCGGCGACCCGCATCCTGGCGTTTCTGAATATCTCATGTATTGGGCTCGTCGCCCACGATTATGAGCTTACGAATTTGGCCTTCTGCAATCCGGACCTGTTTGAGCTGATGCTCAACGCGAATCGCGACGTGGTCGTGGGGGGCAAGGTCCGCCTGGGCGCGTCAACCGTCGGAAGCAACGGCTTTGAGCCGTTGAAACTGGCTCGTGACGTCCTCGATCGATGCGAACTGCCCGTGATGCTGCACATCGCCGAGCGCCCGCCACATCCGGAGGAGTTCGTCGATCTCCTCCGCGAGGGGGACGTCCTGACCCATTGCTTCACCGGCTGGGACATGCGGCTGGTCGACGAACACGGCAGGATACAACCGTTCGCGCGGCAGTGGATCGACCGGGGCGTCCTGCTGGACGTCGGCCATGGGACCGGCAGCCTCACGTTTGCGACGGCGGAAGCCATGCTGGCCGCAGGAATCAAACCGCACTTCATCTCCTCCGACATTCACCAGAACAGCATGCGTGGGCCGATGTATGATCTCCCTACATGTCTCACAAAGTTCTTGGCACTCGGGCTGAGCCTGGATGACGTGATCGCCTGCGCGACCTATGCTCCCGCCAAGTTTCTCCACCTCGAGCGCGAGATCGGAACGTTGCGACAGGGTGCGCATGCCGACGTGGCGGTGTTTGAGCTCGTCTCTCAACCGGTAGACCTCTACGATTCCGATTGGGAGGTGAAGCGGAGCGAGCGGAGTCTCAGTTGCCGCGCGGCGTTCGTCGGCGGACGGCTCCTCCCCCGTGTCGAGGATGACCCCGCGCCTCGGTATCTCGAATGGAAGCGCGGCGGCCGTGACGACGTGCTCTACGCAAAGCAGGCGGAAGCCGCCGCGGCTATGCGGAGCACGGCCGGGCGCATGCGCTGAGATCACCGCGGAGAACGCGGACGGCGGGAAAATCCCGATCACCGAGGCTACCCGCCTCGCAAGACGCCGCGGCGTGATCATCGCGGGACGGGAACACCGACACGTCCCGGCCGGATCCGGGAGCGGTGGATTACGCGCGATCCGAGACGAGAATTGGCTGGCGAGGCCGTACTGAACGGCATGCAGCGACGAGGAGGATGCGTCTATGAGCGTCACGCACCGCTTTGCCCTGTGCGTTTCGGGAGCGATCGCGCTCGGCGCGTATGAGGCGGGGGCCGTCGCCCAGCTGTATGAGGATCTGCAGAGCGTCACCAAATCGACAGACGGCCAGGTGAAGCTGATTATCGACGTGGTCGCCGGCTCGTCCGCGGGGGCGGTCACGGGCCTGTTCCTCGCGCAAGCGCTCGCCCAAGACCTCACCCCCGCCGCGTTTCGTCAGTCGCTCTCGAATCTCTGGGTGAAGAATCTCGACATTCTTTCGCTCCTGTCGCCTGCGTCGGACCCGGCCCAGGGCCTGTTCACGGCAACGAGTCTCACGAATGCCGAAGCCGCCGCTCCACAAAGTCCGACGAGTCCCAGCACATACGATTCCGCGCGCGTGTGCGCGCTGTGGATCTCGCTCACAACCCCCGATGGGTTCCCGTCTGAACTGACGTTCCCGCGCCCGCTGACCCGCGCGGGAACATCCACGCCGGTTACCTTCTATCCGAAGTCGTATCGGGATTACTCGCCGTTTCTCTTCTGCGGAGCGACCATCAAGTACGCGAGCGAGCCCATCGAGCACGTGAATCAGTCCTGGGGCTGGACCGGGCTACGGGACGCGACTTGGGAACAAGCCCGGGAGAGCGCGCGGGCGTCCGGCGCCTTCCCCGTGGCCTTCCGCACGCGCACGATCGAGCGCGACCTGCGGCTGTACCCTGAGACATGGAGCGTGCTCGCCGGATCCGCGACGAGCCCCCCGCCGCCTGGACCGGCGGGGACGCCGCTACCGTCCGAAGTTCCCCTGCACTACGTCGACGGCGGCATTTTCAACAACGAACCGCTGGGCCGCGCCATCGACGCCGCGACCTATCTCAAGCACCTGGACGGGAGTCGCGGGAATGACCCGCGTACGTATTTGGTGATCGAGCCGGACCCCGCCCACCGTCCACGTCTCGAGGAGATGCTCGCGGTGCGTGAGCGCGCAGCGGACGCCAACGGCTGGCCGCCCGCCGCGGTCGTGGCGAAGCTGTTCGGGGCGTACTTCTCCGATACGATCTACCGCGACTTCATGGCGGCGAAGAAGACCAATGAGCAGCTTGCCGCGCTTGACAAGGCGGCGGCCGAGACGAGCATGACTCCTGATCAGCTCGCTGCCGTCCGCGCGGCCGTCGGCCTTGCCGACAAAGTGCAGGTCACGCTCGAGCGCATTCCCTGGGACGTCCCGCCCGCTGATCCGCCTCGTCTGCAAGGAGCCTTTTTCGGGCATTTCGGCGGATTCTTGCAGCAGGAGTTCCGCCAGCACGACTTTGAGGTGGGACGACGGGAGGCGCGCGACTGGCTGCTCAACTGGCTCACGCTGCACGCCGCCGCCCTCGGACTCTCTGACCGTCCGGAGGACCTCGTGCCGGCGGAGGTTCCGAGCCCGCCGCCGCTGCAAACTGAGCCGCAGTGGCGCTCGGTCGCACGCGCGCGACGTTGGCACGTCGGGGCGCGAGGGGGAATGCGTATTCTGGTGCTTCTCAACCGCTGGCTGCGCGGCTATCCGCTGCTTCTCGGAGCCGCCGCCGGCGCCGCGGTGATTGTCAGGACCGCCGCGGCGCGCCGGCGACGGGGACGGACGACACTCAAGCCATAGACGGTGGGCGGCGTCTTCAAACGCGGCCCGGTCGCCTCGGCGAAAATCGCGCAGCGACCGGACGCCCCCGAAGGAGCCGCCCGCGCCGCGGCGGTGCAGCCGGCCGCAGTTATCGGTACTTGTGGGCGACCACTTTGGGCTGGAGAAAGTTCAGCAGGTAGTCCGGGCCGCCCGCCTTGCTGTCCGTACCCGACATGTTGAACCCGCCGAACGGATGCGCGCCCACCATCGCGCCGGTGCATTTCCGATTGAGATAGAGGTTGCCGCACATGAACTCGCGCCGCGCCTTCGCCAGCTTGTCCGGATTGCGCGAGAACACCGACCCCGTCAACCCAAACACGGTCCCGTTGGCGATGCGCAGCGCCTCGTCGAAGTCGCGCGCCGGAATCGCCGCGACGACGGGGCCGAAGATCTCCTCCTGGGCGATCCGGTCGCCGGGCGCGGCGTCGAGGAACACCGTGGGCGTGATGTAGAAGCCGCCCTCGCGCGCCCGCCCGCCGCCCACGGCGAGGCGCGCTTCGCGCTTCCCGACGTCGATGTACTCGAGAATCGTGCCCTGGGCGGCGGCGTTGATCACGGGGCCCGCCGGGAAGTTCTCCGGTCCGGGGCCGACCTCCAGCCGCTTGACGCGCTCCACGACCGCCTCGGAGAAGCGCTCGTAGACCCCGGGGGTCGCGATCACCCGGGAGCCGGCGGAACACTTCTGCCCCTGGTAGCCGTACCCGGACGCAACGACGGCCGCGAGCGCGTCGTCGAAGTCCGCCTCGTCGTCGACGATGATCGCGTTCTTGCCCCCCATCTCCGCGATGATCCGCTTCAGCCACTT
>Ga0209415_10010756_pt1 | contig 15492 bp, 17 predicted proteins | sample PeaSoiSIISIP2007_FD_187696 | JGI IMG/M metagenome (GOLD analysis project Ga0209415, IMG submission 187696) | Peat soil microbial communities from Weissenstadt, Germany - SII-SIP-2007 (SPAdes) (version 2) | ecosystem: Environmental > Terrestrial > Soil > Wetlands > Peat | place: Germany... | reverse complement strand
GGATCCGCCGTAATCGTGAACCCCTCGTACGGGTTGGCGGGGTTCGGCACGACCAGCGGCCGCTCGGGCTGGATGCGATTGGCCTCGGGCCGCCGTCCGGTCGCGGTCCGCATCGACATCTCGTTCGGGTAGATCTGGGTGACCGAGCCGTCGGGCGCGAAATCGAGCAGCACCAAATAGCCCGGCTCGCGGGTGGTGACCCGCAGCTGCAGCTTCTGCCCGAGGGTGAGCCGCGTGCCGTGCGCGAACGTCACCGTGACTCCCGCGGGGTTGCCCTCGGGCAGCGCGTCGAGCACCACCTGCTGGCTCTCCGTCGACGGCTTGTCCTGGCGGATCCCGGTATTCTGGCGCAGCCAGTCGTCGAAGGCGGCGACGCGGGTGTAGACGCCCGGAACCCCGGGTTCGCCGCAGCCGAGACCCCAGCTCACCACGCCGATCTGCACGAAGAACCCCTTGTCGTCGCGCATCACCAGCGGGCCGCCGCTGTCGCCCTGGCAGGAATCGCGTCCGCCCTGCGCCTCGCCGGCGCATAGATTGCGCGCGTCGACGCTGCCGGACCGCGGCTGCTTGCCGTAGGCGGCGCGGCAGTCCTGCCACCCGATCAGCGGCAAGTCCACCTGGCGCAGCGTGGTGTCGATATAGGAGTGAATGTTGTCCGAGGAGATCGGTTCTCCGGTATGGGCGTCGACCCAGGCGTTACCGCGGTTGGGGTCCCGTTTCATGCTCTTCAGGTAACCCCATCCGGTGACGACCCCGCGCTTGCCCGGGGTCTCGAGCGCCGTGGTGTCGGGCCGCCCATAGGGCACCGGCGTCGAGCTCGCGGGCGACGCCAGCTCGAGCAGGGCGATGTCGTTCTCCATCGCGCGATTGAATCCCTCGTGCACGATGATGCGATGGATCCCGATCCGCCGTCCGCTGGTCGGCTCGGATTTCATCGTGAGGTCGATCCGTTTCGTCCCTTCGACGATCAGGTAATCGTCGGCGTTGCGGTTGCCGCCCTCCTCGCCGAAGCAATGGGCGGCGGTCAGCACGAAGCGCCCGGAGACCACCGATCCGCCGCAGATGAACTGAAACTTGCCGTCATTGTTGCGACGGTAGAGCGCGATCTGCCACGGCCAGGTCTTGCCGACCGCCGGCTCGCCGCCGACGATCCGCGAGTCCTCGATCGCCGGGCCTTCGCCGCTCTGGGCGAATGCCGGGAGCGCAAGGCCGGCGAGCAGGGCCGTCATCAGCGAGAGTCGCCGCAGGTTCATGACCGTCGTCCCTCCGGGGCAGGCATCAGGGAGCCGTGAAGACGCTGGCGAAGCCCAGGCGGGTCGCCGCGGTCTGCGGCAGCAGCTGGCGTACCAGCTGCGGAACCCGGCCGCCTGCACGGCGGCCATCGAGGCTCTTGAGCTCGGTCTCCAGCGCCGCGAGCGGCTGGTCGGACACGATGGCGACGACCGTATCGCTGCCGAACGGCTCGCGCACCTGGAACTTGAGCTGCCAGGCGGCATCGGCGACCCGCGGCGCGTCATTGGCCAGCGGGAACAGGAACTGCACCCGGCCGTCCCCCGCGATATTGAAGACGAGCGCGTGCTTGTCGTTGATGCCGCGGGCCTCGAACAGCAGGAACTCGCCGCGATGGTGCAGGCCGTTGTTGGGCTTGAGCTCGATCGTTTGCGGCCGCCGCTCGCTGATGACGGCAAGCTCGGACAGGCTGCGCACCCGGTCGACGACCGCCGGCACGTCGGTCGCCTCGATGCCGCGCGCCACCACGTCGGCGGCCACGAGCGCTTCCTTGGTGCGGGCGTCCCAGCTCAGATCCGCGTCGCTCGCCGTCGACGTCACCACGAAGGGCGTGAAGATCGGCTTGACGCCGGCGAGCACCGAGGCATCGCCGTTGAGCACGGCGATGCGCACCGGCTTCGGATCGGAGGGCGGGCCCGCGGCCGTGTCGGCCGCAGGCGCCACAGCGGTCGAGCTCAGGCTGCGCCAGATCACGCGGTCGAGGGTGCCGGCGCCGCGCGTCGGCTCGGTGACGATGGTCTGCTTCTCCTGGGCGTATTGCGAGACCACCTGTCGCGCATAGGCGAAGAGGTCATTGCGCGAGACCACGCCGTCGCCCCGCGAGACGGCGTTGCCGTCGATGGCGCGCGCCATCGCGTAGCTCAGGGCCCCGCGCTTGGTCGGCTGACCCGGAATGTCGACCTCCGGGGCCTTGCTGTTGCGATCCACCGCCGCCAGGAACGAGACGCGCTTGAACGTATTTTCGTCGCGGTAGGCATCCGCGGGCTGCGACACCAGATCCAGCTCGGCGGCCGCGGCGGCGCCGATCGCCGACGAGCGGTAGCTCATCTCCCCGGCGCGCGGATCGACCTCGCGGGTCAAACCGCCGCCGTGGCAGGTGTCGGCGAGGAACACCACGTCGGCGCCCTTGGCTTCGAGCAGGCCCAGCCAATGCCGCAACTCTGGACCGATGACCAGATCGGGATTGCGTCTGGTCGATCGGCGATCGAAGTCGTGCAGCACGAAGGCCTCGTCGAGGCCGTCGGGCTTGGAGCCTCTCACGCTTTCCGGGCGCTGGGTCCCGTGACCCGCGAAGCTCACGAGGACGAGGTCGTTGGCGCGGGTCTGATCGATCAGCCGGGCCATGGCGGCCACCACCGCCGGGCGTGTCGCCTCGGCGTCGATCAGGACCGTGAGATCGGAGCTCGCCACCCCGGCGCGGCGCAGCGCCCCCTCGAGGTCGCGCGCGTCCGCGACCGCCCCCTTCAGACGCTTCTCGAACTGATAGTCGTCGATGCCGACGACGAGGGCCCGGACCTGGCCGCCCGACGGGGCCTGGATCGGGGTCGCGATCGCCTCCGCGGCCGCCATCGCGGCCAGCGCGATGCCGGAACGTACCGACCATCGCACCAGCCACCGCAGCAACGACTGCGCCGACCTCGGCGCGAACCGGCGCATCGAGCCCTCCTATTCGCCGGGCGCCGGCCGCCGCCATTCGACGCGGCGGTTGAGCGCCCAGATATCCTGCTCGGTGAGGCCGGTCCGATCCTCGATCTTCAGCGGCTCACGCTTGCCCATCGACTGGATCTTGATCTTGGCAGCGACGCCGTTCCTGGCGAGGAAATCGGCCACCATGCGGGCACGCTGCTCCGACAGCCGCATGTTCATCGCGTCGGATCCGCGCTCGTCGGTATGGCCGACGATGAGCACCTCGGCGGGATGCTGCTCCTTGACGGCGGCCAGGAGCTCGTCGATCGCCTGCCGGCCGATCTCGGTCGGGGTCGCGGTGCCGGTGTCGAAATTGACCGGGATCGGCACGCTCCTCGGCTTCAGTCCACGCACGTCGTCGGACAGCGACCCGCCGACCGAGCCGTCGCGATGGTCCTTGGCGACGGGTACATAGGCGGCGGCTCCCGGAGCCTGCTCCTCGTTGGCGGCGAGCAGCCGGGCCTGCGCGGCGCGGTCGAGCATCTCCTGGATGATGGCGTTGGCCGGAGGCTTCGGCGTCTTCGTGGTGTTCTTGACGATCTCGATCGCCCGCTCCAGAGCCTGGGCGGCCTGCACGAAGCGGCGCTGCGACAATCGCAGCTCGCCGAGCGCCATCGAGGCGCCCCAGAACACCTCGGGCTTCTCGGCATCCGCCAGGAGCGCCTCGCGCTCGGCCTCGCGTCCCGGACGTCCGACCAGCGCCTCCGCCATCGTGACCTCGAGCAGCACCCGCCGGCGCTGAGCGTCGAGGGTGAACGGCCCGCAGGCCGCGTCGATCCTGATCCTCGCTTCCGCCGCCTTCGCGGCATCGAGGTCCTTGCTCTGCAGCGCCTGATTGAGCGCCGGAAGCAGCGCGCAGTCCTCCGCGTTCGCCACCCCGCCGGTCGCCAGTGAGGCGACCGCCATGGCGAGGGCGATCGCGATCGGATCCATCCTGTTCATGGGCCGACCCTTTCAGACGTGCGGATCACGCGGTTGACGATCGCGACGCGATCGCTGTTGCCGGGAGCGGTTGCGGCGTCGACATGGTGGATCAGGGCCTCGGCGCCGCCGGTGAGCGAGCGGAAGGCGCCGCGGCCTTCGAGTTGTTGTTCGGGAACCACCGTCATCGGCTTGCTCGAGGCGACGACCTTGATGAGCTCGGCACCGAACGGGGGGTTGACGGTGATGCGCGCGCCGGACGCCGCCGGCGGGATCTCGATCGGCGTATTGGCCTTCACGAGATTCTCGGTTTGATACGCATTGGGAAACAGCCGGACGGTCTGCCCCGATGGACCGACATCGACCACCGTCACGTAGGCGTCCTCGTTGGTCTCGATTGTCAGGCGGACGGCATCGCCTTTTCCGTACGTCATGTCCGCACGATCGAAGCGTGTGGAGACGCGCAGCGTCCCGGGATTGTCGTGGCCGGCGGTGGCCGCCGCGTGCTGCCCCGTGGTCAGGCTGCGCGTGGCCGCCTCTTCGGATGTCGCGCCGCCGTCGCGAGACTTGTCCTGCGCCGAGGCAGGCGATGCGCCCACCGTCACGGCTGCGGCGGCGAGCAGCACGCAGAGGCGCGAAGCGTGACCCATCTTCTCCAGCTCCTCGATCCAGGTTGGGGCGCGTCCGCGGCGCGCCGCCGCCCGATTCCTACATCAGAGACACGGGATTGGCGATATCGGGCTGCGGGGCCGGCCGGGCTGCCGCGGCAGGTCCCGCGGAGGTTCGCGCACAAGGCATTGATCGAGCCAGTGTTCCGGGCCGACGGTTTGGCACGAACCGTCGGAGTCGGAACACTGGCGACGATGGGGTTGTCGATCCGGCCGGGCTCGGCGAGAATCGCCCGCTGGAGCAGATCGATGAGGATAGCCATGCACCGCGGCGTGATGGCGGGGCTGCTGGTCGGCGCGGTCGTCGCCTCATGGGCGGGCCCTGCGGCGGCCGAGGAGCGCGACTCGACAGCATGCAAGGGCAAGGAGGCCGACGAGGTGATCGCGGCCTGCACGAGCATCCTCGGCCGTGGCGGGCGCGAGCCGGCAAGGAACCGCGCCAACGCCTACAACAACCGGGGCATCGCGTACCTGCGCAAGAACGACTACGACCACGCCATCCGGGATATCGCCGAGGCGATCGCCCTGCAGCCCAAAGATCCGGGTCGCTGTCGGGACGGCAGGATTTCTATTTCGTCGCCAAGTGATGGCGCCCCGGATCTGCCGGAGCGCTCGCGCAGAACTCGTACTTCAGGCGGAACCTTGACGGTATCGGCGTCCAAATCGTCTCGGAACGGAAATGTCCCGCCGGTGGCCAACATCTATCCCGTACGTCGGTAGACCCCGGCAAAAGGCCCCGGAACCAACCGGGGCCTCACCTGTCGCGACCAAGTACGATCGGGCCAAGGTTACCAGAACTTCCAGGCGAGACCCAGGCGAACAGCGTTCTCGGTGAACTTATGATTTTCGGTGAATGCCGGGAACACTGCCGGAACGTAGCTGAACGTACCGAAGTCGGCATAACGGTACTCGACGCGTCCGATCAAATTGTTGGTGAACGCGTAGTCTAGCCCGCCGCCGACGGTCCAGCCTGTCCTTGTCGTGGAATTGTCGGTGAACACTCCTGTTGCGCCGACGACGTCCTGCTGGTCGATATTCGCGAAAGCGACGCCGCCTGTCGCGTAAAGCAGGACGCGATCGAAGGCGTAGCCGATCCGGCCGCGAAACGACCCTTGGGCGTCGACCTTGGTGTTGTAGAAATCGGGCGCAGCCCCGGTATTGGAGAACGTGGTCGAGGCCTTCAGATTCGCCCATTCGCCGTCGCCCTCTACACCGAAGACGAAGGCTCCCGTCTGATAGTTGCAGCCCAGATAGCCGCCGACCTTGGCGCCGTTGGGAGTGGCGGCGGAGGCGGGAGAGAACGGTGACGCCGCCCCTGTCGCGGTGAACACCTCGTTGTCGGAATCGCGTCCCCAGGCATAACCAACTTGGCCGCCAACGTAGCAGCCGGTCCAGCTGAAGAGGACTGGCGCCACGACCGGTGCCTTGTAGGCCGGTGCCGGAAGATCCGCAGCAAACGCGGTGCTCGCCGCTGTGACGGCCGCCAATGTGGCGGTGGCAAATGAAAGCCTTCTCATGCTTGACTCCCGATTGGCTAATTTGGATGGCTAGGTTTGGATCATCCGAGCCGTCGTACCATAGGCCTTCGCAAAATGCTGTTGCATTTCGGGCACAGTCTGGAACAAAATGCGCCGCAATTTCGATGATGAATCAGGCCATTACCATGCTACCGGGGCCGTAATTCTGACATAATCCCGACGCGGCGATATCCGGATCTCGCATGAGGAAGACTGTTCTGAGGATGGCCGATGAGGACATCCGAGTTGCCGGCCGTTGAACCTTGCCCCGGAGCACTCCGGAGCCCTTGGAGAAACACACTCGGCCTTCCGTCGTCAGTCTCTCGCTACGACAGACGGCCCGTCAGAAGTGATAGTTGATGCCGGCGCGCGCAATGTTCTCGGTATCGCGGACCGCGGACGTCATGGTGCTGCTGTTGGCGCCTACCCCGGTTGGAAAACAGCCCGGCAAATTCGTGCCGATTTCTAACGGTGGATTGGTCAGAATGCTGTGACATTTCCACCGTCCGAAGGAATCTGCCATAAGCTTTGTGACCCCGGCCATAAATGGGAAATCACTCGGCGGGGCGGCGGTCCGCGATCCTCGGGCCGGGAATAATTTCGCCATAACCTTGTGGCCTCGGCCATGAATCGCTGAACATGGTTATCGAAAGTCGATCAGCGCCGAGCGTTGGCCAACTCCTCGATCGCCCGATCTGTGGCAACGCGTCAGCGACGCCGACATTCCGACGACGTCCCCGCAGACATTGCGGTCGGAGCGATGTATTCTTGCCCCGTCGTAACTCTAGAAAGAGGATACCCATGCGAAAACTGCTGGCTCTGCTGATCGTAGGTGGATTCGCCGTCGCGATGGCGGCGTTCGATGCTCAGGCGATGCCGTTGTCGCCTGCGAAGCTGGGATACCAGACCGGCAACGTCACTCCGGTGGCCGAGGGCTGTGGACGCGGCTGGCATTGGAGCTACCGTTGGCACCGGTGCGTCAGGAACTGACTTTCGGATTTCGCTCCCTCGCGGATCGCAGGACCGGAGCCTCCGCAGTGCCGGCTCCGGTCCTGGTGGGGTGCCGATGAGTTTCGATGCGGTTCGCGACGGCGAGTCCGCGCCGGGATCCGAAAGCTCGAGTGAGAGGGGTGCGATCATGAGCGAGCCCTCCAGGGCGCAGGCTGCGCGCGACGAGCGGCTCAGCGCGGCGCTGCGGGAGAACCTCAGGCGCCGCCGGGCGCAGGCGCGGACCCGGGAGCGGGCTGAGCAGCCCGACCACCCCGCTGACGGAACACCCGAAGACGGCAAGGACGACACCTGAGCGGGTTTCCGATCCGACTTTCGCCGCAATCAACCGGCGTCTGTGCTACACCTCGGCGCCGGCGCGGCGCCGCCATAGGGGGACCACATGGATCGCATACGCATCGTCGGCGGCCGCGAGCTTCACGGCGAGATCCCAATCTCGGGAGCCAAGAACGCCGCCTTGCCGCTGATGATCGCGAGCCTGCTGACCGAGCAGCCGCTCACCCTCGACAATGTTCCGCGGCTCGCCGACGTGGCGCAGCTCCAGCGCATTCTCGGCAATCACGGCGTCGACGTGATGGTCAACGGCAAGCGCCCCGAGGACCGCGACTATCAGGGCCAGACGCTGACGCTGTCGGCCGCCCGCATCGTCGACACCACGGCCCCCTACGAGCTCGTCTCCCGGATGCGCGCGAGTTTCTGGGTGATCGGCCCCCTGGTCGCCCGCATGGGGCATGCGCGGGTGTCGATGCCGGGCGGCTGCGCCATCGGCACCCGGCCGGTCGATCTGCTGCTCCTGGTGCTCGAACGGCTCGGCGCGCGAATCGACATCGACGGCGGCTATGTGGTGGCGCGCACCGAAAGCGGGCTGAGGGGCGGCACGATCACCTTTCCCAAGGTCACGGTCGGCGGTACCCATACGGCGCTGATGGCGGCCTCCCTGGCCCACGGCACCAGCGTGATCGAGAACGCGGCGCGCGAGCCCGAGGTGGTCGATCTCGCCGATTGTCTCAACAAGATGGGCGCAAGGATTTCCGGCGCCGGCACCTCGCGCATCGTGATCGACGGCGTCCCGAAGCTCGGCGGCGCCCGCCACCGGGTGCTCCCCGACCGCATCGAGACTGGCACCTACGCGATGGCGGTGGCGATGACCGGCGGCGACGTGCTGCTCGAGGGCGGGCGGCCGGAGCTGCTGCAAGGCGCCCTCGACGTCCTGACGCAGGCCGGGGCGCGGATCTCGTCGACCAACCAGGGCATCAGGGTCGCCCGCAACGGCGCCGGCCTCGACCCGGTCGAGGTGACGACCCGGCCGTTCCCGGGATTTCCCACCGACCTGCAGGCTCAGCTGATGGCGCTGATGAGTTGCGCGCGGGGGACCTCCCGCATCACCGAGACCATCTTCGAGAACCGGTTCATGCACGTGCAGGAGCTGGTCCGGCTCGGCGCCCGCATCCACCTCGACGGCGAGACCGCATCGATCGAGGGGGTCGAGCGCCTGACCGGTGCCCCCGTGATGGCGACCGACCTGCGCGCCTCGGTCTCGCTGGTGATCGCCGCGCTGGCCGCCGAGGGCGAGACCATGGTGAACCGGGTCTACCATCTCGACCGCGGTTTCGAGCGGCTCGAGGACAAGCTCGGCCGCTGCGGTGCCGAGGTTCAGCGCATCAGCGGGTGAGCCTGCGCCACACCCGGTGCCGGCGAAAAGCTTGCCCCGGACCTGATCCGGGCGGCCGCCGGTTCGCCGACGAGCCCCTCGCACTGCGGCGCAAGTCTTGCGCCGGCGGCGGTGCGTCTCCACTTAGCGGTCGACTCATCGGACACGAGCCCGGCCATGGAACTCCTCAAGCTCGCCGCCTTGGACAAAGACGATGTCGACGTCATCTCGACCCATCTGCAGGATGCCACCCTGAAGGTCGGTGACGTGGTCTGGCGCCCGGCCGAGAAACGGCTGGTCATCGGCCTCAACCGCTTTGATTGGGAGGCGGCGGCGAAGAACGGCCACGCCGAATACCAGCGCCGGCGCACGGCGCTGCGCTTCGACCGGGTGCTGGCGGTCAAATGCCGCAATATCAGCCCGAGGAACCCCGACACGGTGCTCAACCTGCTGGCCGTCGAATTTGCCGACGATGACCGCCCGTCCGGCGTGGTCACGCTGGTGTTCTCCGGCGGCGCGGCGCTGCGCCTCGAGGTCGAATGCCTGGAGGTCGAGCTCGCCGATCTCGGGCCGGTCTGGCCCACCACGTGCTGTCCGCATCATCTGGAGCAGCGCGGTTGACCTGTGCGGGGTTGACTTGCGCTCCGCCGCCACGTCATGACCGGTGATCCGGGCTCGTGTTGCCCGGCAGGGCTCGGACATGCCGATCCGCCTCGACACCAGCGCGTCCGACTTCGCCGAGCGCTTTCGCGGCTTCCTCGGCGCCAAGCGCGAGGCGTCCGAGGATGTCGACGGCGCCGTGCGCGCGATCATCGCCGATGTGATCCGGCGCGGTGACGCGGCGCTGATCGAGCTCACCCGGACGTTCGATCGGGTCGATCTCGCCGCCGTCGGCCTGCGGGTGCCGGCGGACGAGATCGCGGCGGCGGCGGGCCGTTGCGACGGGCCGACGCTGGACGCATTGAAGTTCGCGCGCGATCGCATCGAGGCCTATCATCGCCGCCAGGTTCCGGAGGACGATCGGTTCGTCGATCCGCTCGGCGTCGACTTGGCGTCGCGCTGGACCGCGATCGAGGCGGTCGGGCTCTACGTGCCGGGCGGCACCGCGGCCTATCCGTCATCGGTGCTGATGAACGCCGTGCCCGCCAACGTTGCCGGCGTGCCGCGCATCGTCATGGTGGTGCCGGCGCCGGACGGCAGGCTCAATCCGCTGGTGCTGGCGGCGGCCGGGCTCGCCGGCGTCGACGAGGTCTACCGCGTTGGCGGCGCCCAGGCGGTCGCGGCGCTCGCCTATGGGACGCGGACGATCGCGCCGGTCGCCAAGATCGTCGGGCCCGGCAACGCCTGGGTGGCGGCGGCCAAGCGCCTGGTGTTCGGCAAGGTCGGCATCGACATGATCGCCGGGCCGTCCGAGGTGCTGATCGTCGCCGACCGCGACGGCCACCCGGAGTGGATCGCCGCCGACCTGCTCGCCCAGGCGGAACACGACACCGCCGCGCAGGCGATCCTGGTGACCGATGATCCAGGCCTCGCCGAGGCCGTCGAGGCCGCGGTTGCCGGGCAGCTGCGGGCGCTGCCGCGCGGCGCGACCGCGGGGGCGGCGTGGCGCGACTTCGGCGCGGTGATCCTGGTCCGCAACCTCGACGAGGCGGTGCCGCTGATCGATGCGGTGGCGCCCGAGCACCTGGAGATCGCGCTCGCCGATCCGGAGCCGCTCGCCCGCCGCATCCGCAATGCCGGCGCGATGTTTCTCGGCCACCACGCGCCGGAGGCGATCGGCGACTACGTGGCGGGCTCCAACCACGTGCTGCCGACCGCCCGTTCGGCGCGGTTCTCCTCCGGTCTCGGGGTGCTCGACTTCATGAAGCGGACGTCCATCCTGCGCCTGGATGCGAACGGGCTTGCGGCGCTCGGTCCCGCCGCGATCGCGCTCGGCAAGGCCGAGGGGCTCGAGGCCCACGCGCGGTCGGTCGCCATCCGCCTCAATCCGCGATGACGGCTGTGGGTCCCGGGGATCAGAAGCGCCGGCTCGCGGCGGTGTCGCTGGACGAGGGCTCGATTGGCCGCTCCAGCCCGGATATCGAGCACGAGCGCGCGGTCGCCATCTTCGACCTCCTCGAGCAGAACGTGTTTGCCCCGGTCGGCCACGAGGGCGGACCCTACGCCCTGCACCTGAGCATCACGGAAAACCGCCTGTCGTTCGACGTCAGGCTTGCCGACGGCACGCCGGTGGTGACCCATCTGCTGTCGCTCACCCCGCTGCGCCGCATCGTGAAGGACTATTTCCTGATCTGCGACAGCTACTACAAGGCGATCCGCACCGCGACGCCGAGCCAGATCGAGGCGATCGACATGGGCCGTCGCGGCCTGCACAACGAAGGGTCGGAGCTGCTGATCGAGCGGCTCGACGGCAAGATCGAGCTCGATCTCGACACGGCGCGACGCCTGTTCACACTCGTCTGCGTGCTGCATTGGAAGGGCTGACCGCATGCCACCCGGGCGCGCGACGAGGCCGCAGGCCGTGCTGTTCGCCTGCGGAATGAACTCGGTGCGCTCGCCCATGGCAGCCGCGCTGTTCGGACGGCTGTTCGGCCGCACGATCTATGTGCGATCGGCCGGGGTGCGCAAGGCCGAGCTCGATCCCTTCGCGGTCGCCGCCATGGACGAGATCGGGCTCGACATCGCACGGCACCGGCCGATCACCTTCGAGGAGCTCGAGGACCTGGAGGGGCTCAATTTCGACCTGATCTTGACGCTGTCTCCGGAAGCGCATCACCGGGCGCTGGAATTGACCCGCGCGCTGGCCGCCGAGGTCGAATACTGGCCGACCGCCGACCCGACGCTGGCCACCGGCAACCGCGAGCAGCAGCTCGACGCCTACCGGCAGGTGCGCGACCAGCTGATGGGCCGGATCAAGGCGCGCTTCGACTGGCGGGCGGGTGGGAACGAGTAGTCGGTTGTGGAGCCTCACGGATTCCGCTACGTTCCGCGCCCATTCGGGAACGCTGGCGGCCTCGCCCCGACCGGGCGACCGTCATGCGGGATGGCGGGCCGCTGGAATTCCTTCAACGAGCGTCGCGTCGCACCGGTCGCTCCGACAGGACCCGGCGGTCTGACGGCGGCGGAAACCTTAATCTGACTGATCGTAATGTAACAACGCTGGATGTCGATGGCGAAAGAAGAGCTCTTGGAATTTCCCGGTGTCGTGACGGAGCTGCTTCCGAACGCTACCTTTCGGGTCAAGCTCGAGAACGAGCACGAGATCATTGCTCACACGGCCGGCCGCATGCGCAAAAATCGGATACGGGTGCTCGCCGGCGACAAGGTCCTGGTGGAGATGACGCCGTACGACCTCACCAAGGGTCGCATCACCTACCGGTTCAAGTGATCGGCGGGCCCGCCATGGATGACCTCCGACGACACGTTGATTGGAGGCGCCGGCCGAGCCGAGCATTCGGCGGTGCCGGCCGGTGCCGGCATTGCGTCTGATCGATGATCGGCCGGCCCAAGCTCGTCCTCGCGTCCGGATCGCCGCGACGGCTGGCGCTGCTCAACCAGGCCGGAATCGAGCCTGATTCGCTGCTCCCCTGCGAGCTCGACGAGATCCCGCACAAGGGCGAGCTGCCGCGCGCGCTGGCGACCCGGCTGGCGCGGGCCAAGGCTACGGCGGCGCTGGAGGCGGTGCGCATCGACGAGCAGCTGCGCGGTGCCTTCATCATCGCCGGCGACACCGTGGTGGCGGTCGGCCGCCGCATCCTGCCGAAGGCCGAGATGCTCGACGAGGCCGCACAATGCCTGCGCCTGCTGTCGGGCCGCAATCATCGGGTCTATTCCAGCGTCTGTCTGGTGACGCCGAAGGAGGCTTACCGTCAGCGCCTGGTCGAGACCCGGGTGCGCTTCAAGCGTCTGTCGAAGGAGGACCTCGAGGCTTACCTCGCGTCCGGCGAGTGGCGCGGCAAGGCGGGCGGCTATGCGATCCAGGGCCTCGGCGGCTCCTTCGTGGTGAAGATCGTCGGCTCCTACACCAATGTGGTCGGCCTGCCGCTGCAGGAGACGATCGCGCTGCTGGACGGCGAGGGCTATCCGGTGCATTTTGGCTGGCTCAGCGCCGTCACCTGACCGATGAACCTTGCACTTTGGCTCGAGCGCGCGGGCCTGGGCCACGGCAGCCGGCCGGCCACGGCCGTTGGCGCCACCGCAATCAAGACCTACGCCGAGGTCGCCGGCCGCGCCGCCCGCCTCGCCGCGACCCTGCGCGAGCGCTTTGCGCTGCGGCCTGGTGACCGGGTCGCGATCGTCGCAAAAAACTCGCCGGACTACATCGAGCTGCTGTTCGCGATCTGGCACGCCGGGCTCGTCGCGGTGCCGGCCAACGCAAAGCTGCATGGGCTCGAGCTCGCCTACATCCTGGAGCATTCGGGAACCCGCGTCTGCTTCGCCTCGCCGGACCTCGAGCCGGCGATCGCCGCCCATGCGCCCGCCGGTCTGGAGCGCCTGATCACCATCGGCGGCGCCGACTACGAGCAGCTGTTCGCGGCGGATCCGGTGCGGGTGACGCCGCGCGACGGCAACGACCTCGCCTGGCTGTTCTATACCTCGGGCACCACCGGGCGGCCGAAAGGCGCCATGCTCACCCACCGGGTCCTGATCTGCGCCAGCGAGGCCTGCGCGGCGGACGTCGACCCGACGGCGCCGGGTGATCCGCTGCTGCACGCGGCGCCGATGAGCCACGGCTCGGGCCTCTACATCATGGCCAACGTGGCCCGCCTCGGCGTCAATGTGGTGCCGGAATCGACGAGCTTCGAGCCCGAGGAGATCTTCCGCCTCACCGAGGCGTGGCCGCGCACCTCGATGTTTGCGGCGCCCACGATGGTCAAGCGGCTGGTCGACAGCCCATACCCCTGCAATCCGCGGAATTTCCGCACCATCGTGTGGGGCGGGGCGCCGATGTACGTGGACGACGCCTTGAAGGCGCTCGACCGGTTTGGCCCGCGTCTCGTCCAGGTCTACGGCCAGGGCGAAAGCCCGATGACCATCACGGTGCTCACCCGCCACGACATCGCCGACCGTGCGCATCCGCGCTGGCGCCAGCGGCTCGGCTCGGCCGGCCGGCCGTTTGCGTGCGTCGAGGTCATGGTGGCGGATGCGGACGACCGCGAGCTGCCGGTCGGCGAGACCGGCGAAATCCTGTGCCGCGGCGACACCGTGATGCCGGGCTACTGGCGCAACCCCGAGGCCACCGCGAGCACGCTGCGCGGCGGCTGGCTGCACACCGGCGACATCGGCGCCTTCGACACCGACGGGTATCTGACGCTGCTGGACCGCTCCAAGGATCTGATCATCTCGGGCGGCTCGAACGTCTATCCGCGCGAGGTCGAGGAGGTGCTGCTGACCCATCCAGGAGTGTCGGAGGTTTCGGTGATCGGCCGGCCCGACCCCGAATGGGGCGAGGTCATCGTCGCCTACGTGGTCGGCGACGCCCAGGCGAGCGAGCTCGACGCGCTGTGCCTCGAGCGCATCGCCCGGTTCAAGCGGCCCAAGGACTACGTGTTCGTCCCCCATCTGCCGAAGAACAACTACGGAAAGATCCTCAAGACCGAGCTGCGCGACCTCGACACCCGGCGGCGGCAGCGGATGGGCTGATGGCTCGAAAGGACTGGTCCGATCGGCGATCACGGTCCGCGGTACCGCGTCATCTATCGGTCCTGAGCTCGCGCCGGCGGCCTTGACAGCCGCCCGCATCCGCGGGACCACCGGCGTCTGGCCCACGGGGAGAGACGCCATTGCCCGATCGCCTGCGGGGAAAGACCGCGCTCGTCGTCGGCGCCGGTTCGAGCGGTCCCGGCTGGGGCAACGGCAAGGCCACCGCGGTGACGTTCGCTCGCGAAGGCGCGCGCGTGTTCTGCGTCGACGTCAACCTCGACGCCGCACGGGAGACCGCCGCGATCATCACCGCCGAGGGCGGCGAGGCGCTGGCGCACCGCGCCGACGTCGTCTCGCCGTCCGACGTCGCCGCCATGGTGGAGGCCTGCCGTGCCGCCTGGGGCCGCATCGACGTGCTCGACAACAATGTCGGCATCGCCGAGCTCGGCGGCGTGGTCGACCTGTCCGAGGCGACGTGGGACCGGGTGCTGGCGGTCAATCTCAAGGGCGCCTTCCTCACCATGAAGCACGTCATCCCGCTGATGGAGAGCCAGGGTGGCGGCTCGATCATCAACATCTCGTCGATCGCGGCGATCCGCTACACCGGGTTGCCCTATGCGAGCTATTACGCCTCGAAGGCCGCGCTCAGCCATCTCACCCGCACCACCGCCGTCGAATACGCAGGCAAGCGCATCCGCGTGAACGCGATCCTCCCCGGCCTGATGCAGACCCCGATGGTCGCCCGGGCGGCGGGCTTCGCCAGCGCCTACGCGGCCGCCGATGTCGACGAGATGTGGCGGGTGCGCGCCAGCCAGGTCCCCATGGGCATCGGCGGCGACGGCTTCGACGTCGCCTGGGCGGCCGTCTACCTGGCGAGCGACGAGAGCCGCTATGTCACCGGCATCGAGCTCGTGGTCGACGGCGGCGTGAGCCAGAAATATGCCTGAGCCGGGAAACCGCGGTGGCGCCCGGCCGTGCCCGATCTGCGGCCAGCCGGCGGTGGAGGAATTCCGCCCGTTCTGCTCCAGGCGCTGCGCCGACATCGACCTCAACCGCTGGCTCTCCGGCGTCTACGCGGTGCCGGCGGTGGAGACCGACGACGAGGAGG
>Ga0209415_10010755_pt1 | contig 15492 bp, 11 predicted proteins | sample PeaSoiSIISIP2007_FD_187696 | JGI IMG/M metagenome (GOLD analysis project Ga0209415, IMG submission 187696) | Peat soil microbial communities from Weissenstadt, Germany - SII-SIP-2007 (SPAdes) (version 2) | ecosystem: Environmental > Terrestrial > Soil > Wetlands > Peat | place: Germany... | reverse complement strand
TACACTAGCATCAGTTCTCTGTTTACTGCCTTGGGAATGAAGATCTCGGCTGCGATCATCACCTACAATGAAGAGCGCAACATTTCGAGGGCGCTCGAAAGCCTGCGGTGCTGCGATGAAGTTGTGGTGGTGGACAGCGGATCGACGGATCGGACGGTGGAACTCGCCACCAAGCTCGGCGCTCGGGTGATCGACAGCAACTGGCGCGGCTACGCGGAACAGAAGAATTATGCCTCCAGCCAGTGCCAGCACGATTGGGTATTGTCGCTGGATGCCGACGAGGCACTGAGTGAAGCCCTGGAAGGCGAGATCTGGCAGATCAGGAAGAACGGCCCTCAGTTCGACGCTTACACCATGCCACGCCTGGCGCAGTACCTGGGCCGCTGGATACTCCACTCGGGCTGGTATCCGGACCGCAAGGTTCGGCTCTTCGACCGGCGGAAGGCCCAGTGGGTGGGCAACTACGTCCACGAGTCAGTCGTAGTAGGAGGCAACATCGGTCATTTGAAATCCAACATCCTCCACTTCACTTGCAGTTCGTTGTCTGAGCATCTAAAGACCATGGACCGCTACACGACGCTCGCGGCCGAGCAGTTGGTGGAACAAAAGACGCACGTGGGCTGGACGCAGCTTGCACTTGTTCCAGCCTGGACGTTCTTCAAAACATACGTTCTTCGCCGCGGTTTCTTGGACGGCATGGAAGGTCTCGCGATTGCGCACATGGCGTCGCTGTACAATTTCTTAAAGTACGCAAAAGCCAAGAACATGAGCCCGCGCAGGTAACGACCTGAATCCGAGGAAAGATTTGATGTGTATTTTCGAGAGGCCCCGCGCTTGATCGTAGCTCTATTGGCCGCGTTGTTTGGCCTGCTCATCGGCAGTTTCCTGAATGTCTGTATTTATCGCATGCCGCGCGATCTGTCGGTGGTGAAGCCGCGCTCGTTTTGCCCCGAGTGCAATCAAACCATCGCCTGGTTCGATAACATCCCGCTGCTCAGTTACGCCCTGCTGGCCGGGCGCTGCCGCCGGTGCGGACATCGCATTCCCGTGCGGTATCCGGTTGTGGAATTGCTGACCGGCGCCGCTTTTTTTTGCGCATTCTGGTTCCTCGGGACAACGCTGGCCGCGGCCAAATTCGCGGTTTTCGGGGCCATTATGATCGCGCTGGTGTTTTCCGATCTCGAGGAGCGCATTCTGCCGGATGAATTTACGTTGGGAGGAACGGTGCTTGGCGTCATCTTCGCGGCGTTCGTCCCCGTGAGCGGTGGGATCCTGCTGCTGATCTTCTATTCCTCCAAGAACCAGTGGTTGGTCTCCGTATGTGACGCACTGTTGGCCGCGGCAATATGCTCCGGTGCATTGTGGGCCGTGCGTGGGCTCTATGAGAAGATCCGCAAACGCGAGGGGCTAGGATTGGGCGACGTGAAAATGGGCGCCATGATCGGGGCGTTCCTAGGGATTCAAGGCGCGATACTCGCGCTCATGGTCGGCTCTCTGCTCGGCGCTATCGTCGGTTTGTGCTACATCTGGTTCACCGGCAAGGATGCGTCCACGTACGAACTGCCGTTTGGCACGTTTCTGGGCGCGGCGGCGCTCGGCGTCGGCTTTTTCAGCGAAGTAATTTTCAACTGGTACAACCGGCTGGGCGCGTAGCTTGCCCGCGATCCTCATCTTCGCGATTACGTATCTGGTGCTCGCGATCGGCCGTCTGCCGGGCTTTCGCATCGACCGTACGGGCGCAGCCATCATCGGCGCAAGTTTCATGGTGGGCGTGAACGCCCTGTCGCTCGACGAAGCTTACCGCGCGATCAATCTCGATACCATCATCCTGCTGTTCGGCATGATGATCGTGGTAGCGAACCTGCAACTGTCGGGCTTCTTTTCCCTGGTTTCGGAGCGTATCGTGGAACGCGCGCATAGCCCGCTGCTGCTATTAGTCGCAATCGTGGCGGTGTCAGGCGTCTTCTCGGCATTCTTCGTCAACGACACCATGTGCCTGGTGCTGACGCCACTGGTGATCGAAATCGCTGAGGCGCTCCGCCGCAATCCGGTGCCGTACCTACTGGCCGTGGCAATGGCGGCCAACATCGGGAGCGTAGCCAGCATCACTGGAAACCCGCAGAACATGATGATCGGAAGTTTTTCGGGGATACCTTACCGGCATTTTCTGGGAGTGCTGGGGCCGGTGGCGGCGGTTGGGCTGGCGCTGGCCGTCGCTGCAGTGTTTCTGAGTTATCGCCGTGAATTTGTGGCCGGCGCCTCGGTCACGGTGGAGAAGCGGGCGATGCCCATAAATCGCGGGTTGATGTGGAAATCGCTAGTGATTGCGCTCGCGATGATCGTGATGTTTTTCGTCGGATGGCCAGTGCCCAAAGTGGCGATCGTGGCCGGCGCGGTCCTGTTGATCACGCGCCGCGTGCAACCTGAGAACGTTTATCAGAGGATCGATTGGCCGCTGCTGGCGATGTTCGCCGGGCTGTTCATCGTGATCGCCGGGGTGGAGAAGACTTCGCTCGAAACGGAACTGACGGCGCTCGCAGGACGGCTGCACCTGGACAATACGTTCCTGCTCAGCGGAATTACCATGGTGCTCTCAAACCTGGTGAGCAATGTACCCGCGGTGCTCGTCTTCAAACCGTTCATCGGCAGGTTGGGCGATCCGAACCGGGCTTGGCTGGTGCTGGCAATGGCGTCGACACTGGCCGGCAATTTGACCGTCGTCGGATCGGTGGCAAACCTGATCGTGATCCAGCGGGCGCGCTACAAGGTCCGAATCGGTTTCTGGGAGTATTTTCGCGTTGGGGCGCCGCTGGCGGTTGCGACTACCTTGCTGGGCGCGGCCTGGATCGCCTGGCGCGGTTACTGAGTATTCAAAACATTTTCGCTTCAAAATGATCTATCCTGGTGGCGTGATGCCCTGGTTTGCCTTTATCGCTGGACTGCTCGCCGGTGGTTTTATTACCGGTCTTTGGATGCGGGCACGGCTGGCGCGTCTGGAGGCAGCCAAGCAGTTTGCCGAGTCCGGTGTCGCGAAATTGCAGGAGACTTTCCAGGCGCTCGCCGATGCCGCTTTGCGGTCCAATCAAAGCGCGTTTCTGGATGCGGCGCGCGCCACGCTGGAAACCACGCGCACCGCCATGTCGGGCGACTTGGCCCAGAAACAAACTGCTATCGAAGGCGCCATAGGAGGCATGGTCCGGCCGCTGGCCGATTCACTTGGCCGGTTGGAAGGGCACGTCCGCGAACTGGAGCGCGCCCGGGAGAAGGCTTTCGGAAGCCTGGGCGAGCAAGTGCAAACGCTGGCGCGCGAAACAGCGACGCTCTCCACCGCTTTGCGGTCGCCGCAGACTCGCGGCCGCTGGGGCGAGGTGACGCTGCGGCGCGTGGCGGAGCTGGCCGGAATGGTCCACAACTGCGATTTTTCCGAACAAGAGACGCGCGAGGGCGACGGCGCGCGCATTCGTCCGGACATGATCGTGCGCCTGCCCGGCGATCGCTCACTGGTGGTGGACGCCAAGGTTCCGCTCACCGCGTATCTTGACGCCGCGGGAGCGCAGGATGAAGCATCGAGAAAGGCCGCGCTCGTCCGGCACGGCCAGCAAGTGTCTGAGCATGTCCGGCAGCTGGCGAGCAAACAATATTGGAGCCAGTTTCAGCCGGCACCGGAGTTAGTGGTGCTGTTCTTGCCGGGCGACCATTTCTTCAGCGCCGCGTTAGAAATCCGGCCGGATCTGATCGAAGAGGCGCTGTCGAAGAAAGTGGTGATCGCAACGCCGGTGACCCTGATCTCGGTGTTGAAGGGGATTGCTTACGGCTGGAATCAAGAGCAGCTTGCCGAAAACGCCGAGGAGATTCGGCGCGTGGCTTCTGAGATGTACGAGCGCGTGCAATTGGTGCAAGAGCACTTTTCGGATACCGGCAGGCTTTTAGAAAAAACCGTCGAGGCGTATAACCGCTCCGTGGGATCGTGGGATTCGCGTCTAGTTCCGTCGCTGCGCAAGATGCGCGAACTCGGCGTGTCGCAGGGCGAAGAACCCGAGGCGCCGGAGCAGATCGATTTGTTGGCGCGGCGACCGCGCGCGGTGAATGGATTCTGAGTCGTGATCTGAGGGAGCGGATGTCCCTCAGGACATGTCGATAATATCGAAGCTGAAACGCTCCGGCGGAAGACAAGAAAGCGGCGCAGGGCTCAGGTGCGACCACGTCTCAAAAGCCGTCGTCGCAACGCTCGAGTTCAGATAAAACAGGAACTGATTTGAGAAGCAGGAGATGGGCGGGGGCTGGCGAAAGGTGAGCCGCATTCCGACTGCTTTTTCGAACTCGACGCCCTCGGCCGGGACGGCCTTGTCTTCCAGCAGCATCACAAAACTAGAGCGTCCGGCGTGCGGCCAAACATCGGGCCGCAGCAGATTGCGAAGCTCCAGCCGCGCGCCAAAGGTGATCTCGCACTGCCGGATCCATTCGAGGATGCTGTCGCCCCACTGCCATCGCGTCACGAAACGCAGATACTGGTCGGCCAAGTTGATCGCCAGATCCATTTTGCGGCGATCCACTTCGAACTCCGTGACAGGACAGTCAAAAGCGGGAGGCGCAATCATGTCTTCGGCGTCGATCAGGTCGTTGGCCATGCCAACTACACGATCCAGGCGTCTGACGTTGGGGCTGGTGCGAACCAAGAGCGGGGGGAGCTCGTGGGTCTTTTCCCCGGGAACTTCTACGAACTTTCGGTCTCCGACAATATCCATAGTGACGACCTAATCTCCTTATCGACGACCAGGTCGCATGCTTTCACCATATATTGACGTTCCCGGAATCGCGGGGTTACAAGGCTGCCCGGCTCAGGCGGAAACGATACAACAGAGTATGAACAATTCTGCTAGATTTGTTGGCACTTGTAAAGAGGGTACTTAGAGTACTTAGAGACCCTGCGCTACAATTCGGCTGTCATGTACGCGTTTTCATGATGTACTGCGACGTTAGCCTGCCGGTACCGCTCGATCAGGCGTTTACCTACCGGCTGCCCGAGACGATGCAACATCGGGTGCAGCCTGGCTGCCGGCTTTTGGTTCCGTTTGGATCGCGGAAACTCACGGGCATGGTACTCGCGCTTGGGCCGGATGCGCCGGAGGGGCCGGACTCTGCCGGGGTTCGGGAGGCATTGCGGCTGATCGACGAGGAACCAGTTCTCGACGCCGAACTGCTCTCGCTGGGCCGCTGGATCGCACAATATTATTGCGCCCCGCTGGGCGAAGTGCTTCGCAGCATGACGCCGCTCAGTGGCGAGGTTCGCAAAACCAAGCTCTATTCGCTCACCGACGCCGGGCGCGACACAGCTCGGCAACTTCTGTTGGGCGCCGCCGAGGAAGATGCGACGCTTCAAATACTTCGGTTACTGGAAGCGCGGCCGCTTTCGGCATCCTATCTTCAAAAGAAGCTGCCAAATGCCTTGAGTGTGATTCGCTCACTCCAGAAGAAGGGGTTCGTCGCGATGGAGGACCTGGAAGCGCAGCGCGATCCGCTGCGGGCCTCGGCGACGAGGCTGCGCGCGTCGTGGCTCAAGTCTGTGCCCGAAGGTGTGAAGCCGACTAAGCGCGAACGCGAGTTGCACGCGTACCTGGAATTGCACCCGGGCACGCACAACCTGGAGCAGTTGGAGACGTCGGTCAAGGGCGCCAGCCAAGCCGCGCGTTCGCTGGCGCGACGCAACCTCATCAGGCTCGAACCGGAGGCTCCAACGGGCGTCTTCAGCTCCTATGTCCCACCCCGTACACTCAATCCACATCAGCTTGAGGCGTACCAGCAGATCGAAGCGATGCTGCTCGGCGGAAAGTTTCATACCTTTCTGCTCGAAGGCGTGACGGGTTCGGGGAAGACCGAGGTGTACCTGAAATCGATCGACGCCACGATCGCACTGGGCCGAAGCGCGTTACTGCTGGTGCCCGAGATAGCTTTGACGCCGGCGGTTGCCGGCCAGTTTTTCCACCGCTTTGGTGACCGCGTGGCGATTCTACACTCTGCCTTTCATGACGCCGAACGGGCCGAGCAATGGCGCCGGATTCGGAGCGGCATCGCGACCGTGGTGGTGGGCACGCGCTCGGGCGTATTCGCGCCGGTGCAGAAGCTAGGGCTGGTGGTGATCGACGAAGAGCACGACCAGAGCTACAAACAGCAGGAGACGCCGCGCTACAACGGCCGGGATGTGGCGATCGTTCGGGCGCGAGGGGCCGGAGCGGTGGTGGTGCTCGGCTCGGCCACTCCGAGTCTGGAGAGCCGCTACAATGCCGAGCGCGGCAAGTACACGCTGATCCACCTGCCGGAACGAATCGAGCAGCGGCCGATGCCGGACGTCGAAGTGATCGATATGCGGCAGGAGTTCTTGGAGACGCGCAAGATGGCGACATTTTCGCGCCGGCTGGTGGAGACGATCGCCGAGCGGTTGAAGAGCCGCGAGCAGACCATGCTGCTACTCAACCGGCGCGGGTTTTCGAGCTTCGTCGCGTGCCGCGCGTGTGGCGAGCGCCTGGAGTGTGTCAATTGCGCCGTGACACTCACCTATCACCGCCGCGACCGGCGCATGCTCTGCCACTACTGCAACTACGCGCAGAAGGTTCCCTCGGTCTGCCCGAAGTGCGGTAGCGAATATCTGAATTTCATTGGGACAGGCTCCGAAAAAGTGGAAGAAGAGCTGCATCGCGATTTTCCCGAGGCGCGGATAGCCCGGATGGATCGTGACACAGTGAGCGGGAAGCGCCATTTCGAGAGCATCCTGCATGGATTTCGCGAGGGGAATTTCGACATTCTGGTCGGCACGCAGATGATCGCGAAAGGGCACGACATCCCGAACGTGACGCTGGTAGGCATTGTCTCGGCCGACGTGGGGCTGGGGCTGCCGGACTTTCGCGCAGCCGAGCGCACGTTTCAGCTTTTGACGCAGGCAGCCGGGCGGGCGGGGCGCGGCCACCTGCCCGGAATCGTGCTGATCCAGACCATCAATCCCGAACACTACGCGGTACGGTTCGCCTCAGAGCAAAATTACGAAGGGTTTTATCAAAAGGAGATTCAATTCCGCAAGCTAATGCGGTATCCGCCGTTCGCGGCGCTGGCGAATGTGCTGGTGCGAAGCCCGAAGCAGGAAGATGCGCTCGCGATGAGCGCCGAACTTGGCCGCGAGCTCGATCCGGCGCCCGAAGGCGTTAAGGTGCTGGGGCCGGCGGAGGCTCCGGTGCCGAAGCTCAAGAGCGAATTTCGATATCAGTTGTTGTTGAAGGCAGCCGATCGGAGGATTCTGAATGAGACGCTTCGGGATTTGCAGCGGTTCGCTCGGGATCAAAAATGGCCGGCAACCGCGCTGGTTATTGACGTTGATCCGCTGACGCTGTTGTGACTAGCAGACTAAGGTGGCCCCTGTGAGTCCGAGGTGGCGATCGGTGGACCAGCAGGTTGTAATTCTCATGGCCGTCATGAGCGCTAGTCCGTGTGCGTCGGCGAGGGTGAGTTCCTGATCGCCAAATTTCCTAACGATTGCACCTGTTTTCTCGATTTCGGTTCCATCGAAGGCCGCAACACGAATAGGCAAAACTTGTGTGAAATTCAAGAAGGACAAAGCGCGATGTCGATCATAGCGCCTGAGAAACCAACCATGGCCTTCCGCGATCACCAAGGCTGAGGTAACAAGAGCCGGCGGATCCGCGAAGAGGCGTTTGAATGTGGAATGATAGCTGTCCGTTGAATCTAGAAATGCGATCAGGGCTGACGTGTCGACGTAGCTGTCAGTCCTTCGAGCCATAAACGATATCGTCGATATTTTGGCTTGAGTTTGAATCTCCCGAAGCAACCATACCTGCGTACCGCATCCAGGGCCGTTCGGTTGAGACGGGAAGCTTGTCGCGGACGGCGCGGCGCACAAATTCTGCCACAGAGATGCCGAGCGCTTTTGCTTCCTTCTTGGCGAGCGAGTACTCCTGTTTCTCGAAGCTCACTTGGGTTCGAATCATGTTATCATCCTACGCATCTATGATAACACTAGCTGCGAGTCCGACTCCGCTGCGCGCTAGCGTGCTTACGCGTGGGCCGGGCAGAATGATGCCTGCGAGATTCAATGGATCGGCGTTGGCGACATCGAGCGGCTCGTCCGATTGCCCCTCCGCCTGCTGCTTCGGGCGACGGATCGCCCGCAGCAGATCCAAGGCTTCGGGGCGCGCAAACTGCTCGCCGCTGAATCCGGAGACGAAGCGTCCGCCGCGAATCTCGCCCTGCGCTTCTTTGCGGCGCAGTACAGGCAGCAGATCGCGCCAGGGCGGCGCCAAGCTCTCGCGCGCGAGCAAATCACGGAAGAGCACGCCCCACCGCGCGAGGAGTTGATCGGCGAAGGCGACGGCGCGCGCGTCGTTGGATACGACATTGGCTGCAAGTCGCACGAGCGCCCATCGTCCAGCGGCATGTCTCGGGCGGGCCAGCCTTCCCCGCCCTTCTCCGCGACGGCGCTTGGGATCGACGAGCGACCGGAGATTTTCGAAGCCATCGGCAGTCACCAGGCCGGCCGCCACCAATTCCCAAAGTCCATCCTCGACTTCGCTCGCCAGCCGCCCTGTGGCTCGGACCAAGTCAGCGAAGAACGACGCTCCGCGTTGCTCGATCTGGGACAATACTTCGCGGGCGGCATGGGAGAGAGTCGGGGCTTTCGCGTCGGGATCCGGCGCTGTCAACCAGTCGGCACTCTCGCGCAGAAAAATGGCGATCGGCGCGGTGCGCGTCGGCCTGACCCGGCGCGGCTCCGCAGCTTCAAAGGCTGGATGCGGCGACAGGCGAGCCCACATCACTTCGCCGGAAAGACACAACTGGTCGAGAAACTCGGGCTCGTAGCGAGCTACGCGTCGCGCCAGCACCTCGGACTCCCAGGCCGCGGCAGAGATTTCGTACCCCTGCAATTGCTTGATGATTTGCAGCGTGCCATCCACGCCGTGCAGGCGGCTCCCCGGAACCAAGTGCTGCCATTGAAACAGGAATCGTTGGAATTGTGCGGCGGTGACCGGCTCGATTTCGCGGCGTAGTTGGCCCAGCGTCAGGCGATGAATCCGCGCCAGGACACGCCGATTGCACCATTCGGTTACGCCCTCCGGCAGTTCAGGCGTGAAGCGGCCGCGCATCACTTGGCCTTCGGATTCGAGCTTCAGGAGCGACGATTCGATTTCGTCCATTGGAAACGCGAGCGTGCCCGCCAGGGACGCCGCAGTCACCGGTCCCAGCGACTCCATCCAGCCCCGCACGGTCGCGAGCACGTCGCTCGTTAGATGCAGCCGTTCGGTCGCAACCCAGAAGCGCTTGTTGCCGCGTTCCGGGCCGCCGCGTTCGATGACGCTCGCGCGGCCGGTGACCGTTAGCTGCATGAAAAACTCGCGCCACTCATCCACTGGCGGCAATGTAATCAGGCTGAGCAGCGCGTCGTGCAGTTCATCGGCGTCGCGAACGTCGGGCCAAGATTCGGCCGCCACGGTAGCGATTGCCGCCGGGTCCAGGATGCCCGCACCGCCGGAAGCGTCCGTACGCAGAGTGCGCCGCAACTGGACGGCTCGCGCGCGCCGCTCTTCCAAGGGCGCGTCGTCCAGATAGGCGTATGGGTTGGCATTCAGGATCTCGTGCGAAAAGGGCGATGGCTCGGCGTTGTCGATCGCAACCTTGCGGATGGCGCCGGATTCCATATCTTCCAACAGGCGCGTGAGGCCGTCCAAATCCATCGCCTCGTGCAGACAATTGTCGATAGTCTCTTCCACCAGTGGATGGTCGGGAATGCGAATCTCCCCGGTCAGGTTCTCCGCGCACGCCACTTGATCGGGAAATACGGACGCCAGCAAATCTTCGGCGCGCATGCGCTGAATGGGCGGGGGAACCTTGCGACCGCCTCGGAAGCGGGGGATGGCCAGGGCACGAGACGCATTCCAACGCCAGCGCGCGGTGAACATGGGCGCATCGAGCATGGCTTGCGTAAGTACGTGTGCGACGCTCTGCGGCTTCAGGAATTCGAATACCAGTTCGAGCGGAAAGGCATGCTGTTCGGTGAGCGAAATGTTGATGCCGTTGTCGGTGGCCGCGGCCTGCAGCTCGAAGTTGAACGAGCGGCAGAAGCGCTTGCGCAGCGCCAGTCCCCAAGCCCGATTGATGCGCGATCCGAAAGGCGCGTGAATCACCAGTTGCATCCCGCCGCCTTCATCGAAGAAGCGCTCGGCGACCACGGTCTTTTGGGTCGGCAATGCGTTGAGCGAAGCCGCGCCTGCAAGCACGTAGGCTACAGCCTGCTTGGCGCCGCCTTCATCGAGTCCGCAATCGTCCATCAGGAATCGCAACGCACGATCCGGATGCTCCGCGATCTGTTCCCGCACGCCTCCGACAGCTTCCGAGAGCTCGAACGTGCGGCCCGGCGCTTCGCCATTCCAGAACGGAACCGACGGCGGCGCCCCACGCGCATCCTCGACGCGCACGCGACCCGGCTCCACTCGCTTGATGCGCCAGGAACTGGTACCGAGCAAGAAGACGTCGCCGGCCAAGCTCTCGACCGCGAAATCTTCGTCCACCGTCCCGACCACCTTGCCGTCGGGTTCGGCAACCACCGAATAATTTGCGGTGTCGGGAATCGCACCGCCGGAAGTGATCGCAGTTAGGCGGGCGCCACGGCGGCCTCGAATGCGCCCGTTCACCTGATCGCGATGCAGGTACGCGCCACTGCGGCCGCGCTGCGTGGTTATCCCGTCCGAGAGCATTTCGACGATTGCGTCGAAGTGTTGACGATCGAGATCGCGGTAGGGATAGGTGCCGCGGACCAGCCTGTAAAGGTCGTCCTCCTGCCAATCGCGAGCGGCAGTCTCGGCGACAATTTGTTGCGCCAGGATATCCAGCGGAGCTTTCGGGATTTCGAGGCGATCCAGTTGACCGGCACGAATGGAGCGCACCAGGGCGGCGCATTCGATCAGCTCGTCACGCGTGGTGGCAAAGATTCGGCCCTTCGGCTTGGCTCCCACCCAATGTCCGGACCGACCTACGCGCTGGAGCGCGACAGCGATTGATCGCGGCGATCCGATTTGACACACAAGATCCACTGAACCAATGTCGATGCCCAATTCCAAGGACGCCGTCGCCACCACCGCCCGCAGTTCGCCGCTCTTGAGCCGCGCTTCGGCGTTCACGCGCAACGCTCGCGAAAGGCTGCCGTGATGCGGGAGCACCATGTTCTCGCCCAGGCGTTCGGCCAGGGCATGACTCACCCGCTCCGACAGGCGGCGCGTGTTCACAAACACGAGCGTCGTTCGATGAGTCAGAATCAGCTGGGCCACGCGATCGTAGATCTCGGCCCACATTTCGTTGCTGGCCACCGGGCCCAATTCGTCGCGCGGCACTTCCACCGCCAGCTCCATCTCGCGGCGATGCCCGATGTTAATGATGCGTGCGTCCGGAGAAAGGTACTCGGCAACCTGTTCGATGGGCTTCACGGTCGCCGAGAGCCCGATGCGTTGCGGCCTCTTAGCAGCCGACCCGTCATTTGTACACAGAGCATCCAACCGGGCGAGCGACAACGCCAGGTGCGATCCGCGCTTGTCGTCGGCAACCGCGTGAATCTCGTCTACGATCACGGTGCGCGTGCTCGCAAGCATCGCGCGCGACTTCTCCGCAGTCAGCAAAATATAAAGCGATTCCGGGGTGGTAACCAGGATGTGCGGGTGCAGCTTGCCCATCCGCTGGCGCTCGGAAGCCGGCGTGTCCCCAGTCCGGACGACCGTTCGGATGGGCGAAAAAGGAACGCCTTGGCGCGCGGCCAACTCCGAAATCTCCGCCAAAGGGACTTCCAGGTTCTTGTGAACATCGTTGCTTAATGCCTTGAGCGGGGAAACATAAACAACTTCGGTCTCATTGGCGAGTTCTCCGCTGCGCGCGGCCCTCACCAGCCGGTCCAAACAAATCAGAAAGGCGGCCAGCGTCTTGCCGGAGCCGGTGGGGGCGGAGATGAGCACATCGTGCCCGGCGCGAATTTCAGGCCATCCCAGGCTCTGCGGCTCGGTCGGCGCACCAAAACGAGTGCTGAACCATTCCGCGACTAGGGGATCGAAATCAGCTTGTGACGCCGCTGTAACGCGCAATTGTGATGCCATCTGGTAACATTAAACCTCAGCGCAACACCGCTTGGATAGGCGTAGGCCCCGATGACAATCCGCCTCGTATTTCGATGCTCCGGCTGTGGATCAAAATCGTTCCGTCCCTCGTCGCGGTGGACGTTCATGGGCACTTTACTGAAGAAGATCGGGGTAGCTCCGCAACGTTGCTTGCGATGCCGTCGCCGCTTTTACCTTTATCGTCCCGCCATCCTTGAGTTGCTTCTGAGGGCTCTAGCCGGTTCTCCGGCGCGGCCCAGGGCGGCGGAGACGACGGACGTGGTCTGGAACAGGTTGGCCGAAGCCGATCCACGAGAAGGCGGTTCGTGATCGCTGGCCGGGTTATGCTTCTACGTGCCGGTCGGCCATGGCGAGAGCTTCATCGAGGGCCTTCACACCCAAATCGATGTCTTGCTTCTCGATGATCAGCGGCGGGGCAATCACGAGGTGGCTGATCCAGGCTTGCACCGCCACTCCGCTCTTCATCATTTCCGCCGCAACCTGATCCACCACCAGCGGCTTGCCAGCCAGCTTGTCGGTCTTGGTGTTCAGCGGCTCCTTAGTCGCGCGGTTCTTGACCAGATCTACGGCCCAAAACATCCCTAATCCGCGCACGTCGCCGACACAAGGATGCTTTGCCGCGAGCGCCCTTAGCTTTTCGCCGAGGTACTCGCCCGTGGTACGGGAGCGCTCCACCAGATTCAATCTCTGCATCTCGCGAATGGTTGCGACGGCGGGAGCGAGCGTCATCGGATGCGCCTCGTACGTGTGGCCATGCGCGAAATAGTGATCGTCGAAATAGGCCGCGATCCTGGCCGTAGTAGCACACAGCCCAAGTGGAACATAGGCGGACGTGATGCCTTTCGCGGTTACCAGGATGTCCGGCTGAACGTTCCAGTGATCCACGGTGAACCAGCGCCCCGTGCGTCCCCAGCCGCTCATCACCTCATCGGCAATCAGGAGCACGTTATGCCGGTCACAAATTTCACGCAGCCGGGGAAAGTACTCGGGGGGCGGCACCAACACTCCGTTGGTCCCCACAACAGGCTCCACGAGTACCGCCGCCACATCGCTTTCGTTCTCGATCATGTGCTCCAGGTAGTCCGCGCACGCGATGTTGCATCCCGGATATTCGTGCTTAATCGGGCAACGGTAGCAATGGACCTCGGGAGCGAATATTACACCCTGGCCTTTGCCGCCGGGCTCCATGGGCCAGCGCCGGGGATCACCGGTCGCCGCGATGGACGCCATCGTCGACCCATGATAGGAACGATACCGCGCGATGATTTTCGTCTTGCCGGTGAACATGCGGGCGATTTTGATGGCCGCCTCATTGGCCTCCGTCCCTGACGTCGCGAAGAAGAACTTCACCAGTCCCTTGGGAAGCACTTCCAGCAGCAAACGGCTCAGCTCAGCTCTGGCGGTGGTGGCATAACCAGGCGCAATGTAGGGCAGCGTCCGTGCTTGCTCAACTATGGCTTCGATGACGGCCGGATTCTTGTGGCCCAGATTTACGCACATCAACTGAGACGAGAAATCGAGATAACGTTTCCCGGTGCTGTCGATGAAGTGGCAACCCTCGGCGTCCACGATGTGCAGGGGAGACCAATTCTTTTGATACCGCCAGGTGCCGTAATTGAGCTGCCGGGTACTGTCGACCACATCCTGGGAGGAAAGTTGTTCTAGCGAAACGCTCGACATGTTTTTATAAACCTTACCTAGATTGTGTCATGTTGTCAAAACACCTTGGCGGCGCCGGAACGCCGGAAGGCGAAATAGATGGGAACGCCGATGAGAACGATCACCAGGCCGGGGAAAGTAGTCGCGGGACGGTACACAAACAGGATGGCCAGGATCACCGCGGCGCTCAAAATGTAGAGTGCAGGTACCACGGGATATCCCCAGGCTCGGTACGGGCGCTCCGCGTCTGGACGAAGGCGGCGCAGGCGGAAAATTCCGGCGATGGTGAGGATGTAGAACAGCAGAGCGGCGGAAACCACGTAATCGAGCAGATTGCTGTAGAGATTCCCAAAGGCGCCGGTGGAAGGATTGTACGTGCGGACCAGAACCAGGAAGCCGGCCCATGCGCCCTGCATCACGAGCGAGGCACCAGGAACACGCGCTCGGTTGATGCCAGCGGCGCGCCGGAAGAACAGGCCATCGCGCGCCATAGCGAAGTAGGCTCGAGCGCCCGACATAAGCATACCGTTGACACAACCGAATGCCGAGATGATGATGACAATCGCCATTAACTGGGCACCGACTGACGGCAAGACCGCTTGGAGCATCGCGCCCGCGACGCGATCCGAAGGCGCGTGCTGAATTTTCTCGATAGGTAGCACGGCCGCGTAAGCTAAATTGGCGCAGACATAAAGAGCGATCACCAGGGACGCGCCCAAAGCGAGCGACAGGGGCACGTTGCGGCGCGGGTTCTTCACTTCGCCCGCGGTAAACGTGATGTTATTCCAGGCGTCAGCGGCGAACAGCGAACCAACTTGCGCCACACAGATGGCCGCAATCAGCCCAAACATGGTTTCTGGCGTGATTCCCGGCGCCACAGGAGTGTAACCCTGGGGCTGCCAGGGGTTGGCAAAATTCGATTTGCCCCCCAGGCTCCAACCCACAATTCCCACCACGATCACGCCGAGCAAAGCAGCAAGCTTCGCGGAGGTGAACGTGTTTTGAATTAACCGGCCGTAGTTGATCCCGCGCGCGTTACTCCACGTCAACAGCGCGATGACTAACACACCGATCAATTGGGCCGTCGACAACGAAATCGCGTAGCGGCTGGTCACATGAATCGGTGGAACGATGTACGAACTTTCCGAGATGCGCGGCCACAGAATCCCAAGATAGCGAGCGAACCCCACGCCGACCGCTGCAACGGTTCCGGTCTGGATCACCATAAACAGGGTCCAGCCGTACAGGAATCCGCACAAAGGGGACCAGGCCTCGCGCAGATAGACATACTGACCTCCGGCCCGAGGCATCATCGCGGCCAGTTCGCCGTAGGATAAGGCAGCGGCGACGGTCAGCAAACCGGTGATGATCCAGGATGCCAGCAGCCATCCAACGCTGCCCACCTGCCTCGCCATGTCGGCGGAAACGATGAAAATTCCCGTTCCAATCATGGAACCGGCCACGATCATGGTCGAGTCGAAGAGGCCTAGGCTTTGTTGGAGGCCGGCTGTGGAAGCACCGGTTGAAGAAGCTGCCAAGACTGGTTCCCCGTTCATATGACGATGCGATGGTCCATCGTACCAGCTTCCATGGCCGGCAGCAGCATTTTCTCATTGAAGAATGAGCCTGAAGGCGGGAGCGAAGCGATCCGCAGACAGGGTCTCCTTTCTTGAGT
>Ga0209415_10010754_pt1 | contig 15493 bp, 14 predicted proteins | sample PeaSoiSIISIP2007_FD_187696 | JGI IMG/M metagenome (GOLD analysis project Ga0209415, IMG submission 187696) | Peat soil microbial communities from Weissenstadt, Germany - SII-SIP-2007 (SPAdes) (version 2) | ecosystem: Environmental > Terrestrial > Soil > Wetlands > Peat | place: Germany... | reverse complement strand
CCGGGTGCTGCAGGAGAAGACCTTCGAACGGGTCGGCGGCAACAAGCCGGTCAAGGTGGATATCCGCATCCTGGCCGCCACCAACCGGGATCTGGCGGCCATGATCACCGAGGGCACCTTCCGGGCCGATCTCTACTACCGGCTGTGGGTGGTGCCGATCATGATCCCGCCGCTGCGGGAACGGGGCGGCGACATCATCGCCCTGGCCGACCACTTCGTCGCCAGCTACGTGAAGGAGTACGGCAAGGAGGTCAAGCGCATCAGCACCCCCGCGCTGGACATGCTCATGAGCTACCACTGGCCCGGCAACGTGCGGGAACTGGAGAACGTCATCGAACGGGCCATCCTGCTCTCGGACGATGATGTCATCCACGGCTATCACCTGCCGCCGTCGCTGCAGACCGCCAAGCATTCCGGGACGGTGTTCCAGGGCAACCTGGAAGCCCGGCTCGACGCGCTCGAATACGAGATGCTGGTGGAAGCCCTGAAGAACGCCAAGGGCAACATGACCAAGGCGGCACGGGACCTGGGCCTGACCAAGCGGATGATCGGCATCCGCATGAGCAAATTCAACATCGACTACCGGAACTTCCGGCGGGGCCTGTACCCCGCCCAATCGCTGAACCCCGCCTGAGTCGGCCGCGCCCTGGAGTGCCCATGCTTTCCCGCGATCATCGCCAGTATTTCGCCTATGGCGAAAACATGCATCCGGAGGTCATGGCCGCCCGCTGCGCCGGGGCCGAGGTCCTGGGGATCGGACGTCTGGACGGGTTCCGGTTGGGGTTCTTCAACCACTCGGGCCGGTGGGACGGCGCGCTGGAATCGGTGGTGCAGGAGCCCGGCAGCACGGTGTTCGGCGTGCTCTACCGGCTGGAATTCGGCGAAGGGGAAACGCTGGACGACTACCTGGACGCGCGCCTGGACGGCCTCGGCAGCCACTTCCACTACCCGGTCGACGTGATCCTGGAGGATGGATCGTGCACGGATGCTCTGATCTACATGATGTCGGACATGGGCCCGGCCCGGGCCCCCAGCGCCGAGTACCTGGGTCTCCTGGCGGAGGCGGCCCGGCTGAACGGCTTGCCCGGGCCCTACATCGAGCAGCTCAGCGCCCACGCTTCCCGCCCGGCCCGCTACCCGGTGCCCAGGACCGGCCAGGGCCCCGCCGCGGGCGGGTGCGACGGCTGCGGCGACTGGCGGGACGAACTGCGGGAGCGGGCCTGACCCGAGTACTCGGAACGGAAATTGCACAACCCATAGCAAAGGGGAACCCCATGAGCCTGGACCTGCCACCCACCACCGAATTCACCGATCTGGCCGAGGAGATGGCGATCCGGCGCGCCGAGATCCGCCGCCGGCTCGGGCTGCCGGCCGTGTCCAGCGCCGACACCGAGTGTCCGCCCTCCGCCTGCGCCAGTTGCGCCAGTTCCTGCCATCCCCGGCCGGAGGTGGGACTGCCGCTGGCGGAAAGCTACGAGGCCTGTTGAACCGCACCGTTCGAGGAGGCATCCCATGGCCTGGCTGAAGCATCTGATCGATTTCGGCGTACTCGCCATCCTGCTGGCCATGAGCATCGCCGCCTTCGGGATCTTCCTGGAACGGCGGCTGGTCCTCAAGTCCGTCCAGGTGGAACAGTTCAGTAACCGCAAGGAACTGGAGCTCGCCCTCACCCGGCGGCTGCACCTGATCGCCATCATCGCCAGCAACGCCCCCTACATCGGCCTGCTGGGCACGGTTCTGGGGATCATCCAGACCTTCGCCCTGATGGGCGCCGATGGGCAGATGGAGCCCGGCCGCATCATGTCCAGCCTGTCCCTGGCGCTGGAGGCCACCGCGGGCGGGCTGCTGGTCGCCATTCCCGCAGTGACGCTCTACAACCTGCTCCTGCGCCAGGTGAAGGTGCTCCTCATGCGCTGGGACATCTGCCATGGATAAGCCGGAGTTCGCCCGAATCCGCAGGGACATCGGCCATGGATGAACAGGAATTCGCCCAACTGAACATCATCCCCCTGGTGGACGTGATGCTGGTCCTGCTGACCATCGTCCTCACCACCTCCACCTTCGCCGCCCGGGGCCGGCTTCCGGTCGATCTGCCCCGGGCCAGTCACGCTGGCCCCGCGGCAAACCCCCTGCCCGGGGCCCGGAACCCCACCGTGATCGAGCTCGGCAAGGACGGCGCCATCGCCCTGGACGGGGTGCCCATGTCCATGGTCCAGCTGAGCGGGCGACTGGGCGCAATCCAGGCTTCCAGGCCCGTGCTGATCCGGTCTGACCGGGGCATCCGGCTGCAGAGCTTCATCGACCTGGTGGACCTGCTCAAAGGCCTCGGCTTCACCCGGGTCAGCGTGCAGACCGAAGGCGCCCATGCGGCCTGAAGCCAGGACCCTGTTCGCCTCGGCGGTCCTCCACCTCCTGCTGGTGGGGGGCGGACTGGCGCTGGCGCGCCAGCTGCGGCCGCCTGCGCCGCCGCTGGACCTGGATCTGGCCATCCTGCGCGAGGGCGCGCCCGGGGCCGCGTCGCCGGTGCCCCCGGGTCTTGGCGCCGCGCCCGGGGCCGCCACCACCGCTCCGGCCGCACCCTCGGCCCAGGCGTCCTTCTCGTCTGCGAGTGCCGCTCCGGCGGCCGCCCCCGGTCCCGGCCCAGGAAATGAGGGCACGTCCGCCCTGTCGGCCGGCGAGACCGGGACAGGTACCGGCCAGGCGCCCGGGACGGGGAGCGGGACAGCTTCAGGAGCGGATACCGGGCAGGCGTCCGGAACGGTGACCGGGCAGGCATTCGGGACGGGGACCGGGCAGGCGCCAGGGATAGGTATCGGGCAGGCATCCGGGACGTCCTCCGGCGCCGATCCGAGCCGGCCGCCGGGATCCAACGCCGGCCTGGAGGTGCTGCGGGCCATCTACCTTCAGGAGCACTTCAGCTACATCCGGGACCGGATCGCCAGCCTGCTGGTCTATCCGCGCCAGGCGGTGAAGGCCGGGTGGAGCGGCAAGGTCTCGGTGCTGTTCCGGATCCAGGAGGACGGCCACGTGGACGAGGTCCGGATCGCCAAGGGCAGCGGGATCCCCCTGCTGGACCGCGACGCGGAGGAGACGGTACTCCGGGCCGCGCCGTTTCCCCGCCCCCGGGTGAGCGCCCACCTGGTGATCCCCGTGGAATACCGCCTGGACTGAGGGCTTCCCCGGATTTGATGTGATTCAAATGGATTGCCTCTTAATCCTCTTTCTAAAATTGTCGAATCCTGACCGATCTTCGACGTGATTGACGAATCCATCAAGGCCTTCTAATCCAGGACTTAAATGAGTCGAATCGGAATCCATGGCCCATCCCTGAATAATTATGTCGAATGACCTAGCTCCGAGTAGGTTAAATAACTAATTAATTCGCCCAATGCCATGCGCTCCAGAAAGGGATTCGCGCAGCCGGCTATCTGTCCCTGCGATAGGGGGTGCTCATCAGGGCATTGACGATGGTTTCCACCAGGTTCACCGCGCCTTCGAAACCTGCGTAGCCCTGATCACTGATGTGGATGGCGTCGAACACCGGATAGGAGACCCGGATGAGGGGAATCCCCAGCTGTTCGGCGAGGCCCCGATCGAACGAAGAGCCGAACAGCATGACCGAACGGCCGTCCTCCGGCTTCCGCCCGGCGGCTTCCACTTCCATGCCCAGCTCCCGCTGGAGAAACAGACCCAGCGCGATTTCCCGGGCTCCGTCCCCGGAAAAGGCCACCGGCATCCCGTAGAACTTCTGGATATGTCCGGAGGCCTGCTTCAGGCGGCTCATCGCCCGTGCTTCCTGTCTGAGCAGATGAGGTCCCGGAGCCTGGCCCAGGGCTTCCGCAACCGTGGTCGCGAAGGCGCGGCTCCCCTCCAGGCCGTACGGGTGCTGCACCACCACGAAGGGCGTGCCGAACCGGTCCGCCAGGAGGGCACCGATCTCCTCGAAGCCCGCCAGGACCACATTCAGCGCTGCCCCGGGCGCCGCCATCAGCCGGCTGAAGGTATCGTGGGGGATGAAGGCCTGGACGGGGATGTCCGGGCCCAGGAGGCGGCGGATGGCGTGCAGATCCGCATCGCTCTGGAAGTCGTCCTTGAAGCACCCCACGATGTTGACAGCGCTACCCCGGACCGCATCCGGGGCCGGCATGACGCGGATGAGGGCTCGGAGGGCGTCGAGCATCCCGGAGCGCATGTCGCCCTTGAACCCGGCGGACTGGACCAGGATCACGGGCTTGGTGGCCGGGCAGCGCCGGAGCGCCGCCTGCAGATCGTCGCCCATCATCTCCGGGACACAGCCGCTCAGCACAAAGATCGCCGCGGCATCGTACAGTTCGAGCGCGTGGCCCAGCCCCTTTTCCAGGGCGTCCATCCCGCCAAAGACGATGTCGGCCTCGTGCAGAACGCTGGAGGCCTGGCGGATATCGTTTGCCCGGGACGGCAGATGGAAGGCCAGGGTGCCCCAGTTGCATCCGGGCGTGGAATGGATCAGGAGGGCCGCGTCCTGGACGCTGATGGCGCTGCGGTAGGCGCCGAATAGCCGGCAGCCGCATGAGGATTCCAGACGTTCCGGGGATGCCATGGGTTTACCTCCGCCGGGTCCACATCTCGTCCCACATCTTCATGGAACCGCATCGGTTGGTTTCGTCGGACGGGGGGCCTGGGCGGTCCGGGCAGCCCGGGGCGCCGGTGGCCCTGGACGGGGCACCGGCCGGACGTCGCGCGCAGGCGGTCCCCCCTTCCGGGTCGGTCATGCCGGCCTGAGTGATCGGCTGCCGGAGCCGGTCGGTGATGAGGTACTCCCGGCGCGGCAGGGCGCTGATGCCCTCGGCCAGGTGCGCCACGGCCATCCGCAGCCCGGCGAAATCCAGGGGCAGCTGGTTCCGGGCATCCCGGATGAACCGGGCCTCGGCGGGGCGGAAGGGCAGTTCCTCGCCGCCGATGACGAAATCCACCTCCGCAGCCATCGCCTGGAGCGTGGCCGCGCCGGGATTGATCAGCAGCCTAGCCCGGCTGCCCGCCTTTTCCAGGGCGATCCGCATGGCGTCCACCAGGATCCCGGCCAGGTCCGGGGTGATGCCTTCCGCGTCCAGGACCTCCGGCGCCATGGCCACGCATACGTGGCTCAAGGGCATGGCGAACACCCGCTCGTACTTCTCCACCAGGAAGGGGATGGCCCGGTAGTCCGAGGACACCAGGGCGTAGCGGAAGCCGCTCAGGTAGGCCCGGTCCGGCCGGAGCCCATCGGTGGCCTCGGCGCCGCGGTCCGCCAGGGCGTCCAGGCCCCGGCCCTCTGCCCCCAGGGCGCCGGCGATGGCCCGGTACAGGCGCTCGATGCCTGCTTCGCCCTGCCAGAAGTGCGGCGCGCCCAGCGCGAAGTACGGCGTGCCGAACCGGCCCTGCATGTACCGAGCCCAGGCGACCCTGCGGCACAGCAGGTTCAGGCCGGCCCCGGGCGCCGCGACGATGTCCCGGGTGCGGCCATGTGGAAGGACCGCGTTGATGCCGATGTCCAGGGCTGCCAGCTCCCGGGTCATCCCGTCGATGAGCGCCGGTCCGGTGGCACCCCAGGCCAGACTGCACAGGTTCACCGTCCGCGGCTGGGCCGGACGGGCTTCCATGACCTGGTCCACCATCGCCTTCATGGCCTCCCCGAAGCCGCAGCCACGCAGGCCGGCGTCGCCGCCGGGATCGGGCACCATCAGGTGGGCGACCCGGTGGGCCGCGTCCCCCTTCCGGTCTCGCTTGTCCGGGTGGGAAAAGGTTTCGGAGCGGATGGCCACCAGCCGGGTGGGCACCTTGCCGCGGAGTTCGCCCACCACGGCGTCCAGGTCCGCCTGGACCATGTCGATGGAGGTGGACGGCACGATGACGATCATCGCCGGGGCGGCGGTGGCCACCGTGTCCAGGATGGCGGCCCGGAGCTTTCCGGCCCCGCCCAGGATGAGATCCCGTTCCTTCAGGTTGCTGCACCGGGCCTCGTAGACCGGGAGGTAGTCCCGCTGGCAGTTGTAGCGGTAGTGGAAGCCGCAGCCGGCCGGGCCATGGATGATCGGGATCGCGTCCTGGATCTCGCCGATGGCGTAGATGCTGCCGGCGACCTTGCCGCTGATGCCGACCTCGTGGGCGCCCGGGTTCAGGCCGGTGTAGAACCGGGCTTTCTGGTAGTCCCGTGGCCCCATGGTCATGCGCACAGCCTCCGGCGGCGCCTGGAGCCAAGCCCCAGGACAGCCAGGAGGCTTGCCAGAACCAGGCCAAGTCCCAGAGGCCGGCCGCGGAACCGCGCCTCCCGGTCGCCCCGCTGCGCCTCCTGGATCCCGGTCACCCGCCCGTCCAGGATCGCCGCGACCTCGTCCGGGCTCAGGTGGCACCGGTAGAAGCGCGCATAGTAGTCCCGGACTTCGGCCGCCAGGTCCAGGTCCCGGAACCGGTCCGGATAGAACTGCTTGGCAAAGTATTCCATCAGCAGCACCCCTTCGCTGTCCCGGTCCCAGTAGTCCACCCCCACCGGCAGGCCGAACACGTGGCCGGCCTGGACCGCGCGGACGCCCTGCCACCGGGGATCGCCGGTGACCATACGGGTGCCATAGGTGCGCACCGAATCCGCCAGGTAGGAATGCCCGATGAACACCATGTCCGGGTTCCAGCGCAGGATCTGTTCCATGGACACCGACCCCCCGCCTCCCTCGGTGAGCTCCCGGGTCACCATACGGCCGCCCGCCAACTCCACGTACCAGGGGGCGTTCTCGTACTGGCCGTAGCTCTGGGTGGAACTGGGCCCCATGACCCCGTACACCCGGGGCCTCTGCGCCAGGGGAATGTCCCGGACCCGGTCCCCCACGAACTTGATCCGGGCCTCGTAGTAGGCGATCCAGTCCGCCGCCGCCCGCGGCGCGTCGCCGCCCAGGGCCTCGCCGTAAAGCCGGACCTCGTCCTCCACGATGCGGGTGAAGGCCTCGGGGGTCTCCACCCGGCGGCTGCGCTGTCCGCCGAAGGCCAGCGACACCAGGGGCTTCAGCCCCAGCCCGGACATCCGTTCCAGCTGCGGGGGGCTGTTCCGGTAGAAGATGACGTCCAGGTCCCGCCGCAGCAGGTCTTCCAGGTTCGGCACCTGGGTGTGGGCCATGGCGGTGTATTCGGGGCGGTGCGGATCGACCCGTTCGGCCCAAAGCCGGTTGGAGGGCGCGGCCAGCACCACCTTGGCGCCCTGGCCCAGCAGCAGGACCTTTTCGTAGCTGGTGCCGGCCAGACAGGCCACTCGCGTCACCCGGTCCGGGAGTTCTACCTGGCGGCCGGCGAGATCCGTCACCCGCCGGGTGCCGCCGGCCGCCAGCACCGCGCCCGCCAGCGCCAGGCATAGCGGGAGACGGAGCCGGCGGACCAGGCGGGGGTTCACAGGGAATACTTCAGGGACAGGGCGAGGGTCCGGGGCTCGCCGAACTGCAGCCCGTTCCGGCTGGTGTACGAAGCCCAGTAGGCCTTGTCGAACAGGTTGTCGACCTTCAGGCTCACCTGGGCCTGGTGGTCCCAGAGCCTGGGCGCGAAGCGCAATCCGGCGTCGAAGGTCGCATCGTCGCCCAGATAGTGCGTGTCGTAGTTGTCCGTGGGCGCCTTGCCCACATAGTTGGCGCCGCCCTCCAGGACTAGGTCCTTCCGGCCGGCCAGCTGGTATTCCAGGTACAGCCGGGCCACCAGCTCCGGGACGCCGAGCGGGGTCTTCCCGTCCAGGGCCGGGTCGGCCGTGGCCTTGTCCACGGTGGCTTTCAGCCAGGTGAAGCCGCCGACCAGGGTCAGGCGCGGGGCCACCTTCCCGGTGGTGGTGACTTCGAGCCCCTGATGCACTTCGCGGCCGTCCTGCTTGTAGACGTTGTCCGCCGGGTCCAGTTCGGCGTTCACCTTGTCGATCCGGAACAGGGCCACGGCGATGGAAAGATCGCCCGGGGTGGCCTTGAGGCCGAGCTCATACTGCCCGCTGGCGCTGGGGGCGAGGATCTGGTTGGCGTTGGCCGCCGTGTCGGGCGCCTGGTCCCCGAATTCCAGGCCTTGCATGTAGGAGACGTAGGTGGAGACCACGGGGGTCGGATGGTAGGTCAGGGCGAAGCTCGGGCTCCACTTGGCGGCGTCGAAGCGCTCGGTGACGGTGTCCGTGGTGGTGTCCTCGTACAGCTCGTGGACGAAGGTTTCGTTGGCCCCCACCAGGGCCGACCAGGCCGGGCCCAGGGTGATCCGGTCGCCGATCAGCATGGAGTTGTAGTACCACTCGATGTGGGACACTGGGCCGTCCGGGGTATCAATGGCAGGCCGCGCCGCGCGGAGCGGGCCGCCCAGGCTGGAGCTGCCCAGGTTCTGGGACGAGCTGGCGGCGTCGTCATCCTGCTCGTTGCTGCCCCAGTAGCCCAGGGACAGGACGTGTTCCAGGCTCCCGGTGGCGAAGCGGGCGTCCAGCATCGCGCTGCCGGTCTTGGTGTAGTAGTGCTCGGGGCCGAAGAACCGGAAGGTCTCCGAATAGTCCCCGGCGTTGTCGGTCAGGGTGGATTTGAGCGTCTGGTCGTTCCACCACATGTTCGAGAAGTTGTAGTCGGAACGGAATGTGAACGTATCGTTGATGCGGTCGTCCAGGGCGAAGCCGGTCTGGTTGCTCACCACCTTGTTCAGGGTCCAGCTCTGGCCGTAGGCCCGGGTCGGATCCGGCGTCGCCGGTGCCGCCACCCCCGAGGCGAGCAGGAACTGGGCCTGGGCCCCCTGCTGGCGGAACTCGGAATGGTAGAAGTGCGGGCTCAGCACCAGGTCGGGGGTGATGTGCCAGGCCATGCAGGCGGACAGCATGTTGCTGGTCAGCTTCTGCTGGTCCACGAAGGTGCCGCCATCGCTGTAGAACGCATTGACCCGGTAGTCGAGCCGGTCGCCGGTGCCGGCCAGGGGCCCGCCCACATCGCCGGCGGCGAACACCTGGCCGCCGCCATAGGTGCCGGTCCTGAAACTGGCCACCGGCACAGGGCCGGCCTTCTTGGTGACATAATTGATGACCCCACCGGGGTTGACATAGCCGTACAGGAAGGCCGAGGGTCCGTTGAGCACCTCCATCCGCTCCACCCCTTCGACCAGGGGCATGTTGTAGGAATTGGTGTACAGGCCGTCCCGCAGGTAGGAAACCTTGAACCCCCGGATGAACGCGTCGTTCATGCCGCGGGCATCGGTCAGCTGGGACTGCCCCACGAACACGCCCGGGTTGGTCTTCAGCGCGTCGGCCATGGAATGGGACTCGGTGTTCTCGATCAGTTCGCCCGAGGTCACGTTGAGGGAATACGGGGTGTCCAGGAACGACAGCTGGCCCAGGGGGCCAACCGCGTCCGTGCTGGTCTGGTAGCCGCCGGAGGCGGCACCCTCCACCTCCCGGTGCGCCTTGACCTGGACGGGGGCGAGTTCGATCCCCCCGGTCGTCGGTCCATCGCCGGCAGCCTGAGCGTTGGAACCGGCCAGCAGCGACCACGGCAGCAGAGTGACCCAAAGGTAGGAATTGATTTTCATGGCTGTCCTTTCAAAGAACGTGCAGGCTCAGACCGGTAAGGGCAAGGCCCATGCCAGCACCCGCGCCCAGTGTTCATGCGGGTATGGCCAAGGTTTCCGGAATGGATAAAGCACCTTCAGGTATAAAGCACCCCTAGGTGACTTCCAGACCGGGTCCCAGGCTGCCTGGCAACCTGGCCGGCACGCAGGTCCTGCGCCCTCCCTCCAGGGACAGGATGCGCACCTCCACGTCATAGAGCGCCTGCAGGTCGCGGGCGCTGAGCTCGGCCACCGGCCCCGCCCGCAGGATCGCCCCGGCGCGCATCAGGACCACCCGGTCCGCCACGGCCAGGGCATGGTCCGGGCAGTGGGTGGAGAACAGGAAGGTCAGGCCCGCCTTGGCCAGCCGGGCCAGGCGCTCCAGCAGCTTGATCTGGTGCCCGTAGTCCAGGCCGTTGGTGGGTTCGTCCATGAGGAAGACCTCCGCTCCCTGGGTCAGGGCCCGGGCGATGAGGGCCAGCTGCCGTTCGCCGCCGCTCACTTCAGTGTAGGGGCGGTCGGCCAGGTGGCCGATCTCCATCCGGTCCATGGCCTCGCGGGCGATCCGCCGGTCCTCGCGGCCGTAGCCGCGGAACAGGCCGCGATGGGCCATGCGGCCCATGAGCACCACGTCCTCCACCCGGTAGCCGAAGGCCTCCCGATGCACCTGCGGCACGTAGGCCAGCTCCCGGGCCAGGTCCCGGCGGGACAGGCCGCGCAGGTCCCGGCCGCGGAAGCGGACACTGCCCCCGGACGGCTCCAGCAGCCCCAGCAGGAGCTTGAGCAGGGTGGTCTTGCCGCAGCCGTTGGGGCCCAGCAGGGCGGTGACACCGCCCTGCTGGAGCTCCAGGGAGACCCGGGCCAGGACCGGACGGCCCTGGTAGGCGAAGGAGGCCTGGTCGAGGCTGAGCAGCGCGGTCATGACCAGCCCTTCCGCGCGTTCCGGAGCACCAGCAGGAAGAACGGGATGCCCACCAGGGAGGTGGAGATGCCGATGGGGACCTCGGATGTGAAGCTGAGCCGGGAGACGTTGTCCACCACCAGCAGGTAGCTGGCGCCGATCAGGGCCGAGGCGGGCAGCAGCGTCTCGTTGTCCGGCCCCAGGAGCATGCGGGTGATGTGCGGGATGATGAGCCCCACCCAGCCGACGGCACCGGCCAGTACCACCGTGAGCGTGCTCACCAGGGTGGCGCACAGGATCACCCCCCAGCGCACCCGCTGGACGTTCACCCCCAGGGCCCGGGCCTCCTCCTCGCCCATGCTCAGCACGTTCAGGGAGCGGGCGCTGAGCACCAGGCCGGCGATTCCGGCCAGGATCGGCAGCCCGGCCCGGAGCACCAGGGCGCGGTCCGCCAGGGAGAGGTCGCCCATGAGCCAGAACGTGATGGCGGGCAGCTGGGTCTCGGGATCCGCCACGAACTTGACGATGGAGACCAGCGAGGTGAAGAAGGCCGCGCTGATGATGCCGCCGAGGATCAGCATCAGCGCACTGTCGATCCGGTAGATCCGGGCGATGAGCACCGCGGCGCCGACCGCGGCCAACCCGCCCAGGAAGGTGCAGACCTGGACCGCGAACCAGGATTTCAGGAACACCATCGCCAGGACGGCGCCGAAGGAGGCCCCGCCCAGCACCCCCAGGAGGTCGGGCGAGACCAGGGGATTGGCGAACATGGCCTGGTAGGCCGCCCCGGAGATGGACAGGCCCGCGCCCACCAGGACCGCGGTCAGGATCCTGGGCAGGCGGACCGCCAGGACGATATTGTCCAGGACCGCCAGGCGCTGGGCCGTGATGCCGCCGCCTCCGCCGCCCAGCCGGTGGACCAGGAACCAGGCCACCTCCCCCACGGGGAGCGGGTACTTCCCGAGGCTCAGGGAGACCAGCATGGCCAGGGCCAGGATCGCAGCGCAGGTCAGGATCGGGGCGAGTCTCATGGATGGGGGATCTCCCGGGCCGTGCGGTGGCGTTTCCGTCCCGGGCGGTAACTTCCGCGCGTGAAAGCACCGGGAGGTGTCTTTGCGGTCAGGCCCCGGATCGCCCAATACGGCCCAGGAGAACGCGATTTGCAGGTGGCATGACTTGTGCCACTTTGCCCCCGAACCGCAGCACCCGCTCACCCGGAGGTCGAGGATGGACCCAAGCAGCAACGATGTCCCGCGCAAGCACCCCTGTTTCGAACTGGGCGCCAAGGCGACCCACGGCCGCCTGCACCTGCCGGTGGCCCCCCGCTGCAACGTCCAGTGCCTGTTCTGCAACCGCAACGAGGATTGCGTCAACGAAAGCCGGCCCGGGGTCACCAGCCGGATCCTGACGCCGGCCATGGCGGTCGATCACCTGCGCCAGGTCCTGGCGGTGGAGCCGTCCATCTCGGTGGTCGGCATCGCCGGACCCGGCGATCCCCTGGCCAATGCCGAGGCCACTTTCGAGACCCTCCGCCGGGTGCGGGAGGAGGCCCCGGACATGCTCCTCTGCCTGTCCACCAACGGGCTGGGCCTGACCCCGGAGCACATCGAGCGGATCGCCGAACTGGGGGTGAGCCATGTGACCATCACCATCAACGCGGTCGATCCGGAAATCGGCCAGCAGATCTATGCCCGGGTGCGGGAGGAGCGGGTGCTGTTCGGACGCGCCGGCGCCGAGCTCATCCTCTCCCGCCAGCTGGCGGGACTGGCGGGGCTGAAGGCCCGCGGCATCCAGGTGAAGATCAACACCGTGGTCATTCCCGGGGTGAACGACCACCACGTGGGCGAGATCGCCCGGGTCGTGTCGGAACTGGGCGCCGACTTCCACAACTGCGTCGCGCTGCTCCCCACCAAGGGAACCCCGTTCGCCGCCCTGACCGAACTGACCCAGGCCCAGATGACCGCGATCCGCGCCCAGTCCGAACCGTTCCTGCGGCAGATGACCCATTGCACCCGCTGCCGGGCCGACGCGGTGGGGCTGCTTGGCAAGGACCGATCGCTGGAATTCGCCCCGCCTCACCTGCAGGCGGACATCCTCACCTGGGCTGGGGAAGGCCGCCCCAATGTGGCCGTGGCGACCGGGGACGGGTTGCAGGTGGATGTCCACCTGGGGGCTGCGCGCAAGTTGCAGATCTGGGATGACGGCCCTACCGGGTTCCGGTTCCTGGAGGAGCGGCCCTGTCCCGAAGCGGGCGTGGAGGGGCGCTGGGACCTCCTGGGACAGAGCCTGCAGGACTGCCGAGCCATCCTGGTGGGCGCCGCCGGGGAGACCCCGCGCAAGGCGCTGGAACCCCATGGCCTCCTCACCCTGGCCATGACCGGGAGCATCGTCGACTGCCTGGAGAAGGTGTTCCGCGGGAACGTCGCCCGGGCCCTGCTGGAGCAGCGCCAGAAGGCGGGCAAGGGCTGCGGCTGCGCCAAGGTGGTCCCGCTGGTGGGCCTGGCCGGGTGAGGGTGGGCCGGCCGACCCCCATGCGACAACCGGGCCGAGCCCGGAGGTCGCGTGGGACTGTGCCCGCCCTTCAGGTGCCGCAGCCGCCGCCGGGCCCGGCACAGGATTCGCCGCACTTGAAGGGACGATGATGTTCCAGCGGGCCGGGTTCCTCCCCCGCGAACAGGGTGCCCAGGGCCACGGTGATCGCCCCTTCCAGCACCAGCACGCGCAGGCCGCTCGCTTCCAGAGTGCGCTGGGGCGAGCCGCCCACACCGTTCACCAGCAGTGCCGTGCAATCCTGCAGCGCCGCGGCCAGGGCGGCCCAGCGGCCGGCCCCGGGCGGTGGCGTGGGGCGCTCCTCCAGGAACACCGGGCCGAAGGGGCCGGGCCGGTAGATCCGCAGGCTGCGGGCTTCGCCCAGGTGCGCGTCCAGCCGCAGCCCGTCCCGGGTCGCCACGGCCAGGTTCAGCCGTGCCCCCTCCGGCGGCGCCAAAGGATCTGCGCCGCCGGCCTCAGGCGGAGCAGCTGCCCCCGCCTGCCCAAGACGGACGGGAGGGTTCCCCCCGGTGCTGCCGTTGTTCTTGTCCTTGCGCATGGCCCCTCCCTTGCATCGGCAACGGCCCCTGATCCGGCCGCCACCTGACGGTGGATGCCCAGAAATGCTGCAAATCCGGTGCCACCCCCAAACTCGCCATTTATGTCGAATACTAGAGCGCCACCTCAGAATTGTCGGAATTAATTTAAATTTATGGAGGGGGAAATGCATTATTCAACAAAAATGTCGTAATATTGGGCCCAGTCGCGCAGCTGTTCCATGAATCGAACCAGCCTTCTATCAGCCTGGAGCTTGGATGAGCGGAACCCCGAGAAGAAAGACCGAGGTGGGTCTCGCCAAAGATCCAGTGCAGGCCCTGCTGCACTTCCACGAGATCGGGATGGATGCCCTGCAGGCCGTATCCCGGATGCTGGCCTACGGCGCAGAGCACAGGGAACTGCTGCAGGAGATCCTCGGCGTGCTGGAGGAGAAGCTGGACGTCTCTCGGGGCACGGTGACGGTGCTGAGCCCCGACGGCGACGGGTTCACGGTGGAGGCGGTCGCCCCGGGCGCGGAACTGCCGCGCCACGGCGCCACCTTCAAGAAGGGCGAAGGTATCATCGGCAACGTGCTGGCCAGCGGCAAGGCGGAGATAGTGCCTCTGCTCAGCCAGGACCTGCGCCACAAGGGCCGGGTCCACCATCGGGACGGGGACAAGGACGTGAGCTTCATCTGCGTGCCGGTGCGGGTGGGCAACGACCCCGTGGGCAGCCTATCGGTGGACCTGCCGGCCCAGGATCTGCCCCAGCTCAGGGAGGTCGCGCGGGTACTGGAGATCGTGGCCTGCCTCATCGCCAACGACATCAGCAACCGCAGGATCGCCCGCATCTGGCGCGAGCATCTGGAGCAGGAGAACCAGCGCCTGCGCACGGAACTGAGCCACCGCTTCCGCCCCGAGAACATCCTGGGCGACTCCTCCGCCATGCGGCTGGTGTTCACCCGTATCCACCAGGTCGCGGGGAGCGCCACCACTGCCCTGATCCGCGGCGAGTCGGGCACCGGCAAGGAACTGGTGGCCTCGGCCATTCACTTCAACAGCCCGCGGGCCGCCAAGCCCTTTGTCAAGGTCAACTGCGCGGCCCTCAGTGAAGGCCTTCTGGAAAGCGAACTGTTCGGCCACGAGCGCGGGGCCTTCACCGGCGCGCTCACCACCCGCATCGGCCGGGTCGAGGAGGCGGAAGGCGGAACCCTGTTCCTGGACGAGATCGGGGAGTTCTCCAGTGCCATCCAGGTGAAGCTGCTGCGGATCCTGCAGGAGCGCGAATACGAGCGGGTGGGCAGCAACAAGACGCGCAAGGCCAACGTGCGCATCCTGGTCGCCACCAACCGCGACCTGGAGAAGGCCGTGGCCGATGGCCTGTTCCGACAGGATCTCTACTACCGGGTGAACGTCTTTCCCATCCACCTGCCCCCGCTGCGGGATCGCAAGAGCGACATCATCCTGCTCACCAACCACTTCGTGAAGATCCACGCCAAGCTGGCCGGCAAGGAAGTGCGGCGGGTCAGCACCCCGGCCATCAACATGCTCACGGCCTACCACTGGCCCGGGAACGTGCGGGAACTGGAGAACTGCATCGAGTTCGCCCTGCTGCTCTGCCATGACGGGGTGATCCACGGCCATGATCTGCCGCCGACCCTGCAGATGCCGGAGGATACCGCTTCGGTTGGCATGTCCGGGATGCTGCACGAGCGGATTGCCAACCTGGAACGGGACATGATCAGCGACGCCCTCAAGCGTTCCGCGGGCAACGTCAGCGCCGCGGCCCGGGAGTTGGGCACCAACGAGCGGGTGCTGCGCTACAAGATCGGCAAGCTGGGCCTGGTCAAGCGTTGACTGGCCCGCCTTTTGCTTCGATCTTCGCGCATCCAGAGGAAGGAGCGAGCTCATCGACCAGCCTGCCGCATCAGGGGCCAAACTCGCGGCGCCGCCCCCCGGACGGCCCTACCATCCTATCGCGCCC
>Ga0209415_10010753_pt1 | contig 15494 bp, 14 predicted proteins | sample PeaSoiSIISIP2007_FD_187696 | JGI IMG/M metagenome (GOLD analysis project Ga0209415, IMG submission 187696) | Peat soil microbial communities from Weissenstadt, Germany - SII-SIP-2007 (SPAdes) (version 2) | ecosystem: Environmental > Terrestrial > Soil > Wetlands > Peat | place: Germany... | reverse complement strand
GCCGCGTTGGACGCGCTGCGCGCGGAACTCGAGGCCAAGGGCGCTCCGGTCAAGGACGGTTCGTGGGGCTACCGGCTCCTGGTGGTCGATGATCCCGACGGCAATCAGCTCTTCTTCAACTATCCGGCCGAGACTAAATCTGGCGAGACTGCTAGCGATGGAGCGTAATCATCCCGCCTCGCCGACGATTGCATAGTCCGCGCTTCTGCAAAAAGCGCGAAGGGTTAGCGCGGCTACTTCAGCTCTTTCTCAATCGCCGCCGTCACTTCCTTCGAATCTGGCGTGACCGCCGGTTCGAAGCGCTGCACCACTTTGCCGTCGCGATCCACCAGGAACTTAGTGAAGTTCCACTTGATGTCGCCCGCAATCCCTGCTCCCGTCTCTTTCGTGAGATAGCCATACAGCGGCGCCTGGTCCGCGCCCTTCACTGAAATCTTCGCGTACATCGGGAAGGTCACGCTGTACTTGCGCGTGCAGAAGGTCTTGATTTCTTCGTTCGTCCCCGGTTCCTGCGCGCCAAAATTGTTGGCCGGGAAGCCGAGAATCACAAATCCCTGATCTTTGTACTTTTCGTAGATCGCTTCCAACGCGCTGTACTGCGGTGTGTAGCCACACTGGCTGGCCACGTTCACGAGCAGGACGACCTTGCCCTTATAGTCGGCTAGTGGCGTCGGCTTACCGTCAATCGAGTTGAGCGTGAAGCTGTAGACGCCCGAGGCTGCAAAAAGCGATGTGGCCATAATCAGCAATACTCCAAATGTAAGAGAGATCCCGAGTTTATTCAGGTTCGTAGGTTGGGCTAAAGATGGTAGTTTCATTCCTGGCTCCTCTGTTGCAGATTTCCGCAATGCGAAGGTTGATTTCTGTCGAGACGAGAACGAAGATACGAGGGAACTGCGGCAAAATGCAACGGAAGAAATGTAAATTCTGTGTTTTCGCCCGGGTCATCCCGGACTAGACGGCGGTTCGGACAGAGGTTTCCTTTACCATTCGCTCCAACAGGCGCATGCGCCTGGCGGGCAGCGCTGCATCAGCGATCTGCGGCCGAACCACTTCACAGCTGCTGACGGAGAGAAACGCGTCTCCCATGCAGTCCAGCGCCGACGCGGAGCGCCCGAGCACCATAAGGAGATATTTCTGAGCGATGGGCCGGTCGGCCGGGTGAATCAGTGCCCACCAGCGCCGAATCGACTCCTGCACCTCAGATTCGCTCTTTTCACCCACCACGAGGGAATCAATTAACCTGTAAACCTTGCTCTTGATGGCCTGATACGAGACGGAAATCTCTTGGGGCATAGGGTTCCTGGTTTGTCCTGTACTTCCGTATAGTGCAATCTGCCCACCAAACCCGTAGACCCCTGTTTTGGCGGGGTTTACGAGGATTCGCACTAACATGAACGTACTATGAATGGAATAAATCAGGTACGGGATATGAATTCTGGAAGGAATTGAGGTGCCAGCGTTTCTCGCATTTCCTTGCGAGAGGTGAGGTCGCCGCTCGAAGCCCCGACGCCGAGAGCTGGGGGCGCCTCCGGCGGGCCCACCCCGGGAACTGAGAGGGCTCCGTTTCCAGAACCGATGGGGACACCATGCCGACGCCCACGAACGGGTTACAATGTGGCGCTCTATTCAACCGGACTTTCCTCGGTTCCTGACCTCACGACCTCGCGGACTTAGGCAGATCTGGAATCGGGCATTCCTCATTACACACGCAATTGATCTCGGAGGCGAAATGAAACGGTGGGCGTGGCTGTTGGCGGTTCCTGTGCTGATCTCGTTCGCGGGGGCGCAGGTGGATGGGTCTCTCAACTCGCAGGCTAGCGCGGCGCAAACCGGAAGTTCGCAGGGTGCCGGACACGACACCGACTCCGGGGACCGGATGTTTTTCCCGCACGACATGTTCTGGGGCTGGGCGCAGCTCGACCTGGCGCCTCCACACAACGAAATTGATCCTAACCTGTGCGCCGGGAACGTCGCACAGTTCGGGGGACTCCAGGACCCTTGCAGTCTGTTCGCTCGCTACATGCTGTCAGGGATTCTCGAAGTTCGGCCCTTCGGCCGCGGCCCACTGCGCCGGTTCATGGTGTATGGCGCGCCGACATTCCTGTTTGGAAAGACTTTGCCGAAAACGCTCTACACCTGGTCCCCCGATGCCATCGGAATCGAACACTCCTGGGGAGTGGGCATCTATCTGAACAAGGGATTCGAGTTTCGCGTAACCCAGCACTTCCTGTTCGACCGCCTGGGCGCGCGCGACAAGAACCTGGGCGGCGCCGATCTGGGCAACAACGGGCCGTGGGGCCGGTACGTGACCGTAGGTGTACGCAAGACCTTCGGCACGCGCCGCTGGTAGCTGGTGTTCGGTAGCGCCGGCACCCCTTCGACTTCGCTCAGGGCAGGCCTTGCCGGCTGTCCCGAGGGCGTCTCGCCCTCGGACACGCTGGGTAATGTTCTCGCGACGCCTAAAGTAACGCTTGAAGTATCGCTTTTTGGGCGGCCTTCAGTGATGCGATAAACCGACCAACCTCAGCCGCGAGGCGGCGGTATGTGAAAGCCCTGCACGGAAGTGCCGGGTAGAGGTCTCAAAGGCGACGCGAGTCCCGCAGGGACGGCACCCGCCAAACCCTACGCCGCAACCGGCAACGCCGGCCGCGTCAAGCGCCGCACCAGCCAGATGACGAATGCGATTACAGCTCCCAACATCATTAGCGGTAGCCCAAAGATCAGAACCAGCCAGCCGCCCCCGCTGAAATTCGTAACGTCGCCTCTCACCGTAGCAGACGCATCGCGGTGAAGTTGGCCTCCAAACACTGTAACGTCGCCCTGCACCTTCGCCTGTTTGTCGAGGCGCACAGCACCGCCAAACGTAACCGCGTCTCCGCCGATCTCACCCTGATCCTCCACCACGATGCTTCCACCAAAAGTGGTGACGTCGCTGGTGACGTGTCCGCGCACGCGCACGCTGCAGCCGAAACACGTCACTTCAGTTGCCTCTTCACCCGGTCCGATGCTGATGTTGTGGCCAAACTGAGTACGATCGTGCGATCCATCGGCGAAGGCAGCTGTAGAACTCGCGATCAGGAGAAGGCCTGCAAACAACCGCAGCGCAAGGCGAACGTTAGAGCTCATATAACCCCCTGGTGGGCGCCAGACCTCGGAATTAATAGGGGATTATGGCACAGGCTGGCAAGAATAATCTCCGGTTTCCACGCCACTTCTTTATAATTGGGGGTTTTCTAACTCTCGGCAGACAATTCTTCATAGCGGAGGTTGTTGGATGGCAGGCTCTTATAACGGTGTAGCGGTACCGGCGGACGGAAAGAAAATCGGTTATGCGAACGGCAAATACGATGTTCCCGACAATCCCATCATACCTTTCATCGAAGGAGACGGCACCGGCCGCGATATCTGGAAAGCTTCGCTACGTGTCTTCAACGCTGCGGTGGAAAAAGCCTATAAAGGCAAGCGCCGCGTCGCCTGGTACGAAGTCTTCGCGGGAGAGAAAGCCAAGGCCAAGTTCGACACCTGGCTGCCCGATGACTCCGTCTCCGCTGTCCGCGAGTTTCGCGTCGCCATCAAAGGCCCACTGACCACGCCGGTGGGCGGCGGCATTCGCTCCCTCAACGTCGCTCTGCGCCAGATTCTCGACCTCTATTGCTGCGTGCGCCCGGTGAAGTATTACAAGGGCGTGCCCTCGCCCGTGAAGCATCCCGAGCGCATGAACGTCGTCATCTACCGCGAAAACACCGAAGACGTGTACGCCGGCATCGAGTGGGAGCAGGGAACTGCCGACTGCCTCCGCCTGATCGAGTTCCTCAACAAAGACATGCTGAAAGGCGGCAAGAAGCAAGTTCGCCTCGATTCCGGCATCGGCATCAAGCCGATCTCCGTGACCGGAACCAAGCGCCTGGTGCGCATGGCGATCCAGCACGCGCTCGAGTCCGGCCGCAAATCGGTCACGCTAGTCCACAAGGGCAACATCCAGAAATTCACCGAAGGCGCATTCCGCCAATGGGGATACGACGTTGCCACGGAAGAATTTCGCGATAAGGTCGTCACCGAACGCGAGAGCTGGATCATCGACAACAAAGATAAGAACTCAAGCCTGACCGTCGCGCAGAACGCGGAAATGATCGAACCTGGGATGGAGTTCGCTCCCCCCGCCTTCCGCCAGGCAGTCGAAAAAGAAGTGAAGCAGGTCCTAGACGCCATCTACGCCACCCACGGCCACGGCGCGTGGAAGAAGAAGATCATGGTCAACGACCGCATCGCTGACTCCATCTTCCAGCAGGTGGTCACCCGCGCCGACGAGTATTCGGTGCTGGCCACGCCCAACCTGAATGGCGACTACATTTCCGACGCCTGCGCCGCGCAGGTCGGCGGACTCGGCATCGCTCCCGGCGCCAACATCGGCGACGGCTACGCCATCTTCGAGGCCACGCATGGCACTGCACCCAAGTACGCCGACAAAGATGTCATCAATCCGGGATCGGTCATCCTCTCCGGCGTCATGATGTTCCGTCACCTGGGCTGGAACGAAGCCGCCGACCTGATCGAGCAGAGTATGGAGCGCACCATCGAGCAGAAAAAAGTTACCTACGACTTCGAGCGCCTCATGCCCGGCTCAACCAAAGTCAAGACCAGCGAGTTTGCCGGACACATCATCGAGAATATGGACGCGGCAGTGCTGGTGTAGCAAGGCAAGACCATGAACCACGGAGGACACAGAGGACACAGAGAATATTCATGGCTTCCTCTGTGAAACTCTGTGTCCTCTGTGGTTAAGCTTTAATTCTTTTTCTTAACGAGGAAATCATGCGAAAAAAAGTAACCATCGTAGGCTCAGGCAACGTGGGCGCCACGGCCGCCCACTGGATCGCCTCCAAGGAACTCGCCGACGTCGTACTGATCGATATCATCGAAGGCGTGCCGCAGGGCAAAGGACTCGATCTGCTCGAAGCCATGCCCATCGAGAAACGCGACTCCCACGTCAGCGGCACCAACGACTACAAAGACACCGCCGACTCCGACATCGTCGTCATCACGGCGGGCATTCCGCGCAAACCGGGCATGAGCCGCGACGACTTGCTCAACACGAACTACAACATCATGAAAGCGGTGGTCGGCGAGGTGGTCAAGCATTCGCCGAACAGCATTCTGATCATCGTCTCCAACCCGCTGGACGCGATGGCGCAGGCCGCCTACAAACTCAGCGGTTTTCCCCGCGAGCGCGTCATCGGCATGGCCGGTGTGCTCGACTCCGCCCGATTCCGCGCGTTCATCGCCGATGAATTGAAAGTCAGCGTCGAAAACGTCACCGCATTCGTGCTCGGCGGCCACGGCGACACCATGGTCCCGCTCCCACGCTACTCCACGGTTGCCGGCATCCCGATCACCGAACTGATCGAGAAGACACGCCTCGAAGCGCTCGTCCAGCGCACTCGCGACGGCGGCGCGGAAATTGTGAAGTATCTCAAGACCGGATCGGCCTACTATGCACCGTCGGCGGCCGCGACGGAAATGGTCGAAGCGATCCTCAAGGACAAGAAGAAAATCCTCCCCTGCGCCGCGTACCTGCAAGGCGAATACGGGATCAACGGCCTGTACGTGGGCGTGCCGGTAAAGCTGGGCGCAAAGGGAATTGAGCAGATCATCGAAATCAAGCTAACTGCAGAAGAGAAGGCTGGTCTCGACAAGAGCGCGGCAGCGGTAAAGGAGTTGTGCGGAGTAATCGGAGTGTAGCGTCATGCGCCTGCGTTCCGTCGTTGCGATCACCAGGCACCGCTAAAGCGGCTCTCGTTCACGCTATACGTGGGAACGTAGCAGTCCACGTCAAAGGGCATCGCGCCGGAACCTTTTGCTACAATTCGGCGCATGCAAACTCCGGCGCGCAGTCGTTTCACCACTCAGCTTTTCGGCCTTCTCTTCGCCCTTTCTGCGCTTCTCCAGGCCCAGTCCGGGCCCATCCATTTCCGTGTCAAGTTGCCTGGCGAAGGGGTCGCACCTTGTTCCGGACGTCTGATCATCTTCCTCTCCAACTCGACCAAGCCTGCGAATGAACTTCGTGCTGGCTTTGGCCCCGAGGCGCATTCCACGTGGATCACGGCGCGTGAGGTCGTCGATCTGGCCCCGGGCGCCACGGTCGACGTTTACGACAACGAGCCTTCCTATCCCACGCCGCTCTCGAAAGCTCCAGCCGGCGACTATCAGGCCATGGCGCTGCTCGACGTCAACCATCACTACGCTTACAACGGCATCAGCGCGGGCGATATCCGCAGCGAGGTGATCCCGCTGAAGGCGCTCGACCCCGCGCACGCGGGCGCCATCGAGTTGACGCTGACCAACGTGGCTCCTGAAAAGCCCGTCCCAGCTCCGCCCGGCAGCGAGATGCTCCAGTTCCAGAGTCCCGCGCTGACCGCGTTCTGGGGACGGCCGATTGAGATGCGCGGCATCGTTCTGCTGCCGCCCGACTACGCCAAGTCCGGCAAGACCTACCCCACGGTCTACTGGACGCACGGCTTTGAGGGTGACCTGGCGATGATTGCGGAGTATGTCGTGCCCATGTACTCGAAGATGATGGCACAGGGCGACCTGCCGCCCATGATCTACGTGTTGCTCGACGAGTCCTGCCCGGGGGGCACGCACGAGTTCGCCGACTCGGCCAACAACGGCCCGTGGGGCACGGCGCTCACCAGCGAATTGATTCCATATCTCGAAAAGAAGTACCGAATGCAAGCCCGACCCAGCGGACGCCTGCTCACCGGGCACTCTTCCGGCGGCTGGGCCGCGCTCCGGCTGCAGGTTGCGTATCCCAAACTTTTCGGCGGCACCTGGCCCACTTCTCCCGATCCTTCCGACTTCCGCAGTTTCACCGGTCCCGACCTGCACTCGAGCCCACCGTCGAACTTCTACCATGACGCGCAAGGGAAGCCCTGGCCTCTGGTCCGCATGAACAATCAGGAGGACTACATGACGCTGGAAGACTACGCGCACCAGGAAGCCGTGATCGGCACTTATGGCGGCCAGATGGCATCATTCGAGTGGGTGTTCAGCCCGCGCGGGAAAGACGGAGCGCCAGAGAGAATATTCGATCGCGCCACGGGCATGGTCGATCCCGAGGTTGCCAGGGCGTGGGAGAAATACGATATCGCCGAGATTCTGCGCCGCCACGCCGACGAACTGCGCCCGCTGCTGCAGGACAAAATTCACCTGACGGTGGGCACAGCCGACACCTTCCATCTCGACCAGCCGGCACACCTGCTCGACGAGACGCTCAAACAATTGGGCATCCGCGCCACCATCACGTTCCTGCCCGGCAAGACCCACTTCGATCTCTACAAAGACGGCTTGGCCAAGCAGATTGCCGCCGAAATGGAGAAAACGGCGGAGCAGGGAAGCGCGCCGTAGCTCAGAACAACGAATTGGAAGACGTCGTCCCGACGGCCCGCGTTTTTCATCAGCGGGCCGAGGGATCTCGCGTGCCCCGCAACCGGTGCGAGACCGCACCAGATCCCTCCCTTCGCCTGAGAATCGGCTCCGCCCGGGATGACCCTATGAGAGTGGGACCAGGACAATCCTCGAAGGTCCAGACCTGAAGTCTCACACCCTCTCGATCGTCACCTTCTTCAGCACCACATCCTTGTTCGGACGATTCTGTCGATTCTGAGCAACTCCTGTGATCTTCACCGCGATGTCCTGCCCCTCCACCACCTCGCCAAAAATCGTGTGCTTGCCCGTGAGCCACGTTGTCGGCACCGTGGTGATGAAGAACTGCGATCCGTTGGTGTTCGGTCCGGCATTGGCCATAGCGAGTTTTCCCGGCTTGTCGAACTTGTGCGGCGAACCTTTGGTCTCGTCTTCGAACTGATAGCCGGGACCGCCCGTGCCCGTGCCCTGCGGATCTCCGCCCTGAATCATGAAGTCGGGAATCACGCGGTGAAAAATCGTCCCATCGTACAGCCGGTCTTTCGACTTCTTGCGCGTCGAGGGATGCGTCCATTCTTTCTTGCCCTCCGCAAGATCGACGAAGTTGGCGACGGTCTTGGGCGCCTCTTTGTCAAAGAGGCGGCAAACAATGGTTCCTTCCGAGGTTTCAAACGTAGCATAGAATCCAGGTTGTCGAGTCATAAGATTCCTTTCGAAATTGATCGTTGATAGTAGCGGTGAATATGTGGGGACAGCCGCCTCGGCTGTCTCGCCTGGGCGAAGCCCGGCACGTCTAATTCGAACTGGGAGGCGCCTTTGTCGTTGTTGCCGCAGCAGGCTTCTTCACCGTAGTTCCAGGCCCCGGCTTCGCCGCCGTGCCCGTGCTGCGCACAATGCTGATGTGAATAATCTTCACCGGACGAAACGGCTTGTCCGTCGAGGGATCCCTGGCCATGTGTGCGATCTGCTTCACCAGTTCCACGCTGGCTTCGTCGCACTGTCCGAAAATCGTGTAGCCGCCATTGAGATGAGGTGTTGCCACCTCGGTGATGAAAAACTGTGAGCCATTGGTGCCCGGCCCGGAGTTGGCATAGGCGAGCCGCCCCGGCTGATCAAACAGCAGATCGGGCGATGCCTCGTTCTTGAATTCATACCCAGGAGTACCCGTGCCGTTACCGGCAGGATCGCCACCCTGAATCATAAAGTCAGGAATCACGCGATGGAAGATCGTCCCGTCGTACAACGGTACGCCGTGTTTGGTCGCTCCGCTGACCGGATTCTTCCAGTCCTTGGTCCCGCTCGCCAGCCCAATAAAATTCTCCACCCCAATCGGCGCCTTGTCGGGAAATAGCGTGCAAGTCATTTTGCCCGCGGTGGTATTGATAATTGCCGTCGGCTTCGTTGCCGTGTGAACCACCGGCTTCGCTGTACCACTCGGCTTCGCCGCGGTGCTGGTCTTGGCCGCAGGCGCCGTTTGAGGGGCGGGACTCGCTTGCGCGCAGCCAGCCGCGGCTATGGTCATCGTCACTAAAATCGCGAATGTCTTATACATAAATGCTCCTTGCCGATGGAAGTGTTGCCGGAACCGGCGCAACGTTGCATTGTACGACAGCCGCGGCAGTGGTTTCCTGCGCGCCGAATGAACGTAGTTCCTCAGAACCAGATGACACCTTTCCCGAGGCGTCATCCTGAGCGTAGCCGTTCTTCAGGCGGAGCGAAGGATCTCGCGCGCAGACCCGCGGAGCGTCGGAAAGGTCCCACGCAAGATCCCTCACCCGCCTGAACCGCGCCGGGTTCGGGATGACGCCTTCAAGTGGGGGCCGAAGTTCCGACCTCCACTACCGAAAACGGAGATCTTCTGCGTTAGCCTACTTCAACGCGGTCGCTCCCTGCGCCTGCATCTCATGGCTCACCCGTTCCACTTCGCGAAACACGCGCATCAAATTTCCGCCCAGAATCTTCTTGATGTCCTCAGCACTGTACCCGCGATCGAGCAGCGCTTGCGTGATTTTGGGCAGATCCGCGGCCGAATCGATGCCTTGCGGCGTCGCCCCGCTGACTCCGTCAAAGTCGGAACCCAGTCCCACGTGATCAATCCCAGCAACCTTCGCGATGTGATCGATGTGGTCGATGAGCGACTTCAGCGGCGGGCGCGGAATCTTCGCCGCCCACTCGCGCTCGATACGGTCGACCTCCACGAAATTGACGGGCTTGCCCTGTCCCTTCAAGTCGTCCATATATTTCTGAACGGCGGCAGCCTGATCTTTTGCCTGGGCAATCTGGGCCTTGCGGAAGTCTTCGTCAATGAAGCCGTTGAAAAAATTTACCTGCACTACCCCGCCGTTCTTGGTCACGGCCCGCAGCATGTCGTCCGTCATGTTGCGTGGAGCGTCCACCAGCGCCCGCGCCGACGAATGCGACGCGATCACCGGAGCCTTCGTGGTCGCAATCGCGTCCCAGAACGTCTTATCCGCCACGTGCGAGATGTCGACCATCATGCCCAGCCGGTTCATCTCCAGCACCACCTGCTTGCCGAAATCCGTGAGCCCGTTGTGGTGCTGCACCCTCGCGTCGTCGATGTCTCCCGAAGAATCCGCCCACTCGTTGGTGTTCGACCAGGAGAGCGTCATGTAGCGCACGCCCAGGCGGTAATAATCGCGCAGCAGGTGAATGTCGTTCTCGATCGAGTGCCCGCCTTCAATCCCCATCAGCGCGGCGAGTTTGTGCTCGCGGTGCGCCCGTTCAATGTCCGCGGGCGAGAACGCCATCATCATCCGGTCGGGATGCCGCGCGGCTTGCTCATACACCGAATCGATCAGATCAAACGTATGCCGGGCGAAATGGCCCTGGTTGGTGTCTGGATCCACCCAGATGGAAAAAAACTCCGCGCCCAGGTTTCCGCGCCGTGCCTTGTCGAGGCTGACGTGGCCAATATCTTTGGGATCGGTCGACCCGAGATCGAAGCCCTCGTCCAGAAACCGTTGCGGCGTATCGGCATGCGTGTCGATGACGAGCGCGGAATCGTGAATCTTCTGGGCTCGCGCGCTGACCACGATGTCAGGCTTGGACGATTTGTCTGGGGCCTGGGATGCAGCAAAGGAAGAGACAAGCGTAAGAACCAGCGCAAAACCGAGCAAGAATCTGTTTGTCATAAAGGGATGCCTGCGAACCTGCAGTTGCAAGGCAGTCCCCGATTGTATAGGGACATCTGCCGCGCCACAAAGCCGCGAAGCGGCGAAAGAATGCAGCCCACAGCGCAAGCTGTGGGTGACGAACGGGAAATAGCAAGCCCCGGAGGGGCGAAAGAAAAACACAGGTGAGGAACGGCGTCATCCCGACCGGAGCCGCTTTTCAGGCGGAGGGAGGAGCCTGCCCTTAGCAGCCAGGCGAAAGGATCTCGCCCGCAGTGTCGATAAAATCCGACCGCAACGCCACCAGCGCCTGCTGCACACAAATTTCCAACGGGCGCTCCGTGTCGATCACAATCTTCGGGTGCACAATCGCCTCGAACCGCGCCTTCACCTCCAGATAAAGCTGGAAGTCCCGATTTCCCGCAGGATGCCCTCCGCCATTAAGGTCGCCCGCAAGCCGATGCCGCGCCGTCTCCTCCGAGCACACGCACTCGAGAATGTGCCATGGCTGTTGCAGAGAATCAGCAGCGGCAATCACATTGTCAATCTGATAGCGCCGCGAGAACGGACGCCCATCCAGGAAGATCGCACGCGCCGGGTTGCGCGCCAGAAGATATCGGCCGGTTTCCAGCATCACCTGCAGGCAACAGTCGTCCTGCCGCGTCGAGTATTCGATCTCCTCCGGCAGAAAGATCGCGTGCCGGATTTCATCCTTGTTCAACACCCGTCCCGACGTTCGGGCCGCCAGTTCGCGGGCAAGCGTGCTCTTCCCAGTGCCGGGAAGTCCAGCCATCAAAGCAATCATAAGAAGTGTTTGGACGGAGACCTGTCCGTCGCCTGAAGGGAATCGTAACCGATGTACTGCGGAGGAGGCACGGCCGAGGAAACACTGCGGAAAAATCTGCCTGATCCGGCTAATTGGTCCCGCTGCCGAGCGCAACCTGCGTGTCCACCGGCTTCTCGCGGTCGGGATGCTCGATGGGAACAATATCCTGCGTCTCGCGCCAATCGGTATAGAGCCCGCTCACCATGATATGGAACACCCACTGGTGGCGCTCTTCTTCCGGTTCCACCAGGCCGAGCGCCTTCATGTAAAACAGGTAGTGCTCCATCCAGCGAACCTGGTCCTTGCTCATGCCGCGGCGTTGCAGGTCAACCGTCACGCCCGCCAGATGCGATGAAGCGGTATCGCCGTCGGCCGGAGCCGCGTTGCGGTTGTGCCGCCGCAGCTTTTTCTGCACCTTTACCGTCCGCACCGCCGAGTTCACCTGAATCTGCTGGTGGAAGCGGTTGTAGTAGGCCTGGCTGATGTCGTTGACAAAATCCAGTGTCCACGGCCGGCAGAAGCGCCGCGAAGGATCCAGCCGCGGATCGAAGCGCAAAGTCTCTCCCGCGCGAATCTCCAGCAGGGAACCGTCGGCCTTCAAAGCCTCAAGCTCAGTGTCATTCTGAATGCGCGGCAGGTCGAGCCGGTCGATCTCCGCGTTCTGGATCAGCAGAGATTCGTGCGACGGCCGGAACAACGGATTCCAGCGCAGCCACCGGAAATGCCGGTGGTGCACGTTCGCGCGACGCACCGCAAACGCGCTGCCCGACATCCCTCCGCACACCAAGGCCAGGAGGAGCACAGCCGCGAATTGGAATCGAACGAAGTGTCTCAAAGGTTCACGTATGGGGCGGGCACTCTTGCCACGCCAGTTGCGCGCTCACGAAGTGCTCGTCGTGAGGTAGCGGTTATTCTAAGCCATGCTGTCAAGTGGTCCAACCCGAGACTGCGCCGGACCGTTACTTGCGTACCCAGACCGTCACTTCCAGGGTGGTTACTCGCGACCCTCGAAGGGATACGCCCTAGGGGTTTATCGGCAAATGACGGGCCATTCTTCAGTCCACACCGCAGGCACCTATGTGTCGGGATAGCTTCTACTTAGCGTGATTAAGGGATGCTCAGGTTTCCCAGGTTGGACGATTCCATTGCACACTGACAAAAATCAGCGCCGCAAAAGGTCACCTAAGGCCTGCTTCATGACCTGCCCGCCCACCTCGGAGATGGACTTGGTCAGCGGAATATCCTTGGGACAAACCTCAACGCAATTCTGCGCATAGCCGCATTCCTGTATGCCGCCATCGCCCATCAGCGCCGCCAGCCGCTCCCGCTCCAGCGCCTTGCCTGTGGGATGAGTATTAAATAATCTCACTTGCGCGATGGTCGCCGCCCCGACGAAGCCGGTGCTTTCATTGAACTGCGGACAAGCCTCCATGCAGCAACAACAGGAAATGCATCGCGAGATCGGATACGCGACTTCCTGATCCTCGGCCGACATGCGCGGCCCGGCTCCCAGGTCGTACGTGCCGTCGATCGGCACCCAGGCCTTCACGGCCTTCAGATTCTCAAAGATGACGCTGCGGTCGACCGCCAGATCGCGCACGACGGGAAACTTTGAGAACGGCTCCAGCCGGATCGGCTGCTCCAGATCGTCAATCAGCGCCGAGCAAGCCATGCGCGCCTTCCCGTTAATCAGCATGGCACACGACCCGCACACTTCCTCGAGACAATTCGAATCATAAGTGATGGGCGTGGTCGCCTTGCCGTCGCGAGTGGACGGTTCGGCGGCAATGTCCATCAGAGCCGAAATGACGTTCATGTTCGGCTTGTAGGGAATCGAGAACTCCTCCCAGTAGGCCTTGGAAGTGGGAGTGTTCTGCCGCTTGATTTTGATGATGACGGATTTGTCAGCCATTCGCTCTTAGCCTTTAGTTCAACCTTCGTATCGCCGGGTGCCCCGTCCTTGTCCGTGCGTCTTTGGCACGGACAGGGCGGGGATCTTGACTCTCAATCGGTCAAAATCATAAATCCACTCCCGCAAGGTCAACGTCCCCACCCTGTCGCGAAGAACGCGACAAGGATGGGGCACCCTCAAACGCGTCTCAATACTTCCTCGGCCGCGGTGGAATCAGCGACGTATCCACGGGCTCGAACTCAAACTTCGGCTCATCCGCATCTGGCGCGAAATACGCCTTCGTGGTTTTCAGCCAGTTCTTGTCGTCGCGCTCGGGGAAGTCCGGCTTATAATGCGCCCCGCGCGATTCGTCCCGCATGCCCGCGCCCTGGGCGATCACCCGCGCCAGTTGCAGCATGTTGTAAAGCTGCCGCGCAAACACTATCGTCGTGTTCGCCCACATCGTCCGGTCGCTCAGGTTGATCTTGCGATAGCGCTCCAGCAGTTCCACCAGCTTGCCGTCCGTTTGCTTCAGGGCTTTGTTGTAGCGAATCACCGTGCAGTCCTTCGTCATCAACTCGCCCAACTCCCGCCACAACTTAACCGGATTCTCCGTCCCTTCGTTCTTCATCAGCAGGGCATTACTCGCTTCCTGCTTCTTCTTCTCGGCGTCGAAGCAGCCATTCCCATCGGGCAGCGCCTGCAACCCACGCGCATACTTCACCGCGTTCGGCCCGGCAATCCCGCCGCCGTAGATGCACGACACCAGCGAATTCGCTCCCAGCCGGTTTGCTCCGTGATACTGATACTCGCACTCGCCCGCCGCAAACACACCCGCAATGTTCGTGGCCTGCTTGAAATCCACCCACAGCCCGCCCATGGTGTAATGCATGCCGGGGAAAATCTTCATCGGCGTGTCGCGCGGATCGTCTCCCACAAATTTCTCGTAGATCTCAAGAATCCCTTCCAGCTTACGGTCCAGAATCTTGCGGTCAATGTGCGTCAGGTCGAGATACACCATCGGCTTGCCGTCGATGCCGAGGTTGCACTCGTACACAACCTTAAAGATCGCCCGCGTCGCCACATCGCGCGGCACCAGGTTCCCATACTTCGGATACCACTCTTCGAGGAAGTACCAGCGCTCCTTCTCTGGAATAGCCTTCGGATCGCGCTTGTCTCCCGCGTTCTTCGGCACCCATACGCGCCCGCCCTCGCCGCGCGCCGACTCCGACATCAACCGCAGCTTGTCTTCTCCAGGAATGGAGGTCGGATGCACCTGAATAAACTCGCCGTTCGCGTAGTAGCATCCCTGCTGATAAAGCGCCGACTGTGCCGACCCCGTACACACTACCGAGTTCGTCGACTTCCCAAAGATGGCGCCAATGCCGCCCGTCGCAATAATGATCGCGTCCGCAGGGAAGGTCCGCACTTCCATCGACCGCAGGTCCATGGCGCAGATGCCGCGGCACACGCGATTGCCGTCGAGCACCGCCGACAAGAACTCCCAGTGTTCGTACTTCTTCACCTTGCCTTCGGATTCATAGCGCCGAACTTGTTCGTCAAGGGCGTAAAGCAACTGTTGACCCGTAGTCGCGCCGGCAAACGCGGTGCGGTTGAATAACGTCCCGCCAAAGCGGCGGAAGTCGAGCAGTCCCTCCGGTGTGCGGTTAAACGGAACGCCCATGCGGTCGAGAAGATCAATGATCCCCGGCGCCGCCTCGCACATATCTTTAATGGGAGGCTGGTTGCCCAGGAAATCGCCACCGTAGACCGTGTCGTCAAAATGATTCCAGGTCGAATCGCCCTCGCCCTTCAGATTCTTTGCGGCGTTAATCCCGCCCTGCGCGCACACCGAGTGCGACCGCTTCACCGGAACAATGGAGAACAGATCGACGTTCGCGCCCATCTCCGCGATCTTGATTACGGCGGACAGTCCGGCGAGCCCGCCGCCTATGACAATAATTTTGGGAGTCGCTGCCATGATTCCTTACCGGCTTTCCGTGAATTGACTGTTTCCCGCAGTCCCGGGCTCAAACGGCTGTTGTGGGCGCGAGCGGAGTGCGGTCAGGCTGGCTAGCCCCGCGGCCGACAGCACCACGAAAAACCCTAAGCACAGCGCCAGGAGCCGCTTCTGCGCCTTGTCGCCGGAGACAATCCCCCACTTCGCCGAGAACAGCCAGATGCCATACGCAAAGTGCCACGAAGCCGCGATCAGGCCCAC